>Ga0315913_1001887_pt1 | contig 23959 bp, 11 predicted proteins | sample MpolsnodulesMG_FD_207736 | JGI IMG/M metagenome (GOLD analysis project Ga0315913, IMG submission 207736) | Medicago polymorpha root nodule microbial communities from Los Angeles, California, United States - small nodules | ecosystem: Host-associated > Plants > Roots > Nodule | place: USA...
CAAAAAGAACAAAGATTTAGTAATTTACAGGTCCAAATCATTAAGCAGTGATGATGAGTAGGTTTGAGAGGGTTTTGATAGGTTTGCGATGCGTTTGATGGGATTTGGGAATATGGGTGCTGAACGGGTCTAGGGTTTCAACGGAAGAAATTGGAAATTGCAAAAAGAATTAGAGGAATCCTTGTCCTTATTTATTAATTTTGTTAGTTCAACAACTTAACCTAATTTTTTCCCTCCACTAATCCTTTATTAGGTTTGCAACAACTCTATCCTAAAAGTTTGGCTCTAAATTTGCATCATATATGTTTTTAAATTCTCTTTCAGATAACCGCGCGTGAATATGTTTTCAAAGCAAAAATTTAATAGATATCTTAATCCTTATCCTTATTATTTATTAATTTTTTTAGGTCTACAACAACTCAACCTATTGTTTTTGTAGATTTTTTTTTTTTGACAAGTTGATGTACACTTACTTAATATGTTTACAAACAGAATACCCTAATTTCCATGCAAACTCGGCTACCCTAAATAATTTGTTAGAACCATGAACTGCATTAATTTTTTATGTTTAACTATAAAAGTAATAAATAAAATTGACCTGTGCAACAATATAATTTTGTATCCTTTTTATCTTTTTTCTTTATAATTTTTATTATTATCATTTGATTGTAATATTGTATCTCTAATAATCTAATTTGCGTTCATTGATCAACTCATGATTTTACGGGTTGAAGATTATTTATTGGTTTCTATTATAGTCGAGAAGACTCGTGCGTCGCACGAGTCAAAAGTGTAGTTAAGTGCTCCCATTTGAAAGTGAGCTGGAAAAAGTATGTAAATGCTTCTCGCGACTGGTTGAGGTAAAAAATCTATCGATCTAATCTAAAATAAAGTTTCATTCTATTAGGATGAATATCTGGTCTAAATATACAAGGTTTAATTTTAATCGATTTTTCGATATCCAAAATGCAACATGCACAACTTTTTATTAGTATTAATAGAATATGCTTAAATATGTAAATCGTCATGTAAGTTCGCATGTTTTTGGTTTTCGTTCTTGTATCTTATTTTGTTCTAAAACAACCCCTGTAAATTATAAACGTTTTGGTTTTGGTTCATGCCGTTATTTTCAGTTACAAAACGTCTATGTGATAAACGGAGGATGACGTGGCGGCAATTTAAAATGGTATCTTGGAATTACCTACGGTTTTATCCGTAGGTACAGGTAGAAAACAAGTGGTAACAGTTGTCTGGCAATGACAGACAGACACATTTATGTTGTCAGTTGTTGAGTATAATACACAGTCAATGTGGTCGTCGGTGAATGTCCTCGTGACATTTAGCTACGGAAATTTACCAAATTGTGACGGATTTTGGGGTTCGCCACATGTCAAGTTTCTGGTAGTGCTTTCATGTGGCAATTAATGTTCATAAACATAATTAAGCTAAAAAAAGAAATAACTTGTGGTGACTTTCTATGTAGTGGCCATTATTAGAAGCTTAGTAAGCAGGAAGGAATCATGTGCCAAATTTTGAATAGATCACTTTATTAGTAAAACAAAAGATAAAACTTCATATAAAACTTCAAGTTCTAAATTTTTTTTTATATAATCCTATCCTATTACATACAATAAAAAATGTTTTACACACTAAAGACCATTTTCTATATGCATTTTTTTGGCAATTATTTTGTAAACTGAGACGTGCAAAGCATAAATATTGTGTTATTTAGTTAAATGATCAAAATATAAATCCTGATTTGAAGTTAGGATTTCATTTAGATTTGAACTTCCTTGTTTACTCAATTCTTCTTAGAAGGAAACATGAGGGCAACACAGTTTTGAAAGTGACTGTTATATGCATCTCATTCTTGGTCGGCGGATCAGTTGGAGTTGTCTAAGGTGGGGGTGGCTGAGATAGTGACATTGTTGGTTTGCTTTCTTTTTCAATTTTTGGCAATGGATCCTCTAGTGGGTGCGTGCTCCTCTTTGTGTCGGCACATAACCAAAAGTTGCAAAAGAAAGCAAACCAACGGTGACACTATCAGTATCTTCATTTTCTACTGAAACTATTTTAAAATGTACCAACTGAGAAAGTATATGAACAATGGAAGGAGAATACAAAATGTTGATTAAATAGGGTGAGTATGTGGTTGGGTGGATAGGTGGGATATGTTATTAAATTATGCAGCGCCAAAATTTCACCACCATATTTTGAGTAATTATGTGTTGCTATAGATGGTAAAGGTTGGTGGTACGTAGATAACTTGTAAATCATAATGACTAACTTTAATTTTACCCTATGTATGAGTATCTGGAAAGACTTACATAGTATAAAAGTAGTTTATAATATGTTTATATCAACAATTTTGTATCAAATAAACCTATACATTTGAAATTGTTGAAGAAGCTAGTGAAGATACTACTACCAAAAGTCATTATAATAATATCAATGTCCTATAGGGTTAATCCTTGTATAACCAAAACACAAATTCAACTCATTTAAACGCACGCACGGGCACATACAAATCAACCAATATTTTCAATAATAATAATAAGGTTTATGTTAACCAGTGCTTCGAGTTTCCTGGGGGCACTGGTTATGGAAGTAAAAATAGAAATTTTTCATAAAAAACACCAACTTTTTTACTTTTATATAGTTGAACATTCTACTTTTCACCACTTTTCCATGCAAAGTTTCTACATTAGTTTTTCTTAACCAGTACCCCAGAAGCACTAATTAACATTTCCCTAATAATAACAACAACAACAACAATAATATATTTATTACTTCACATGATTTTTCTGTTTTTATTGGGTTAAATTAGTTATGGTTAATAAGTAAAATATCCTTTAATAATATAATATAATATACAATTATAACTTTACGATTTGTGAAAATTATATAAAGAAGAAAATAAGCAGTAAAATAGCCGATAATATCTCAACCGCGGGTTCATGAGCGTGTCTATTTATAAGGCTAATTCCAATGCAACATTGTTGTTTTTGATCTTGATTGAGTGGTCCCAAAATATGACTAAAAAAAGGAAACAGAGGTTAATGCTCTCTGTCGAACTCAGGTGGAAGAGGAGATACTCAAATCGGAATTGATCAGCATAGCATAGCATGTGTTTGTTGATGTGTTATCTTACTTACCGCCAAAAATGATATATTGTTTTTCATAGACTGCTAGTTGGTTTTTAATTCATAATAACATGTGCTAGTTGATTGAGACAAGTATATAATCTACAAAATGATTTAATTATTTGGTTCACATAAAAAAATCTCTAGGGTTCACAATTCTACTTAACTACTTAAGGGACCTCAATCTGTTCATTCTTGGAGAAGGTGATAATTTCATCCAAGGTGTGATAATAATTTGTAGCTTAAAGTAACTTGTTAGAAGCGACGCTGCTGTCACTTTCTTCCTTAGGGAATAGTTAGCTTTTTTTTCTGTTTTCTTTTTTCTTCCATGTTTTCGTATTTTTGATCAGTTTTCTTGCATGAGAGGATTATAGCACATGCACTTTCTTTCTTTTTCTTCCTTGGATTTAAACCCATGTAAATACTTATGGTGACCGGTTTTCGTATTTTTGATCGGTTTTTAGGTAAAAAAATTATCCGATCCAAGATAAAGTTTCATTTGATTTCGATGAATATCTTATCTAAATATATACACTTAAATTTTAATCGATTTTTAGGTATGCAAAACACACCATGCACAACTTTTTACTGGTATTAATATTACACATACACAGTAAAATAAAGGGTTGATGCAAAATATAAAATAGAGTTAAATAAGTTTTTGGTCCCTATATATATAGTAAATTTATTTTTTAGTCATCATTAAAAAAGTGACATTGGGCTCTTATAAAAAATCTCAGCACATAGTTTTAGTCCTTTTTAAATGAATTATTTGGAATATGTGATACTTAAATATCCTCTGCATGGAATTACTAATATGCCCTTCATCTTAACCGCACAGTATTTGTTATCAGATAAAACATCGTGAAAAAATGGTAGGCGGGATATTACAAAATATTTGGACATCTTGTTTGGAATTGGTCTTATCCGTATTTAGCGTGTGTGCAAGATCAATTTAATAGTTTTATTTCTTTTATTACAACAATGTTTGAGATTTTCTTTAAATACTTAAATTAATTTTTATTTATACTTGGGATGATATTCAATTTTGTCCTTGAGTTTGTAACCAATAACCAAAACAGTCATTCAATGTATCTAAATTTCAAAATAGTCCATAGTTATACACTATATTAGTCAAAATATCACTTACGTTAAACATTAATCTCCGCAAAATGCTCTGTTAATATTGTCACATATTTTTATAAGTATTTAGTTACAATTATATCACTTTCTATATGAAAAAAAAATTAATGTCAACTTTTAGTATCTTTTTTTTCTTCCTATTTACACAGTGAACATGGACCCTATAATTTAAAATTTAAGTCACATAATATTTGAACACAAATTATATTTTTTGAAATTGTCCAATTAAAATTTTTTATACAAATTTCTATCAAAAAATATTTAAAAAGGACAATTAGGTTCATGAAAATATTTAAAAACAAAACATATGTTCCATGTGATAAAAAAAATTCATATATCTTTATATTATTTAATAATAAAAAAAACACAAGATCCAAAATGAACCATAAATTATCCACAATATAACAAAATGAGTCTTCACTCCATATTTTATTACACATATATTTGTTTCCTGTAAGTAAATTAATAATTTTTCTTAAAAGTAAATTAACAATCTTGTATATTTATGACTTATGTATAAAAAAAACATTGAAGTCTGAAAAACATATTCCATTTTCTAAGCCCATTTCTCTAAGCCCACTCAATTTATAGTCCATTTTCTCCGTTCAGACATAAAAAAATATTCCATTCTCTTTCTCGTTTCAGACACAATTTTCCACTCTCTTTCTCTGATCAGACACTAAATTCCAAACCCATAAAATTTCCAATCGATGAAGATGAAGATGAACCTGGTTGAAGATCCAAACATTTTGATTCATTCCAATAACACATAATCACTTTTCAGCTACGACAAGCTCGTTCAAGCTGCGTCAATCTCGTTTTTCCAATCATTTTTCTTGAGTTGTTTTTCCAATCGTTTTTCTGATCTAGTTTTTATTCATTCATCGATTGAAGCTCGTTGAAGCTTCAATCCTTCATCGATTTGGTTTTTCCGATCTCGTTGAAGCTCCAATTTCCTTCATCGGCAATCGATTCGTCGAAGCTCCAATCGAACACCTTCTGATCTGAAACTACTCGCTCAGGTTATTCTGATCTTATTTAATTGATTTTCTGATCTAGTTGAATTGATTTATTGTTTAATCTGTGAACGAAAATTTCAGGTAATGTGAATTGATTTGAAGCAGTATAATAAAACAAATCTCAGGTATACACTCGTTAATTCTCTTTTCATAATGTTTATAACTGTAGGCCTTCTTTGGACAAAGCTGGTAATTGGAGGCCTAATTCATGAAACACACAAATCTCATAATCGATAGTGGATGCAAGATTTTAGAGCAAAACAATTGACTAGATTGAGATAATTTTGGGAATCCATTTAAGAATTTAAGGATGAAATCAAGAAGATTTGATTGATTAATTTCTCAAACTTTCTCAATTACATGTCTGAACAACGATCATGTGCCTTTTTAGTTGAAAACTGTAATGTTGATTGTTTATTTTGAACTACGGTTAATATTATATCCTCCCATTTATTACATTGTATCACGCCTCTCACTTGGTATGCGTGTGTGTGTACTCATTTGTTAGATAGACTATCAGCAAATTTGAATGAACAATGTTCATGGCAAACAAAAACTTTTATATGTGCAAGAAAATGTTATTTTAAAAATGTCCAAAGATCATATGTTATCGTGTATGTTTGTTTAATTGTGTTTCCTTTTTTGTAGATCATATGTAAATCCACGGTTTTGGATCCCTGTACACATTGTGATCCCGGAGAGGCCAACTGAAATTATGGCATTCAATGTTGTAGCAGGTACTTTGATGTTATGGCTATTTGGAATTCAATGTTGGTTGGTTTTGTTTGATATTATTCTTCACTGTAGTTAAATTTACAATTAGCTCATTTATGGAAATATCTCCGTTGATTTGCTTGATGGATTGTTCGCCGAAAGGAATTCATACTTTGATTTTCTTTCTTGGTATTTTCCCCTCAAATTTTAGTCTGTGAACTGAACTGCTTCATTATATAGGCAAATGCATTATATATTTAGAAATTTGATTGGTTGCACTAAATGTCTTCTCCATATTCCTCTCTTGATTCCATCCAGTCTATCCAATGGTCTGTAGTATGTTGTCCCCGTGCATTATTGATAGCGAATTTCCACGGAAGAGTAACTATTTGGACTCAACCATCTCAAGTAAGGGATTGATATGTGTTAAGTATTCTATTATAGGTTTCCCTAAGGCCATAGATTTAATTTCCAAGTTGATGTCTCCCTGTAATAGAGTTTGTTGGTAAAACTTATATCAAAGACTTAAACTCCATAGCATCCTAATTGAGTTTTTACTTTTTATTTATTTTTTTATATATAAAAAAGTCATGTACTGGGAGATTTAGCTATATGTGATAGCTTCATTCAAACTGATATGGATTTTTCAAATACCTTAATGGAAGATTTAGTTATGTATTAACCTTGAAGGAGGTTAATGTCATTGACTTAGTGCTTGTATATATCTTCCACTTTTATCCATCTTTATCCTTGTCTAGCATCTCCAATACTCATTCAGGGGCCAGCTAATCTTGTAACTGACACCAACTGTTGGCTATATACTTTTCTTGTTTGTTGCTAATTTCTTACACATTCATGGGCCAGCTAATCTTGTAATTGACACCAACTGCTAGCAGCGTGATCATGAGTGGAGACAAGATACTGCAGTTGTTACAAAGAGGCTATCAAGGGCTTCTCCGGTATGCTGTTAGCTTTTATTATGTGCTATGTTTAAACTTCCTAGACACTGCTTTCGATGATTTATTAGAAACACAAACATTTATCTGATAAAAAAAACTTAAACAGTTCTATCAAAAAAAGTTTTCTATCGATAAATAAAATTCTCAAGGAGTTGTTTAGAGAGAAAGGTTTTCTAGGGAAAAAAATATAGTTTTTGTAGGTTTCGGAAAAAAAATCCATGACCCCCATTCATCCATGATGTCAGGGCATTGATGTATTGAGTTAAAATTTGAAGTCTAATAGTTAATAAACATGTGAGAACATATATATAGATATTGTAAAGTTCAATATGATCTTTTTTTTTAATTCGAGTTACTTTTTTGAAAAATAGTATAGTGGCTTTCATCAAAATCAAGTGCTCGTGGCAATTCGAATTCAACATTTGTGGAAAAGTTTCTTTCACAACAACCTCTAACTTCAGGTTTATCCTTTTTGCATTTACTGTTCTGACTTTATATGGTTTTTATTCCAATTTTGGCAAATTTATTATGTTGTGAAAGAATAGGGATGTACGTGTATGGCCATGTAAATGGTTGTATGGGGACTATAGTTTGACTATGGCATGATTTCTCTTTTTATATTTGAGATGAAGGCTGATGCCATATTATTCAACTATCTTAGTGACTGGCTGATGCCAATTTTAATTCATTTGTCTATTATGATACTCAACTGTCTAATATGATAAAGATAGCAAACAAATTTTATATGTTGATGATGCTGGTCGCGACATTTATGACTGAACTTTAAATTAGAATTATGTCATCCATTCTTTGTCTTTAATATCTGATTGCTTTTTGTGTTTTCCCTTTCTAATTAAATTGTAAGATGCTTGTGTGTCTAACACTTATAGTTGTTTTGATTTTAGCTAGATGACCCAATTTTCTCTTTGTTTGTTCTGTATTACAATCAGGATCGGTTCAACTTCATTGGTCTGAAACGCCTCCTACTCAGAATGCAACACGAACCAAATGGTTTTGCACTAGTAAAGGGCTATTAGATTCTGGGTCAAGTGGGATTATAGCTGGAGATGCTATCATCACAAAAAATCGAGTTCTGTGACGATAGAACCTCCAACTATAATCCCACTTGGCCCACAATCTAATAGCCCTTTACTAGTGCAAAACCATTTGGGCCGTATTGCATTCTTAGTAGGAGGCCTTTGGGACTAATGAAGTTGAACCGATCCTGATTGTAATACAGAATAGACACAGAGAAAATTGGGCCATCTAGCCGAAATCAAAACAACTATAAGTGTCGCACATACAAGCATCTTACAATTTAATTAGAAAGCGAAAACACAAAAAGCAATCAGATATTAAAGACAAAGACTGGAAAACATAATTCTAATTTAAAGTTCAGTCATAAATGTCGCGACCATCATCATCAACATATAAAATTTGTTTGCTATCTTTATCATAATAGACAGTTGAGTTTCATAATAGACAAATGAAGTAAAGTTGGCATCGCCCAATCACTAAGAAAGTTGAATAATATGGCATCAGCCTTCATCTCAAATATAAAAAGAGAAATCATGCAACAGTCGAACTATAAATCTGATAGAACCATACACATGTCCATACACGTACATCCCTATTCTTTTACAGGTTAATAAATTTGCCAAAATTGGAATAAAAACCATATAAAGTCAGAACAGTAAATGCAAAAAGGATAAACCTGAAGTTAGAGGTTGTTGTGAAATAAACTTTTCCACAAATGTGGACTTCGAATTGGTACGAGCACTTGATTTTGATGAAAGCCACTATACTGTTTTTCAAAAAAGTAACTTGAATTAAAAAAAAAAGATCATATTGAACTTTACAATATCTATATATATGTTCTCACATGTTTATTAACTATTAGACTTCAAATTTTAAGTTAATACATCAATGCCCTGACATCATGGTTGAAGGGGGGTCATGGATTTTTTTCCGAAACCTACAAAACTATATTTTTTTCCCCTAGAAAACCTTTCTCTCTAATAAACTCTTAGAGAATTTTATTTATCGATAGAAAACTCTTTTTGAGAGAATTGTTTATGTTTTTTATCAGATAACTCTTTGTGTTTCTAATAAATCATCGAAGACATTGTATAGGAAGTTTAAACATAGCACATAATAAAAGTTAACAGCATACCGGAGAAGCCCCTGATAGCCACTTTGTAACAACTGCAGTATCTTGACGCCACTCATGCTCACGCTGCCAGCAGTTGGTGTCAATTACAAGATTAGCTGGCTCATGAATGGCTAAGAAATTAGCAACAAACAGAAAAAGTATATATAGCCAGAAGTTGGTGTCAATTACAAGATTAGATGGCCCCTATATGAGTAATGGAGATCCTAGAGAAGGATAAAGATAGAGAAAAGAGGCAATACAAGCACTAAGTCAATGACAATAACCTCCTTCAAGGCTGATACATAACTAAATCTTCCATTAAGGTATTTGAAAAATCCATATCAGTTTGAATGAAGCTATCACATATAGCTAAATCTCCTAGTAGATGACTTTTTTATATAAAAAAAAAGTAAAAAATCAATTAGGATGTTATGGAGTTTAAGCCTTTGATCTAAGTTTTACCAACAAACTCTATTACAGGCAGACATCAACTTGGCAATTAAATATATGGCCTTAGGGAAACCTATAATAGAATACTTAACACGTATCAATCACTTACTTGAGATGGTTGATCCAAATAGTTACTCTTCCCTGGAAATTTGCTATCAATAATGCACGGGGACAACAGACAGGAGACCATTGGATAGACTGGACGGAATCAAGAGAAGAATATTGAGAAGACATTTAGTGCAACCAATCAAATTTCTAAATATATAATGCATTTGCCTATATAATGAAGCAGTTCAGTTCACAGACTAAAATCTGGGGGGAAAATGCCAAGAAAGAAAATCAAAATATTAATTCCTTTCGGCGAACAGTCCATCAAGCAAATCAGCGGAGATATTTCCATATATGAGCTAGTTGCAAATTTAACTATAGTGAAGAATAATATCAAACAAAACTAACCAACACAGTAATAGTGAAATAGCCATAACATCAAAGTACATGCTACAATATTGAATGCCGCAATTTCAGTTGGACTCTCCGAGATCACAATTTGTACAGGGATCCAAAACCGTGGATTTACAGATGATCTACAAAAAAGGAAACACAATTAAACAAACATACACGATAACATATGATCTTTGGACATTTTTAAAATAACTTTTTCTTGCACATATAAAAAATTTGTTTGCCATGAACATTGTTCTTTTAAATTTGCTGGTAGTCTGTCTAACAAATGAGTACACACACATGTCAAGTGAGAGGCGTGAGACAATGTAATAAATGGGAGGATATAATATTAACCTTAGATCAAAATAAACGATCAACATTACAGTTTTCAACTAAAAAGGCACGTGATCATTGTTCACACATGTAATGGAGAAAGTTTGAGAAAATAATCGATCAAATCTTCTTGAATTCATCCACAAATTCATAAATGTAATGGACCCCCAAAATTATCTCAATCTAGTGAATTATTTTGCTCTTAAATCTTTCATCCACTATCCATTATGAGATTTGTGTGTTTCATGAATTAGGCCTCCAATTACCAGCTTTGACCAAAGAAGGCCTACAATTATGAACTATATGAAAAGAGAATTATTGAGTGTATACCTGAGATTTGTTTTGTTATACAGCTTTAAATCAATTCACATTACATGAAATTTTCGTTCACAGATTAAACAATAAATCAATTCAACTAGATCAAAAAATCAGTTAAATAAGATCGGAATTAAAAATTAATTTGATTTGTTTTTAATTATTTTTTTAATTAAAATTTTTTATTTATTTTTTTTTTATTTTTTTTAATTAACACATTTACACGTGGCATTTTTATTTATTTTTTAAATAAAAAATACACATGTGGCGTCCATGTGTGCGCCACGTATGCATTGATTGGGTCAAAATTGGCCTGGGGGCATAACTGCAAAAGGGTTAAACATAGAGGGCTCGAAAGTCGTTATTTTTATTAGGGGCCATAATCGCAACTTTTGGATACTTAGGGGGCCAAAATTGTAATTAAGCCTTTTTTCTATAATGACTTCAGAGTTTCGATTTTTCTTATAACTCAATTTTTTCTACTTACACCGATAAAATGTTATGTTACACTCAACTTTCATTAAAATTTATCGATAATATTAAAATTATCCTTGTGCATCTAATTTTTCAAAACCCTTTTTCATCTCTCAGTCTAAATTGCCATCTGCTCTTTCACAAACATTCATGGATGTGTCATCAATATCAATCAATTTTTTTTTTTTGAAGAAGATATATTAGCCCACTTAAATTGGCGTCGGGAAGAATCGAACCTAAGACGTCGAGGAGGATCATACTCCAAAGTACCAAGTCAACACCACAAGAGCAATCCAAGTGTGGGTTAATCTCATTGAAATTTTCTTTCTTCAATGATCATTTTATGAGTTTTCAAGTTTTTTTCTTCATTCCTTCAAAAAAAAATATCTTCTGTTTCTTTTTGCCACTTTGTGTTTGAAAAATGTTCTTCCATTATCATCTATTTCATGTTTTTCTTCGATTTTAGAGGTATATTATAACCTCAACTTACATACACGCACTACCCTAAACTCGGTTTACATATGTACTACCGTAAAATTAGTTTACATGACGTACATAAACTCAGTTTTTGAAGACTCATATTTTTTTTCTCCAGTTTTAGAGGTTTACGTTAATTGAGTTGTTTACGGTATAGTGTATGTACACTCGGTTTACGATAGCGCATGTACGTAAACTCAATTTTATAGGATAATGCATTTTTTTTAGTGTTATTAACTTGAATATTGTGAGTTTGTTCGCAGATTCATTGTTCATTGCTTTACAAGGAATGCAGTGTGGGGAAAAACAATATCAAACCAAATACAATAAAGTTTCGTTGATCCTTCGTTTCCGGTGTTGAGGAAAAATATCAATCCTCTTTCAACACTCTATTTTCACGTTTCTCTTTGATCTTTTAATCTCTCTATTTTTCTTTTCATAAGAGTTTGCGTCAACAGCCTCACATCTCGCACTCAAGTATTTCCCATGTTATTCTCCCAAAGCTTCCCCACATAGAGATACTTTGTGCTATTTAAAGACGCTTGAATACAAGATTAACCCATAAAATCATAAATTTAGTATATTTGCTTAGGTTAATCGGTATGTAAAATGCTTTTTGTCTTCTCATATATGTATTTTTTTTTCTCTTCAACTGTGTGGTGCACGTTGTTGGAAATATTAAGAGTAAAATAGAATTGAGATAGTTAGGAAAGATATAGGAGAGATATGTTGTGCCGTGGACAAAACCACTGTCCTGAAAGCAAATTTTCGGTGGATCTCCGGTGCAATCCAATATCCGGTTTTTGCTCTCCAAGGTTTACACAACTGCATGTCTGAACACGTGCGCTCGAGGCCAAACACGATGGAGCTTCACAAACAATGCCCAAAGTCACAAATGAACAATAGAAAGGAATGGAGCTTAATAGAAGGCATGACGAACTGGATTTCCACCACCGTCTGTCACCGTACCATTGTTCTCTTTTATATGTCTATAAAAGATGCTAGTGGCACAGACTAAAAATGAAATGCCTCATCTTTCCGTTGCAACATTTCTCAACAACATAAATGACATTAATGACAATGAAAAGTGAGGGGTTGAATGTTGATTTTTTGTGTAACGTTTAGCCAATTGAACATGAAGATTTAAGAAGACAAACAATAGGAATTGATTGTCATTATATCCAACAATCCCCCACTAATGGCAATCAAGGAAAACGATTTTAGATGAGACCCCACAACACACACTTTTACCTTTAAAATTGTGATAGCTCCGCGATAATTATTTCCATCATAATTTAAGACCTTTATCACCTTGGGTCGCTCATGAGTGCTCTAGAAAGATTGCCCAAATCTTTCATAGAAGGTGGTCTAAGCCTTCACACTCAAGTAGGTAAATTCACCAAGTACGTCTCAGAAGCACCACCATAAAAGGCTATGAATTTATTAAGAAGATAAAAAATTGTTCAACCTCAAATTTAACAAGTGGCGAGTCCATCAAGTCCGTCTCATAAGGACCACCCAAAAATTAGGGCTATGAACTCATTTAAGAGCTAAAAGCTCAACCTTACATTAAGCACTACCACACGCCATAAGGATGAAAAATGTAGTGCATATAGGAGTATTCATATGGCTTCGTTTGACCACGAATTGGGTATCTACCATATTTTCCTCCACTCAAGGCTTTATATTCATCTCCCTCGACATATCCAAGACAACTTTCCTGGATAATCCTTTCACATAAGGATCTTAATTTTAATTTTTTTTCCTCACTTCTCATATTGTGAGATAACATTATTTTTAGTTCCTTTCACAAAGGATTTGTGTCGTCTCTCACAGACACCATTATTAGTCACATAGCTCATAGCCTGTGATCAAAAAATATTTAGAAGGTAAGGATTTCCTTCATAAAGGTATTTCATTCACACTAAGTCTTTCAAACATAATGCTTCTTGACCTACAAATTGAAGAGCTATTATTTTTGATTCCATTGATAAATATGACTACACATATTTGCTTTAGTTATTTTCAAGAGATAACTCATTCTCATGAAATAAACAAGTACTTAGTAATCGAATTTACCTCATCTTTATTTGAGATCCAATTTACATTATTCAATCCTTCTGAGATGGACAATTAGAAAAAAATGATATCTAAACTATAAAATCATTTTGATAGTTTAGAAAATCTAATTGATATTTAAATGACCACCTTTGAGATTTATGAATTTATACACTTCATCTATTCATTATACCACACTCTCTCTGTTTTATATCTAACCCTCCATGATTTCACATCTAACGGCAACAATTCTTTCACGAAGGATCGAGATCTTTTAGTTCGCTGTGAATAGCAGTGCTCAATTGGTTGTTTACAAAAATGCTAATTTAAGATTTAGACTTAATAAGGTCTTAGTTTAGAAAGAAATAAAGTCAACTCACATAAGGACTTGTATTGAAGAATGCATTTTTTAAAAAGGGAACTTTTTTTTCTAGGGATTCAAAGGGAACTTATAATTACAAAATGTGAAGTATATTACATCTATTTAACATATAAATAATAAATACAACTCACATTTATCTATCCTTTCAAAACAAAAACAAAAATAACTCCCATAGGAACTCACATGTAGGAACACAATTTTTTTCTCAAAGAAAACTTATAATTACAAAGTCTGGAGTTTATTACATCCATTTAACATATGTTTTTGTAAAAAAGGTGATCAATATAGGAAGAACATAAACCAATGTACATAATGAAATAGAAATGAACTAAAAGTTACTCCAACTAAGTAAAATCCTCAGATGCAAAGACATTGACATAAAAACTTTAAGCACAGGTGAATCACATGCAAATATAATCATGTTTGTCCACCAATTTAGTCTTTTAAGTGGATCAAGACTAAAAAAGGACTTCATTTACTCTTCATGCTAAATGAAAAAGTAGCAATGTCTCACTGACAACAACTAATGCAGTGCCTCACAGTGATTCTGCAAAAACCTTGGCAGGAAATAAAAAGGCAAATGAATGTAAAAAATTAACTTAAGCATGATTACCTATCATATATTTAGAGAAGTTTTTTTTAAAGAATATATTTAGAGAAGTTAGAAACATTAAAACCTCAAAATAAACTCAACTGTATAAAAGTAGCAGACAAATTAAGCATTATTATCTGTTATATATTTAGAGAAATTAGAACTCCCAAAAGTATCCTCTGAGCTGAAGATAATCCAAAGAGTATCAAAATTATTGTTTCACCTGTAAAATGTAGAATGGAGGAAATTAGTTGCACTGTAGAAGGTAAGGAAAAAAAAAAGATTTTCCCCAACCAAAACTAAATAAACATTTGAAGAATACCATATATAATCAGAAAATGACCTACCTTCTCTCTCATTCATGCATTGATTATTCTCACACTTTATTTAATTTACTTTATCACTGTACACTGTTTTGTTTTTCACAAAAAAAATAGGGTAATTAGTTTAGTTTAGGTTTCATAAAAACATATGGGACGATTTTCTTTTGTTTTTAATAAAAAAATAGGTTTGTTTTGTTTTTCACAAAAAAAAAAAAGGTAATTAGTTTGGTTTAGGTTTCATAAAAACATAGGGGACGATTTTATTTTGTTTTTAATAAAAAATAGGTTTGTGTTGTTTTTCATAAAAAAAAAAAAGAGGGTAATTAGTTAAGTTTAGGTTTCATAAAAAAATAGGGGAAGATTTTCTTTTGTTTTAAATTTAATAAAAAATAGGTTTGTTTTGTTTTTCATAAAAAATAGGGTAATTAGTTTAGTTTAGATTTCATAAAAAAATAGGGGAGGATTTTCTTTTATTTTTAATTTAATAAAAAATAGATTTGTTTTGTTTTTCATAAAAAAATAGGGTAATTAGTTTAGTTTAGGTCTCATAAAAAAATAGGGGACGATTTTATTTTGTTTTTAATAAAAAATAGGTTTGTTTTGTTTTTCATAAAAAATAGGCCTGTATCATATTAAACATATAGGAGCGATCTGTTTTTTCAAAAAAATAGGAGCGATCTGTTAACAAAATAGGAGCGATATGTTTTTTCAAAAAAATATGAGGGATTCTTGATATTTTGGAGTGATCTGTTGTTTTTGATTTCAGAAGCATTTGAAAATAACATTTTGATTTAATTAAATAGGGTTAATACAGTAAAATTAAGCAATGAAGTTAGGTTAAATCTAGGGCAACATTTTGCGTTCGGGTTAACTTTAAGCAATAAGAGATGTGACTAAGTCACGCTGAAAACTCACACTGAACCCCAACGTGAGTTAACTCACATTGGTTATCTTTCAGTATTTGCTTTTTCCTTTTGATGGTGAACCATTGCTGTCAAAATCCTGACTTAAATTCTAAAATCCAAGATTTTGCGACTTTCTTCACCTTCAACGACTCAAATCTTTAGTAGAATCCTAAAGTAGGCAAAAACCATCGATTTTGATTGCGATTGTATGATTTCTTATAAACTAAATTCTTTATGACTATATATCATTTGTAACATATATTTAGTTCTATTTTTTTCTGGTAAAATCCATCAATTTTGATTGCGATTTTACGATTTCTTATATCAATTCTACAAAATTAGTCAAGTAAAATCCTTCGATTTTGGTTGCGATTTTACGATTGTCGATTTTTCTCTTTTATTTCGATTAACAACCTTGTGGTGAACTACGATTAACAACCTTGTGGTGAACTACGATTAAATGTGTGGATGATGATTTTAACATCCTGGATTTTAGAATTTAAGTCGGGATTTTGACAACAATGTTTCACCAATAAAAGCAAAAGAAAATATTGAAAGACAACCAACGTGAGTTAACTCACGTTGGGATTCAGTGTGAGTTTTCAGCATGACTTAAGTCACGTAGGTGGTATTCCAACGTGACTTAAGTCATGCTGGGTATAACACCCGTGTGACTTAAGTCACATGGATATTTTTCGTCAGTTTGTATTGGAGGGAGCAATTTTGGATGGGAGAAGAGCAATTTTCTAAATATATTTGCAATGGGATGGTGCCCCGTTTTTTTAATGATTTTTAGAGTGTTTCGTTTTTTTTTTATAATTCAATTCTTTCTATTTACACCTAAATTTTCAGTTACACACAAATTTCATAACAGTTAATCGATAATACTAAAATTGTCCTAGTAATTCTAATTTTTCAAAATCCATTTTCATCTCTCACTCTAAATCGTCATATGCTCTCTTACAAACATTCATGGATGTGTGATTAATCTCAATGAAATTTTGTTTACATGACTTATGTGAACTCATATTACATATACTGCCGTAAAATTTGTTTACATGACTTACATAAACTTAGTTAGACTCATATTTTCTTTCTTTTGAATTGAGTTATTTACGGTATTATGTATGTAAACTCAATTTACATACGCTAGTGTAAACTTAGTTTACATGACATACATAAACTGAGTTTATGTAGACTCATTTAATTTAATAATGCAATAGGCCATTTGTTTTAGTTATTTTCGAATGTAAACATTTTTTAGGGTGTGACTAGAAAAATTTCAACTTAAGACACTCTATTGTGTTGTTGCTTACTCTGCAATAGTTCTCATTGTTACAACCTAATGATTTGGTTGTGAGGATATTTTATACGAAATTCAGGGCTTGATTTCAGGTCACCACGCTTCTGCCTCCCTTTTTTGACAAAAAAATAAACGATAATCATTTATTCTTTCATTTATATTGATAGAGTATATTGATACAATACAAATTCGCTAAACCCAAAAAAGAATAATCTGCAAACAAACTCACAACATCCATGTTAATAGCATTTGATATTAAGGAAGGGGTGAAGGAGGTGATGCAAGTTGGTTTAAAGAAAGAGTGGGTTGAATTATTGGTAACAGTGAGCGTACATCATCACTTCGGTGTGACCCTTCGATGACAGGTCATCTTACATTATTCTTAGCATGTTTTTCAGTTATTTCTAGTAGGTTTTAGCAACAAAAGGGAGGACTATTAGAAATCGCCTATGATTTCAGGACTTTGGTAATGTTTTCTATATTTGAGTCTGTAATTCTAGTTTTCCCGAAACATAGCAATTTTAGGGGGTTTTAAAGTAATTCATGAAGAAATCGGCAAATCAAGATCATCCAAAGATTTGTGAAGACTTAGAAAGACCAAGAATGAAGATTCAATAGGCCTCAGGAGACTTACAAAAAGGAGGAATTATGTTCCCAGGTTTCGAGGAAAGTTATTTGAAGACGAAGACCAAAAATGACGGAAAATTGGAGAAACTGAGCCCGGGAGAGAGTGATATGCGCCTAGCACATGAACCATGCGCCTACGACATGGTTTTCACAGGCCATGCGCCTAGCACATGGCCATTTGCCTAGGGAATTTCCATGCGCCTAGGGCATGGTATTTGCTACACACTCATGTGCAGGGCACACTGAGCAAGTGCCTCGTGCATCCAAAATGTGTGGGCACAAATGTCTTTTCCTGTTTTTTTGTGAATAAAGCCCGCACTTTTAGCCTAAACCTAGGTAGAAACTCTCGTTTAGAACTGTGGCAGTTCAAGAGGAAGGCAATTCTAGAGTTTCAGAGGAGTTTATATCTTCTCCTTGATTTTCTAAGGTATGTTTTTATATTTAGTAATTTGTTTTTGGTTACCATGTGTAACTAATTCTTTTTAGGTTAGAGTTCTAAGATGAACCTCTGTTTATTTTTGTTGTATATTTATTTAATATAATGTTGTTTTTATTTTATTTATCTTTTGTTTGCTATTAATTTTTATTAGGAAATTCCTTAGTTTATTTATGTAGTAGGCGCAACCCCATATTAGATACTTCGGTTGTGACTGGGCCTAATATTGATATTACTATCCTGATGCTTATATCTTGATATTTATATCTTGATACTAATATTTATCTTTTTATGAAGTAATTAGTTACAACTAGTGAAAGATACCGAAAGCGAGTTGACCCTAGTAGTAAGTACTTAGGAGGTGACATTACCATAGTCAAAGCCTATTCCTTTCATATTTCCACATGTCTTCCCAACTTGAAGTATTTCATCTAACACATTAGAACCATTGTTCAACATCCGAACATATTTGGTTATGTTTTCTAATTTTGAATTTAACAAGGTATTTTCCTCTAGTAGACCAGTGATGATTGACATAAGTTTCTCTTTTTCCAGAAAAAAAAAAAATCATTGATGGTTTTCTTCAGTTTCTCTAGTTCGGAAGATCAAAGGGTTATCTCATTTTGAAGGTCAGAATTAGCTGACAATAGTTTGTTCTTTTCAGCCTGCAGTTGAGTTGTGATTTTCTTATGCACTTTTTATGACTTAATCACCTCTAAACTTCTGGCAAAAATCTCTTTGTAGGAATTAGCCAATTTCTCATAAGAAACTCCTTCATCACTAGATTTTTCATCATACTCATATCTTTCTGGTCGGTTCACAAAACCTCCTTCCTTGTCCATTATGCCAGAAAGTAACTTCCTTGGAGCTCACCCTAAAACAGGCAGGGTGCCTGCTCTGATATCAATTGAAATTCCGGCACGCTAGCTTCCTGATGTTTTATGCGATGTTTCAGCACAAGACACAAGAGGAATGTTGAGATTAATGTTTAAACATCGACCTAACAATTAACACACACAAACGAGGAAAATATAAAAGACAGAAAGTAAATGGCACAGGTTATTTGTTAACCCAGTTTGGTGACAAACACGCCTACTCTTGGGGCTACCAAGACAGGAAGGAAATCCACTAGTGTAGTCCTAGTTCTAAAGTTCTCAGCAAACGCCAAGTTTACAACTTATCACCTAGACATTACCTATATTGACTTCAACCTAGGAACTCCTAGATCTGAGATCTCATCTCACTTGCACTCAATCACACACCCTGTGATTACACAAATACAATTAGAATAATGAAGACACCTTCAAACACAAAGTAACTCCTTACTTCAAAGCTTAGGAGTAGTATACAATATTACAACTCAATAAAGCACAATCATATACTTGCATCAAGATGACACAAGAAAGGCTCAAAATCAACAGAGACTCAAAACCCTAAACACTCTCTATTTGAAATGACGGCTTGAATAATCAATTAGGTTTTTCGTCCTTCTATATATATACTGAAGCAGTACGTGCTTGATCTTCTTGTTGGGCTTCAGAATAATAAGGATCCATCCAAAGATCCGCTCACAAGAATTCGAACCAAATAACAAGTTTCCTAAAATGTTGGAACATCTTTAGGAAATAAACACAAGGTTGATTCTGGTCAAACAAGTCTTGGCCCACAAGTAACCAGACGTGGATTCCTTAAATAGATAAAACACATTAATTATAGCGCAAAATCAGGGCACACTAAAGTCGTACCCACATGTTGAAACATTGGGTCCAACATTTTGCTTATATATTTGTTTTAGCAATAATGAGGCCAACATACAAATATCCAACACGAATAATCAATTAACCCTTTATTCTTAGGTTGCAATTTTTTGGAAGTATTTGGCATTCCATTCATCGGTTGTTAGGTATATCAACAGCTACCCCCAACTGATTTCGTGGAGCATGCACAACAACTTGAGGGTTCTTTTGGTTTTAGAAAAGCAAATTGTTTGGGACTTCAAGTTATTTGGTTGGCAACTATTTGGGTGGTGTAGAAGAAACTCAATGCAAGGACTTTCCATAATACAAACCTTCCACTGGACAAATTACTTGAGTGTATTAAATTTCATTATTTGTTGTGGTTGAAATTGCATAACTCACAAAAAAAAAATCGCGAATACCACGCATGGTGGTCCAACCCTTTTAGGAACTCCTTGTACGTTAAAGGGAGGTTCAATCTATTATGTCTTTTGGCTTCTTTAAAAAAAAAAGCATTAGTTATAAAAATAAAGGAGCATTATGTGATATACTAAATCACTAAAATACTTTTATGTTCACGATGATTTGGGCACAACATTTGGCCTCACACACCAAAATAAATATTATTTAATTATTTTAAAAATAAACATTTTTTCGATGAAGTATTGTAAAAATACACATTATTTAATCCTTTTCTTTTCTACCCTTTTCCAATCATGTGATTGTGTTGAAATAATGTGACTAAATGGTTGTGACCACCTAAGTCTTCCTAACTACATCAATACAATGAGAACAAAGAAATAGGCCAAAAAATTAAATATCCTTCGGTTTTGTTTGTAAGTTTGGAGGGGAGAGGTGAGAATGGCTTTGTGGGGAGGGGGATGGAGAACAATAATATAGAGAAAAAAATTACATTTTTTTAAAGAATGTTTTTGTAGAGAACGATAAATGAATACTTATTCTTAAAAAAAAAAAAAAATTTGAGAATATTATAACAAGATAGATTGAATTTAAAGATTTTACATAAACACTTCAAAACCTTCCAAAAAAAAAATCCAATACAATTTTTGAGTTCCTTCAAACTAGTGTGATTTTAAATTATGAAGAAAAATAAACCTCCCATAGCACTCCTATTTCAAAGTGCTCTACTCCTTCTGCTTGTTCCTTCCTTTTTTTCTAAAGCCCTCCCCTCCCCTCAAAACTCGCAAACAAAACAACCATTGTTTTACCATTTGGTAAGCTAGCAGGAATAATTGGTAAGTATATTTTGATAAGAATCAAATCAATTCAACATGATGTGCAAATATGATTGGATGCGCTAGAATCTGTTTTCCATACTTGACTACCTCTGTGTTCTACAAGAAACAGTTCTGCTATAACAGTATTAGTTTTCTGTTGAAGGTTGATAATAATCCTACATTAATCTAGTGAGACAAGTTCAGCTCTTTCTTCATCCCCATTCCTTGTAACTGGTATTTTTCGAAATGATTACTACAATTATTTTCTCAACACAATCTTTGCAGCTGACTAGGCATGCTTCTTAAAGCAAGTTTCTATAGTGTGGCAACGGTAAAACTCAAACAAAAAGCTAAGATTCATTTAACCAAAATAAACAAAATGCAGATTAAAAATGATAGACAAACTTTTAAGGGAACAATTGCATCACAACACATCGCATGTCGCGTACTGCAAACTCGTGCCGCGTACCAACGTAAATTGCGAATTATGTGACTATAGTTCAACTCACTTGGATAGTTGCTTTGTGTCCAATATAGGTAATCCTCCAGACTCCCCTCGTGACCGAACACTAATTGTAAAGGTATTGAATGTTGATATTGATTGATAAAGAAACCATACCAAACAAAAACTCAAAAGTCAGAAGCAGATAAATCAGTGGAAGTTCATATGTTATTGAATATTGATATTGATAGAGAAACCATAACAAACAAAATTGCCTCCAATGGATCAAACTTAGTAATATTTTATTGAAATAGGTGTGGTGAACTCTTTAAAAGTATAAAAATGTTCTTTCCAACATAAAATTCCCTCTGTTAGTAATATTATGCTACCTGACGTCTAGCTCTATTGAAAACAGTAACTGTGAAAGTAATTGAATGTTGATGAAGAAATCGTAACAAACAATACACACAAGCCAGAAGCCAAGAAATAACCCGAGGAAATAATCATTTATTTTTATTTCTTGGTAAGCAACTTCTCTTTGTTTATTGGCTAATTTTTATATATTTTTTCTTGGATAAGTTTTATTTCCTTGGTAATTAAGTAACTTCGTAGCTAAGTTAATTAATTGTTAAGAAACATGAGACTTGACTAACAACATCCTCCCACCTTAAATATTTCTCATAAAAAGGGGTTAAATAAGTTTTTTTTCCCTATTAAAATCTTAAGTTTTGGGTCTCGACGAGCATATATAGCTCAGTTGGCAGCGGCAATGCATTGTTATATGTAAGGGTTGGAGCTCGAACTCTGGACACCCAAATTATTCACCTTAAAATGTGAATTATAATAACCACTAGGTTACTTGACAAAAAATAGGATCTTAAATTTTGTTTTTAATCCCTCTAAAAAAATAGCAAATTTTGGTCCCCAAATGTTTCACACGACTTTTGATCTCTATTTTTGAGTCAACTCATGTGTACCTTTAACAATTTTTAATGATTTTTTATAAAGATGTTTAGAATATTATAAAAATCTCTTCCAGGAAAATTTAGATTTTTTTAACAAAACATGAATTAAATAAGAATTTCACAAGATATTAAACATGAATGAAAAAAAATCAAAGGATGCATATAAGTTTATTTAAAAGCAGAGACCAAAAGTCGTGATAAAAAACATTTGGGAGATCAAAACTTTAGGGGGATCAAAAACGAAATTTGAGATTTTTATAGGGATCAAAAATCTTATTTAACCCTAAAACAAATTACTCTAAGGTTACGTTGCTTTAAGGAAACAACAATGATAAATAGATATCCTTTATTTTCTTACGCATATTCAACAACACATTTTCTATTTATCTTTCTCCTCCTATCACATTGATAAACTATCATATATATATCACATCACTCTCGTTTTCTTTATTTTTTTCCTCATTGGCTTAAGGTGTATGTGCCTCAAGGGTGACAAAACATTTTCCTTAAGGAAATGATTTCTAGCTAGAACATTTTACAGCTATTGCAACTCTGCAAGCTAATGCTTTATATATTCCATCTCCATGTTGTAAGAATGTCATTATAAATAACAAACCAATTGCACATTCCCTTATCCCATATCCAATTTGTAAAGATCAGAATGATTCACACTATTCTTTTCTTTTTTGCTCTTCTCTCATCATATACCTCTTATGCTGATGATTTATGTGTAGCAGACTTACTGCTCCCAAACACCCCTTCAGGCTATCCATGCAAGTCAGAAACAAATGTAACAGTGAATGATTTTGTGTTCTCTGGCTTTGTACCTGGAAGCACAAAAAACCCTTTCAATTCTGGAATCACCACTGCATTTGTCAATAGTTTACCAGGTCTTAATGGACTTGGTATCTCTGCAGCAAGAGCAGATTTTGGTATAAATGGAAGTGTTCCAGTGCATACTCATGATGCAACTGAATTACTTATCATCGTTGAAGGTCAAATTACTGCTGGATTTATCACGCGAACAAAAGTTTATTCGAAAACTGTTAAAGCCGGTGATATTATAGTTTTTCCAGAAGGACTATTGCATTTTGTTGTTAACTCTGGTGTTGGAAAAGCTGTTGCTTTTGTTGCTTTTAGTAGCTCAAACCCTAGCACGCAAATACTTGATACTTTATTATTTGGAAACAATTTATCAACTTCCATAATTGCAGAGACTACTTTACTTGATGTGTCACAGATTCTGAAACTCAAGGCTCAGTTTAACGGCACTGGCTAGAATTGCTTATAAATCCAATTCTATATGTGTGCTCCAAATTAAGTTATGTA
>Ga0315913_1001888_pt1 | contig 23958 bp, 13 predicted proteins | sample MpolsnodulesMG_FD_207736 | JGI IMG/M metagenome (GOLD analysis project Ga0315913, IMG submission 207736) | Medicago polymorpha root nodule microbial communities from Los Angeles, California, United States - small nodules | ecosystem: Host-associated > Plants > Roots > Nodule | place: USA...
AACGTGTAGGACTATTGTTATTCTCTCTCTCTCTCTGATTTTCTTTGTTATTTTTTATTATTATAGACAATGATGTTAATTAACTTTCCTTATTCAATGGTCAAAGTTACTACTTTTTTGATAAAAGAAAACGTGTAGTGATTTTCAATTTTTTATTATGCTTAGTATTTTGATATGCAAGTTCATACGCAAAAAAACTTGGAATGATCAAAAAGTTATTTCTGGCTGAAAAGTCACGTTATCTTCAGGTTTTACTTCCATGAAGTTTAAGATTGAAACTTTTTATAAAAATAAATAAATAAAGTTGTTAATCCATTTGCATCACATCATCATTTATTCTCTTTGTTGCTTGCAAATTAGAATAGTGTGAAATATATCTCATGCATGTTTGGATTCGTGTTGAGGTTGTCAAAATTAAGATGGGTTACCACAATTATTACAAAAATTATACTTTAGAGGTTTTATAAAATTACAATGGTACCATGATTTTGACAAAAATACCGTCTATCCAAACATACACAATTCTTGTGATTTGTTGAGTTGATGGTGGTTGAAAATTGATTTACCACCTTTTTTTATTTATTATCAAGAACTGATTTACCACCTTATTAGCCGTGTATACCACATAGCAAGTTGATGTACTGGTTTTAGTATTTTTATTTTGTTTCAAAGTAGTGTATTTTTTAGAACTATAAGGTATAATTTATCTTTGTTTCCAATTATATCAATAAAATAAATGTTTGTGTTTATGAAATTATTTACATAAAATTGTCAATTTAAAAGGCAATCCAACCCCGTGTAAGAAAAAATTGGATGCTCAACCATCCACTTAAAGATTAATCTCGTAGCGAGCTTAAAAGTCGTACCATACCTTAGTGCACCCATTACATGTAAAGGACCCTAAGTTTATGTTAATCATTGTAGTACAATTATAGCCTTAATAAATTAGTACTATTATATTACTGATGTATGTGGTTAATTTTTTTGCTTGAATTTGAAGGTTGCAAATTTGGTGAGTGAGAAACTGAAACATCCAAGTACATGGTTATTGAAGTTGACATTATGGCTACTATCTACATGGTTTGGCACATTGATTTTGTGTGGCATGACAAGTATCTCAACAAAATTCCCATTTTTCCTTAGCTATCCTCAATTGTCTCCAGAGAAACGCCAAAAAGTGATGTTGTCTTGGTCTGTAAGTTACCTTCGTCCTCTTAGAATGTTGTTCAGAACCATAAAGCTTCTTACCCTCCTCGTCTTCTTTACTCAGGTAATTATTTATACCAACTTTTGACAGCTTAACTATAAGCATATATGCATTTAATGTCTTCTGTTTCTTTCAGTATAATCAATAAATGTTGCTGTGTTCAACAACCTTTTACATCTTTTCACTGTGCTGTTCTGCGTTACTATAAAAATATGCATGTACTATTATGTCCATAAATGTAACACCCTTGGAAAAAAAAAATTGTATACACTCCTTACTTAGCCATCCTCTTCACATGCATTTATTTTTATGCATGAAGATTTTAAAAGATACACATTACGATGTTGGTCCCCCATATATATGTTGGTCCATATATTTTCACAATATTGTGGATTTGGTCCCCTATATAGAAATTTAATAATTTTTGTCCTTTAATCATATATTTTTTTTAACTAAAAGGTATTGGTGTGATATGTTTTAAATGACGTGATATATAATTTGTTGATGAAAAAAATATCAATATCAATGAATAATATAGATGAAATTGTAAAAAAAAGAATTAAAAATTTCGTTTAAAACATGTCAAATCATCATATTTTAAATCAAATATTTGATGGAGGGACCAAAACTAACAAATTTGAAAATTGTAGGATCAATTTTGTAAAATGATTAAAATAATAGGATAAAAATGCAATTAGACTTAAAGCAAAAAAGTCTGTGTTTTTTTTGTACAAGTATATGTTTAAGTTTTATGTATTCTACATTATTGAAGGAGTATCAACAAGCATGGTCATTTATTCAAAAAAAAAAAAAAACAAGCATGGTCATGGAGTATGATATGAAACATACTAGCCCATTCATAAAAATCATTTGATTTTAACCAAAACTAATTTTAAATTCACACATATGCAAAATTGTGATTTGTTCCCAATGTAAATGTTTTTACAGTGTATAAAAAATTAACCTGTTAAGGTATAGTATAATTTAATAATGAGGGCATTAATGAGCCAAATAGTCAAAATGAAACCCAAAAAAGTAAACTTAAATCTAAGTGGGTCAAATCCAGATGGATTGTCTAATTAAATTGAGTTATGCTCACCCTAAACAGGATCGTATTAAATTAAAGGAAGTTTTCTGATTCCATAAAATAGTACACTATGATTTGATTGGAATTTGATTTGAAATTAAAGACTGTGTGTGTCCTACTCGTTACAACTCACATATCACAGTCACCCACAGACATTCACTTAATTCTCCCTTGGATGGCGAAACCAAGTACCAACCCCCCACATTGGCCATCCATATGTCATTCTCATACCATTCTAGAAAAATGAACAAATTGGGATATGTTTATCTTATTTATGAATGTAATTTTATAAATTTAACTTAAATTTTAATACAAAAGTTACTTTTTACCACTTCTGCTCAATGCTTGTTAACTAGACCTATAATCAAACATTAGTATATACATTCCAAATATGTACACTTATCTCTTACTTTAATCCATTAACAAATCAAGAACAATTTTGTATCATACTTTATTTATCTCTCTATCGAACTCCGAATCAACAAAGACCATTTTTCTTAGAGTCGAGTTATGACAAAAAGATACAGTAGTTGGTAAGTATATACAATTCTTTCATAGTTTTAGAATGACCCAAATTGCCAAAAGCCTATTTTCAATGAAATACTAAATCCATATAAATATTTGTGAGGATAGAAAAAAAATAAAAAGGATACAAATTTGGTTTTGGCTAGGATCCACAATAAATAAGGTCACAGTCTTTTGGACTGCTACCCCCTTTGCAAGGATTAAGTCAAAAGAAATTAGTATTCTCCTTTGCTAAAAAAAAGTGTGCATGCAAAAACATGATGGCTACTCTTGCTAGATAAACCTGTTATTATGACACAAATGAAATACCACAAAATCTATGTACCTAAAGGGTGTGTGTTATGTGTGTATAAAATAAGCTACCAAAAAGTGTGTGTGTATTCAAATTTGGTATGTCTTTCTGATTGCTTAAAACCATAACAATGTACTCAATATGCCATAATACTTTCATTTTCAGGTAGATGAAGAGAAAAACAACCCGTCATGGAAGGCAATTGGATATTGTGGACCTGATCAAGAGTTCAAAGCGCAGCGAAAGAACAAAATTTTACATAAAACATCCAAAGAAGGACGACAAGAAAAAGAAGATTGTGATCATGATGATGAAGAAGTTTTAGGACCTCTTTACAAAGGCCTTGTCAATCTGAACTACCCACGTAATATCATTTTGGATTCTCTAAGACGATTTGGATTCCCTGTCTCGGTCACTCCTCCAACGAATAAAGCTTCTACCATCTCATATCCTTCTCTAGTTATCCAATGTGATGCAGTAGTTGTTGGTTCAGGCTCAGGAGGTGGCGTGGTTGCGGGAGTTCTAGCAAAAAGTGGTTATAAAGTGTTGGTATTGGAGAAAGGAAGCTATTTTGCTAGGAACAATCTTTCCCTTCTTGAAGGACCAACCCTTGATCAAATGTACCTCGCTAATGGTTTGATAGCAACAGATGATATGTCTGTACTGGTACTAGCAGGATCCACAGTTGGTGGAGGGTCTGCAATAAACTGGTCAGCCAGCATCAAAACCCCTAGCCATGTATGCAAGGAGTGGTGCGATCGCCACGAGCTAGAACTTTTTGAAAGTAAATTATACAAGGAAGCAATGGATGCTGTGTGTGAGAAAATGGGAGTCCAATCTGAGTTTGAAGAGGAAGGGTTTAATAATGCAATACTAAGAAAAGGGTGTCAAGAAATGGGGTATCCTGTTAGTAACATTCCTAGGAATGCTCCACCAGATCACTACTGTGGTTGGTGTTGTTTGGGATGCAAGGATGGAAAGAAGAAAGGTACAGCAGAAACATGGCTTGTGGACATGGTGAAATCAGGTAATGGTGCAATTCTTCCTAGTTGTGAGGCTATACAAGTCTTGTATAGAGAAAAGAAAGGAAGAGATAGAAAGATAGCGAAAGGAGTGGCTTTTGAAATTAACTACAATGGTAAAAAAGACATTTGCGTGGTCGAGTCTAAGGTCACGATTGTAGCCTGTGGAGCACTAAGCACTCCGTCGTTACTCAAAAGAAGTGGTTTGAAAAATGAAAACATAGGGAGAAACTTGCATCTTCATCCAGTTACAATGGCTTGGGGCTACTTCCCTGATGCACCTTCATCAACTGAGTTGTGGCCGGAGGGACATAAAAAAAGCTACGAAGGAGGAATTATGACAGCAATGTCTACAGTTGTTGCAGACTTTGACAAAACTGGATATGGCGCGGTGATCCAAACACCTTCATTGCATCCAGGCTTATTCTCAGTTCTAATGCCGTGGAGTTCTGGAATGGATATAAAAGATCGAATGCGCAAGTTTTCAAGAACAGCTCATGTATTTGCACTGGCAAGGGATCAAGGATCAGGAACTCTGGATTCACCTACCCGTATAAGCTATCAGATGAAAGATGTAGACAAAGAGAATTTAAACAAAGGAATTGAGAAGGTGCTGAGAATTCTGGCAGCAGCTGGAGCTGAAGAAATTGGGACACATAATAATAAGGGAAGGAGCTTAAATGTTAAGGAAGTGAGCTATCATGAATTTGAGAAATTTGTGAAGGAAGAAAGCTCAATGCTGTTAACTGACCTATCGACACCAGTATGCTCGGCACATCAGATGGGGAGCTGTCGTATGGGTACCAATCCGAAGGAATCGGTTGTGAACCAAACGGGGGAAACATGGGAAGTAGAGGGTCTTTATCTGGCCGATACAAGTGTATTTCCCACAGCTTTAGGTGTGAATCCAATGGTCACTGTTCAGGCTATTGCATATTGCACAGCACAACATGTTCTTGATGTTCTTAAAAGGAAAAGGTGAAGGGGAAGAAAAAACTTTTGCTGGTTAGGGAAAAAGAGGAGAGAATTCAGGTTACAATAATTTTAAGGGAAGTGTTACACAATTAATAAGAGTATCAAGCTAATAGCTTCAGTCTAGTTCACATATTTTTGGAAAGTTTGTTATTTTGTTATGGTTACTAAATAATCGGTGTTAGGAAATTCGTCCGAGAGAGCTCAAACGTATGTTTGAGCTCTTTCTTGAGGATGCGTTCGATCTCTTGTAGAGGATTTCCAAACATGTACATGTAATTGCTTACTATAATATACTTCTATTGTTGATGCTTCAATGTGGCTTAGATTGTTAATTTTCTTATATGTTGCTGGTGGTCTTTATTTTTTGGTTTTGCAATCTTGTGAATAAACTGGTAAGCCTTGTCAAAATAACACATACTCTTGGACCAATTCAAAGTTGTTATGGTTTCTTGTAGTATAAGCTATAGGACACAAAATACATCACTTACTAGGATTCAATTACTGTTTGATAACATATGCAATAACTGGATCTGTGTTCATATCTGTGTCAATTTGAAGTACAATTAACCTAAATTATCAAATAAAGAACCTAGTGAGTCTTTGTAATTCAAATGCAATTTAGATCAACCTATCTAAGTTTCATTTCACCTATCAATTTAAAATTCACATATAATCACATCTCAAAAAAACAAACTCATTACTTGAAAAGTATGAAATTCATAATTGAACAGAAGGGAAATTCAATATAGTCAAAACAAAATTCAAAGAAAGCTTTTAGAAAGTCAAATAACAACTTTTCAGAAACTTAATTTAATTTTATTTAAATCTAACATATGAAAAAGTGTACAAAATCATTCTCAATTTTTCTTGTTAATTTAAAACAGACCATTCTATCACACCCCAAGAGTAATTGGTAAGGGATTTCTTTCAGCTTAACCAAAGATCCTAGGTTCGAAACCGACATTGGAAATTAGTGTTAAATCTATTGAGGGAGAGCTTTGTCAGTCATTGTGGTTCTATCCGGCTCGACGGATTAATATCCACCGTTGCGCGCAAAGATACCCGATTCATGCAATAACAAAAAAAAGATCATTATATCACTAACTTAGAATAATAATCAACTATATTCTGTATAATCAGTATATCTCTATTTAAAAATATTATTAACAGTAATTATGAGATTATAAAAAAATTAGGCGCATAGACACTCTGTTAAGTACACCTTGCTTATAAAGATCATTTAAGAACATAGGAATACTAATCTTCAGAACAATGTTGATAATCGCGAGAACCAAGCCGTTTTTCTATTTCTATTTCTCTGTTTACTATTTTTAGTATTTTAATATGGGAGGTTAACGTGGCAACCTTTTGCCTGGAGTAATGATATTCGTACAATCATTTGCGACAACTTTGAAGACAATTTTCTTCTTCTCCCTTCTTATTGGTCACAATGAGAGTATTGGTGAGAGTTGTCCTAAAATTGTTTCAAAATGATTATACAAATATCATTTCTCTTTACCTAAAAGGTTTTAATCTCATATTCTTTTAGCAGTTTTGACCTTTTATGTGGTGAGGAGATTCTTTCAGGTTTTAATGATAACATTACTCTTATTCCTAAAAGGGATTATGTGTTGTCCATGAAAGATTGCCTTCCAATATCTCTTTGCAATGTGAGTTATAAACTTGTAGCAAATATGTTAGCTAACAGATCAAAGGTTCTGAATTTTAGTCGGTTATCTTGTGTGCTTTATTGATCTATTTTAGATAATAATAATGGTATGATGGCTAGCAATTGTGCATTATATGATATCTAAGACAAAAGGAAAATTGGTTGACGTGGCTCTCAAGCATGATATTAGCAAACTTTGTGATACAAATACTCTTATTGCTAGATTTTTTAAAGTGCCATATTTTTCTCAGTGTGATCTTTGTAACAAAAAATATATATTTGTCCTTTGAGCCTTAAGGCTTCTGCCTTAACTTGGTCAATCTCAAGAATCCAACTCACAATCGTTTAATTTATATAAAAAATATATTGTTTATTAAAAAACAAAAACAAAAAATATATATTAGAGACTTATATTCCAATCTCAATTTGAAATACTTGTCACCTCATGTGCTAGTGTGCTCCACTTCATGAATCCACTGTTTGTCACATACTCAAAGATGGGAAAAGGGAGAAAGACAAACTAGCCTATATATCTTAATGATCATCCTGGCTATCCAAAATTGACCACTTCTCCTCACAATTTCTTTGATTCACACACGTCCTTATAGTTTAAGAAAAGAAGAGGCAAACTCAATTAAAAATAAGTGTTTTGATAAAAAAATAAAAAAAGTAAAAGTAAATGTTCTACGTTGTAATTCTCCTGACTAACGATGATTAGATAACTAAATGTATGATTCTTTGGTCACTAATCGCTCTTTTCAGTGGAGAGGAATCCAATCCTTGTCTTTTTAATTGTTCGTTATATATTATGTAAATAGTAAAAAAAACGTGAATATATTTTCGTTGACCTACTAGTGATAATAGTCTAGTTGTAAGTGGAGCCATTAACATGCTATAAACTTCTCTTAGTCTAGTTGTAAGTGGAGCCATTAACATGCTATAAACTTCTCTTTGGTTTGAAATATAAGTGAACCAAACAACTGAGTTCAAGTGTTTAATGAATTCTATCAAAGAACGAATTTTTTAGGAGAATCTAAGTTCGACTATTGGGTAGAATAATTCTTGGTCATACTATACTTAGGTCAAAGTCTGACACTATAATTTTTGGTCAGACAATACCTATCTTATAGTTGAAGTTTAGATTATCGGAAACACTTTACTTTAAAAACCGGAAGGTTAACAAAAATATTTGCATTGAGACTAAATACATGCACTTTTTATATGCAATTTTTGACTTTTCTTTGATTTGATCGGTTAAGCCTAAACTCAAAATCGAAAACATGAGTGTTAACTTCCTTTTCTAAGAACATCCTGTAGCACCAAACAATTGGACAAGTTGACCAGCTCTAGTTGATGAGAAAAGTATAACTATAAAAAAAACAAGAATTTTCAAAACAAGGTCCACTTTCAATTAAGAAAATAGCATCTTCTTCAAAGCAATATGGTAGACTCATTAGGAAGAAAGTTGGAAACACCACCAAGGAAGATAGAAAGAAAGGGATGGCCAACACCTTCATAGCATCAAGTCATAATTTTGTTCCTTGAGTAAGTTTCAAGACATATTCATTATTATTCCTTCTACTCTTTTCATAAGCCTCTTCATTCAAAGACAAAAACTCCATCATGGAAAATCCTCCTCCTAGATGCAAGTACTCGGTGATCTTCTTCTTCATTATAATTTCTCTCTCCCTTGGCTTAATTTCCTTCATCTTGTGTATAGCTGCTGAGATAAAGAGGAATAAGGTTAGGTACTGCTCATTCTCTTCTTTGTTTACTTGAATTTTAATGATCCTCAAAGGTTTTCTATTTTTGCTTTTTTATGAAAAATAGCACAACACTTCTGATTGAGTGTGTTTCTTATGTCCGACGTCGACACTTGTGATAACATTAAATTGATTGATTTTCTCAAATTATTACCAGTCTCGACTCGACGTATCAACGTCGTGTTCGGTGTTTGTGATTGTGGCAGTGCTTTCATGTGAAAAATGTTTCCAATGCTTAAATTTGTTTATTTTATAGGAGAAGGATCTTAGATGGAATGGAAAGCTATGTTATTTGCCAACAAGCCAAGCATTTGGATTGAGTATTGCAACATTGATTAGTTTATCTTTTGCACATATCATTGGAAATTATGTGTTACTAAGGAATTCTTATTCAAGATGGAAAAATATCTCCAAGTTTAAGATGCCTACTACTGCAAAGGTTCTGTTTTTTATATCTTGGTATGTTATATCAATCTTTTGCATATTTGTTGCTAGTTGTTACTTTAAAATGTGAATTGTTGGACTAAAAAAAAAAGACTAAATTGTTGGTAATGTTTATCAGGCTTAGCTTTGGAATTGTAGTTATATTATTGATTGCTGCAACAAGCATGAGCAGAAGGCAGCTTTATGGGAAAGGATGGTTGAATGGTGAGTGCTTTCTAGTCAAAGGAGGAACTTACTCTGGCTCAGCCATATTGATCCTTGTTACAATTGGTTCTCTAAATGGTTCAGCTTTTTCAACATTAAAATTCAGCCAAGCACATCAAGATCATAAAATACACAAAGTGGGTGACACTAAACAACACACTTTTTTGTTTTAGAATAGAAAAAGATAAGGGGTTTGGAAAGTGGGTGAGTTTGTATCAAGTACACTAGACCCCCACAAGTTGCTGGAGTGGCTAAAACTATTAAGTCCAATAAGAGACACAAAAATGAGTGCCATTTTTTTATTTATTTTAGGCTAAATTGCATTTTTGGTCCCTTAACTATTTAGGTAGTATCGCTTTGGTTCCTTAATTAAAATTCGATTTATTTTGGTCCCTTAACTTTTTCATTTTCTTCTGTAATTTTTCTGGGATTCTTGTTGTTGAAGGTTGATAGAGATGATATGAAGATGAAAAAGAGGAGAAGAAGATGATGAAAACCTAACGTGTTTGAATTAAAACTAACGGAAAGGACCAAAATGTGTAACAGAGAGAAGTTAAGGGACCAAAATAAATCGAATTTTAATTAAGGGACCAAAGCGATACTACCTAAATAGTTAAAGGACCAAAAATGCAATTTAGCCTTTATTTTATGAATTTATGTCAAAGAAAGTGACAGGTGCAAGAGCCCCCACTATTATAAGTCCAAAAAAAAAAACTATCTAGCTTATCATTCTTTTCTTCTCCTTTTTTTTCTATCAATTTATGGATAGAAATTCATTTTTTTAAGGTGAATAAATAAGATGTCGGGACTTGAACATCAACTTCTGTATATATGATACAATATCTCTACCAACTGAAATAATGAGACAACTGACTTATTGTTCTTTCTTCAATTTATACAAATTAGATACACTTCATTTGACACAGCCTTGTATAGGAAATTCCTGTTTCGACACCAATTGCAAAGATCAATAGTTGTTTTAACTTCTTTTTTTATTTATAGTCGTAAACTTCTAATTTGCATCCATCGTTTTAAACATAAGGCGTCAGTTTGATTTGACTCAAGTGGGCATCATGATATTTTTTTCTGATAATAAACAATATTCATTCATTTAAATTGATAGAGTACATACAATACAAATTTGTTAAAAACAAAAAGGATAAATATGCGAATAAACTCACAATATCTATTTTAAGTAATAGCATAAGACATCATAGCACATAAGCCTATACATTTGACTATATTCAAGTGTCCGAAAGATTCATGTCTTCAAATTTGTAACGTTGACGACATCAAAATTATTTATTGAATCAACACTAGATTGAAGTTGATCTAACAATTTAAAAGAAGGCATGCCTAATAATGTTATTACTATTATGCCATTACTTAAATTCTTTTTTTTTTTTTTGAGGGATACTTAAATTCTTATTCTTTTATTAAGGTGTATCTAATGATTAATCTAATTAAAGATACCTATAATATGAGTACCAATTATTATTTAATTTTTTGAGATGTTACACTTTAAGTCTAAGACATGCTTAGGGAGAGGACAAGCAAATATATGTTCACTTTCATGCTTTCATTTGACAACTTAAGTTTCACTTGAATATGTCTCCCGAATGCTAAGGAATAGAGTGAGAGCCACTATAACTTATAAGATCAAAATGAGTCCTTAGACCAAGTTTGTAAGGATAAAGCATTGATAATAGCCCAAATGAAACTTCTTAGGTATCCCAAATTAGCTAGGAGATCGACATAACTATTTCATTCACAATACACATGATAAATTTAAACACTATAATTAGGGGCTCCAAAAAAGATGAAGAATCTCAAAGAATGAGTTAGAGAGAGAAAGTATGCAAGAAGCAACTATGAACAAATCACACCATGGTTTGAGAGTCGTTTTCAATAGGTAAGGAAGAGAGTCAAAATTCAAGTAAGCTTGAGGCCATATAACCATCTTCAAAGTTCACCAGTAATAACAACAAATGTTTACAAATAGTCATGGAAGTTGTGAATGAAGACCCTTTTAGAGTTTTTAACTATACCCCCTCTAGAGAAAGATGAAGTTGAAGATAGAGAAAACAAAAGAGGTGCAGAAAAGTTAGATTGAATAAGACGATAAAGAGAGAATGAGAAGTTTTCTTCAATTCCATATTGATGCAGTAGAGTAACAAGCTAGTATAAATTCAGCTTCTCTGAAGGCAATCATATAAGTACATAGTCTTTGAGGTTTCCGATTCCACCAACCTATTGATCTTGCCAAAATCGAATGGTATGACCATCATAATTACCCTGAAGAGAATTGTTTCAATGTGGGGCCAAACCATAACGACCCCCTCCAAGCTAGGGTAACTTTGCAATAATGCATGATAGGAGGGAGGATAATATCTTTCCAAGCATATTTAGCGTGAAAAAACTTGGACCTAAAGCTTATTAGGATGAGCTATCATATATGTTAAGCTAACTTCACTGTATACGTTTAATCAAGAGTAAGAGTAGGGGCGTGTACACAAGTTGAATTGGGTCGGATTTAGTCAAATTGATTACCCGATTAGTTTAACTTTCAACATGTCGGGTTCGTCGCCCAACCAACATTTTTACTATCAAACTCGAACCGAATCAACTCGGTGTTGAATGGGTTGGATTAGGTTTGGTTCACAGGTTGTTGCGTCTGAAATAAAAAAAATATAATTTTGATAGAAAAATTATTATTTTTTAAATTCTAAAAAAACTATGGTTTGGAATGAGAATCTATTGTAAATGAAATCAGGATTATATTTGGCTCACAATTGTTTTTGGTAGAAATTGAACTTGGATAAAAAAATAGACATATATTTTTTAAGTTTTTTTTTTACTTAGTAAATAATAGTAATATAATAAATTAATACTAACGGGTGAGGTCCATAAATTTGCAAACTTAAACCCAATATTTCAACCGAAATTTGCAAGTTGGTATGGGTTAAACCTGTTAATGGTCAGGTCTGAGTTATTAACTAATTTGTAAGTTTGAGTCATATGTTTGTGAGTCTACTCACACCCATGAACACCCTTACCTAAGAGTGTTGATTTTGATAAACACACTTTAACTTTAGAGGTGTTTTTTATTATTTCACTTTAAAAAAGAAGAAGAGGTCAGTGCTAGCAATCTAAAGTTGTGAGAATCACATGTATTTTACCAAATAAATGAATATGTGATTTTTACCGGTCAAATAACACAATAGCTAGACTCGCACACACACCGCACACACTTTAAGTGTGAAGAAGTGAAAATTTTTAGATCAAACCCAAATCCCTACATATCAAATGAGCGAGTATTTAAAGGGAGTGGTAAGTGTTGCTAACATTTTTTTTTGAAGGAAAGTGTTGCTAACATTTATAAACAAGGACCGTCAAAGAAGGTTGATTTAGTTGATAAAAAATTGACTCGTTCGTAAGATTGTGAATTCAACTTCCATGACTAATGTGATGATCTCTTTTGTAGATAATAAATATATGAGTCATGTTAACTTCTGCCCTTAGGGCACATGTTAAGCAACCTAAAAAGAGCAACTTTGCATTGAAAAACATAATATGTCAACTTTTAAGAAGTTGAATGCACGACTTTTGATACGTATATTTCTATAATGAATTCCTTAACATGTGCCCTTAACATTTGTCTAAATACATCTATAATTGTTGTTTAAGTCTTGATGTCTGCTTCGATTTTGATGAACCTCCAAAATTTGACCAACTTAAACTTTGTTTTATTATATATAAAAAAATATAAACAAGGACTAATAGTTACAATTTGAAGAATGTAATTAATTCACACAAAAATAACTCGACTTAGGTGAAATTTCTCTCTATAATAAAATGCTTATAAAAAAACGAGAAATACTAGCAACACTAACTTTTAAACATTATCTTTAGCATTCAATTTTTTTATTGGATGTAATTAATGTATTTCTACTGTTTTGTATGAATTATATTTCTAAAGTATAAATTGACAATAATTTAAACTAATAAAAGAATGAGTATTAAAGATAGTAAAAAAAATGTTGCTGGTCCTCGATAAAAACACACCACGTTTATCACACAAACACTACCTTCATTAAAAAATTACACTACCACCATTGTTAAAAAAAATAAAAAATACCAATTTCCTTTAAAAAAAAAATTACACTACCAATTAACCACCTACTCCATCGTCTTTTTCCTGGAAAAAAAAAATAACAATAAACAGTTTTTTACACCGTTGCCAAGTACCAAAAACACAGTCAGTGTTATTTGTTTTCTTTCATTTCTCTTTCTTTCTCCGTCGGACACGACGTCGTTTACTCTCTTCATCATCTCCACCATCACACTCTCCAAACCCAAATTCACACATCACATTCATCACCGTAACCACAATCCCTCCGATCAGATCCACCACCGTAACAAACTCCGGGATCCAGCACTGGATCCAAAACCTCCGTAACAACCAATGGAGCAACTGAAAACAATCGGACGCGAACTCGCCATGGGATCACAAGGCGCGTTCGGTCAATCAAAGGAGTTTCTCGACCTAATCAAATCAATCGGTGAATCTCGATCCAAAGCCGAAGAAGACCGAATCGTAATCCGCGAAATCGAAACCCTAAAACGCCGAATCTCTGAACCAGATATCCCTAAACGCAAGATGAAAGAGTATATCATTCGTCTTCTCTACGTTGAAATGCTCGGTCACGACGCTTCTTTCGGTTACATTCACGCCGTTAAAATGACTCACGATGATAATCTTCTCTCAAAACGCACCGGTTATCTCGCCGTTACTCTTTTCCTCAACGACGATCACGATCTCATTATCTTAATCGTTAATACGATTCAAAAGGATCTTAAATCTGATAATTATCTTGTCGTTTGTGCTGCACTTAATGCCGTTTGTAGATTAATCAACGAAGAAACTATACCTGCCGTTTTGCCGTTAGTTGTTGAGCTTCTTTCGCATGGGAAAGAAGCGGTTAGGAAGAAAGCGGTTATGGCGCTTCATAGCTTTCATCGGAAATCAGCGTCGTCAGTTTCGCATCTTGTGGCGAATTTTAGGAAGAGATTGTGTGATAATGATCCTGGTGTTATGGGTGCTACTCTTTGTCCTTTGTTTGATCTTATAACCGATGATCCGAATCCGTATAAGGATCTTGTTGTTAGTTTTGTTAGTATTCTTAAGCAGGTAGCTGAACATAGGTTGCCTAAGAGCTATGATTATCACCAGATGCCGGCTCCGTTCGTTCAGGTGATTGTTATGAAGTTAGTTTTAGTTTTGATTTGGTTTTTGTTTCGTGCACGTCGATAATTAGCTATTAGTTATAAAATGTAGAACCCATCATTATGTTTTGGTGAGTTTAGCAGATTCACGGTGTTCAGTGTGATTTTGTCAGAAACTACACTTTGGAGCTTCAACAAAATCACTGAACTCGCCGTTAGTCCAAACATGCATGAAGTGTGTGTTTGGATGAGTGCTTGATAAGTGTGGTGTTTGAATAGAATTATTGAATTGGTTATAATTGGGTTTGAGGTTCAGCTGTTTGTGTTTAGATGTTTATACTCTGAAAGCAAGTTTGACGTAGAATGTAATGTAGTGTAAATTTGCCAGCCAAGTCTATCATTAGTTAAAATGTAGAACCAATCGACATATTTTGTGCTTGAGTGCCAAACACGGTTACTACTAAGTGCATGCTTGGATTGACGGTGAGATCGACAAAATCAGTCTGATTTTGGCAAAATCTACATTTTGGAGATTCAACAAAATTACACTCCCACCGTGATTTTGTCGAACTCATCATAATACCAGACATGCACCAAGTGTGTTTGGATGAGTTAGATGGCAACCATGGATTTTGAATAGAATTTATTTGGTTATAGTCGAGATTGAAGTACAGCTATTTATCTTTAGATGTTTTTACTACGAAAGAAAGTTTGATTTAGAAAGTAGTGTAAAAAATGTAGAACCAATAGTTATGTTTTGATGAGTTTAGCAGAATCACTGTGTCAATTTCATTTCGGAAAAAATTAAATTATGGAGCGTCAACAAAATCTTTGAATTCCTTGCTATTCCGTGCTTGATAAATGTGGTTTTTGAATATAATTGAGTTTGAAGTTCAGCTATTTATGTTTAGATGTTTTTACTTTGAAAGAAAGTTTGATATAGAATGTAGTGTAAATTTATCAAGTTAAATCAAAAGATACCTTTTATGTCTCTAGTCATAGTCAAATTAAGATTTGGGACAAAATCAATATTTTTTTTTCTGGTAGAAATAAACACCTGGGTTTTCACATAAATTACACTTGGCAGATGGTTAAATCGATGATGATATAATCCACTGTAAAACCAATTAAACAGAAGTTATTAAATTTTTTTATTTAAAATTGCTTCTGATTTGAGGAAAAAATGTGTTGTGTGCAGATTAAGTTGCTGAAAATTCTTGCATTGTTGGGGAGTGGCGACAAGACTTCTAGCGAACACATGTACACTGTTATTGGCGATATAATTAGGAAGGGTGATTCTTCGAGTAACATAGGGAATGCTATTCTTTATGAGTCCATTCGCTGTGTCTCTTCCATATATCCCAATCCCAAGTTGTTAGAAGCTGCTGCAGATGTGATTGCCAAGTTTTTGAAGGTTTGTTTTTGTTTGTTGTCGAAGCCGATTTTGTTTGATGTTTATGTTGTACATGTTTTTCCATTAGGCTGGGTTGTGATGTGTTACGTTTTTGTCTCTGTTGTGTTTGTGTGGCCAGAGTGATAGTCATAATCTGAAATACATGGGCATTGATGCTCTCGGCCGATTGATCAAGTTAAGTCCGCTTATTGCAGAACAACATCAACTTGCCGTCATTGACTGCTTAGAGGTAAGGATGTTCATCTTAAATGCTTTAAGAGTTAAGACAAATGTGTTTTGCATTGCCAATTTATGTTTTGGTTTTTTTTATTATTGTGTGTGGGTTTGGCTTTGTTTGGATGGGAAAAGAAAGTGAAAGGAAAGATAGTAAGGAAAGATTGTTAAAGATATGAAAGTAAAAGGAAAGTGAGAATTTTGATGGTTGTTTGGTATGAGTGAAAGCGAAAGGAAAGAATTAGTTATATTAAGTAAATGACATTTATACCCTTATGTAAAAATGATATATACACCTATTATACGATATTTATTTAATATAACAAAAGGTTTTGGGTTTTATGTCTTTTCAATAAAACTATGCTTTATGCAATTTTTCTCTCCAATCTGGAGAGGATTGAGAGAGGATTGCTTTTTATCGTGGGACCCATGAGAAAGCTTCTTTCCTCCCTGTTCATAATCAAACCAAACAATGGAAGCACACAGTTCTAAAAACTTTCTTTCTGCTAGGCTTCCTTCCTTCCACATTCTGCTGTTCTAAACAATGTGTTTATGTTTGAATTAATCATTAGAAGAATCACTTTCCTTTAGTGTATGTTCTATGGAAAATTAACTCGTAACTATATATAATGAGGATAATGAAAAGCTACTTTTTGTTACAAAAGATGTTGTGCAAATGAACTTTGCTGTGTTAGTCACTCGTTTGATGTTTCATATTAGACAAAAATGAAATTTATATGGAAAATGAAAAATTAAATATATTGTCAGATGAATATCTGTGTTACATTTTTACTGTTCCCTGTTTTTTGTATATAAAATTTTATTATTTAGACTTGTAACTGGTGATGGACCCTGGTGGCTGTTATCGTCACACCCTGCAAGTACATTATAAAATATGAACAATTTTACCAACAAGTTCAGCAAGAGAATGAATTAATGTTTGTTAGATGCTGTCTTGAGTTTGAAAACCTGCCAATATCATCGTCCGGATGCATTTGTGAAGAGTTGTGCAACCAATCTAGAAAGACAATGAATTAATGCTTGTGTACCTTTACCTAGTCTTACTGTGAGAAACATTCCAATTATTACCTTTTAAGTGAGTCCGCCTTGTGTTTAATCATTAATTGTATGTACTTTTTATAATATCTATTTATCTATCTACTCTCATATTTTTAGCTATTAAATGCTTCTGTTGCTCGTATCAGATTTACTCCCTCCGTTCCTAATTATAAGCAAAATTGACTTTTTAGGTTCATTCAATTAATGATGTATCTGACTCATATTATGGACCACATACATCATTAATTGAATGAACCTAAAAAGTCAAATTTGCTTATAATTAGAAACGGAGGGAGTATTTTTCTGTGGTTTACGATATAATATGCAATTGTAGCTGTTATTTTTAGATCTTGTAATTAATACCAGCTGTCCTTAAGAATCACATGCATTTGTCAGCTTTTAGACAAATGTTTGAATTAGTTTAGCTCATCCCAGGCTTTGCAGTACAAATAAAAGTCTAATTTGGATGGTGCAGGATCCTGATGATACTTTGAAGCGAAAAACTTTTGAACTGCTATACAAAATGACCAAGTCTTCCAATGTGGAAGTGATTGTTGACCGTATGATTGAGTACATGATCAGCATTAGTGACGATCATTATAAAACCTATATAGCTTCTCGATGTGTGGAACTTGCTGAGCAATTTGCACCGAGTAATCATTGGTTTATACAGGTAATTAAGATCTTTGTCTGTATGTTCTTGGCTTTGCATTATTTTTTACAAACACTCATTGATAGCTAACAATGCCTTGTACTTGATTATACAGACCATGAATAAAGTTTTTGAGCATGCTGGAGATCTTGTGAATATTAAGGTTGCACATAATTTAATGCGGTTGATTGCAGAAGGATTTGGAGAGGACGATGATGCGGCATATAGTCAGCTGAGATCGTCTGCTGTATGTTATCTTGATACTAGCTCCTGTTTATTTGGTATGTCTCTATAGAATTAGTCATTTGCATATTACTGAGTGGAAGCTCTTCTGGGAGATGTAGGTTGAGTCATATTTGCGCATTATTGGCGAGCCAAAGCTTCCATCAGTGTTTCTTCAGGTACTTTCTGTTCCACTTAAGTTTTATAGTTTCCCACTTCTTTACTTTCCAAGAAATTAGATCTGGTTTGTAGCATAATCTTTAGTGCTGATTACAGGTTATTTGTTGGGTTCTTGGAGAATATGGCACAGCTGATGGAAAGCATTCCGCTTCCTATATCACTGGGAAGTTATGTGATATGGCAGAGGCATATTCTAATGACGAAATTGTTAAGGTATTTTTCTGATGCAAATAATTTTTTTCTACAGTAGTGTAAGCCAACCTTTTACCTATAAAGGAGAGACCATAAAGGTCACTAATCCTTATTTAATCGAGAGATTTCGGTTATCAGCGGATAGATTCTTTCTTGTTTTCCTTTGCTTTTGGTAATGATATCAATATTACTTTGAAATTAGAAATCTCACTACTTATGTTTGAAGCGTACTCTTTAGTTCATACTACCTAAAAGCGTTGTCAGTAAGTTTTACTGACGTGTGTTTATTAGGATTATCCTTTTTTCCTGGTCCTACTTCCATGTTGGATCCATTTCTATCTCTCTTTAGTCCTACTAATTACATTCTTAAGATTCAAGCACTGTAATGCAATTTGATAGATTAACTGTTTCTTGTAGATTCTGCAGTGCGGTCTATGTTAATACCTGCAACTTAAATAGCATATTTATTTAACATTGTTAAAATTTGGGGCCTAACTCATCCTTACAAAACCGGCTTGTGAAGTGCGGAGTGCCTCCTCTTTATAAACTCTCATCAAGAGTCTCATCTATCCGATGTGGGACTTGGGTTTTCCCCAATACACCCCCGTCACGCCCAGCACTCTTTGGGCTTGGTGCGTGAATCGGTAGGTGGCCCTTGAATTCGACAAGCTCTGATACCATGTTAAAATTTGGGGCCTAACTCATCCTTACAAAACCGGCTTGTGAAGTGAGGAGTGCCTCCTCTTTATAAACTCTCATCAAGAGTCTCATCTATCCAATGTGGGACTTGGGTTTTTCCCAATAAACATTAAAATAAAAAATACATTCTTGGATGAGCATTGTCACCTTTTCAGCATATTTATTTAGCATTACAATAAAAAATACCTGCCATGTAATGCAATTTTGTTCTGATTGATTGCATTGGATGAACAATGTTGGTTTAAATGAAAAATCAAGTTTAGGGGAGAGGGTGAATTGAGTATAAGATTTCTGTGAATAAAATTCTCCCCTTTTCAAGTTATAGAGTAGAAATGAAAGACTTTATTTTCTTGGTGAAAGATATGCAAAATGATGTCATATGGATGTGTCAAGTTAATCACAAAAGAATCAAACTAATTAAGTACTAGTATACATAAGATTGTATGAGCAAACAACAAATATCAAGTTCAACAGCATTCTATGAAATGACAATTAAGGAATGCTTGAAATAAAAAGGGGATAGGGTAGAGAAAATTGACACAAATGATTTTTATGCTTGGTTTGTTCACATCCCTTGCGATCTACATTACATCCAGTCCTCAAAGCTTAACATGAAAGGTTCCCCTATACGTCCCCATAGTTACAGATTTGGAATTCCTAACCTAATAGAAATCAAGCAAGTACAATAGAGAAAATAGTGAGCAAAGCAAGTAAGAAATTCAAACCGAGAGCACTCTCCACAGTGCAAATTACAACAAGATTTCAGACCCATAACAACTCATTTCAAGGAGTAGTGATTTTAGAACCATTTCAGATCTCTAATTGTTTTTTCCCCCTGTTCAAATCAATTGGAAAAACTCCCTTTGTTTATTGAAGAATTAGGATTAAGAGGTTCATAGTTCTGAATTTTTGAAAAAGCAATCAATTACTTTTACTATTAATCAATTACTTTGCCTTGGACAGCTGATGCTAACTTAAAAGTGTCTTGAAGTAACTGATTACTATCTTGGAAAACCAATTACTTTGATACCAGAACCTCATGCAACTTTTAAAATTGCTTTTTTACTTTGTCTTTGGTGCAAATTTCAGTAAAAATTTAATATATTACTTCTGAAAGTAATCTTTTAGTTCTAATTAGAATCACAATTGAAGATCAAATTGGAAATCAATTCAATCAATGACATAACCTCTATCATTTTGAAAACAACTTTGTAAATTAAGTTTCTGTTCAAAAGAGCCAAAAACTTGAAAAGTCAATAAAAGAATCTTACATCAAAATCCTAAAATGATCTTAAAAAAAAACCAAGGTTGGAGTAATAAATGTGAATGTCTGTCATCAAAACATCCGTAAGATTAAGTGTAGTCTTGGAAGTGTATTGAAGAATCATCACCAGCTACAAGAATGGAATGAGCTTTCCTTGCACTCCCTCCATCCCTTTGTATAAGCACCTATTGGGGGAAATAATTGTCCCATATATAAACCCCTTTTCAAATTACTAGATACATTTATCGTTTATTTCCAAATCAACCCCTAATTAACACCACTAAGTGTCTTGAAATACGAGAAATCAAGATTAACTATATACATATACAAAAGGGTGTTTTATGTATACATAAAATTGACACATTAAAAAAAATACCAACTTTTCTTAATATATGTCAAAACTACACAGGGTGTTTATAAAAAGGGATGGAGGGAGTACTTACCAACATGACTGTTATATTTATTGAATGGTAGTTATTCTAGCCGTTGAATGCTATATTGATTTCATTGTTGAGATTCCAGTGGTTCTCTTTTCTAATTCGATGCGGATTGTGGATGTGTTGAGACCATGAGACATAATGCTTATGTAGTAGGATCCGGTGATTGTAATGGTATCGAGTCATAATGCTTATGTAGTAGGATCTGGTGATTGTAATGGTATTCAATATTTCGCCTCTTGATTCCTAGTTATAGGCATGATGAAATGTGTTGCAAATTGCAATTTGTGTTAAATGTGTTTAAATTGTGGTCAGTCCTTGTTATTGTGTTTTATTAGGTTGAATTGCATGATTTCTGATAATATTTTCTGCTTAGCTTTTGTTATGCCATTCGATCATTGATGTTTATCTTTTTTTATGATCTCATTAACCCTATCCTTTTATGCTCTAATATGGCAATTAATTCATTTTTTCTGAATTCAACAATTTTCTATTGGAACTAACTTATCGTTTGTTGTGAAGGCATATGCAATAACAGCGCTGACAAAAATTTACGCGTTTGAAATAGCAGCTGGGAGGAAAGTGGATATGCTATCTGAGGTATTTGCTGAAAAAATTTAGGTTAAAATTCTCTACCTGTTCTATTGTCATGGGTTTTCTGCACTGGAAGTGAATGTTTAAGTTTTGAGCACAATTTAACATGACTAATAACTGTCCATCTTTATCACCATACAAAAGAATTGCACTCCAATGATATTGTTAAATGAGAGAAAATAGAAGCATGATATTGTGAAACCATGGCTGGTTCTGGTTCTACACAATGTTGTCACGAACGAAAAACAATGTCCCACATTTGTTGATGAATTTCATCTGGAACAGCTCTACACTCTTTAGCATCCTTCTTTGTGCTTGCTAAATGGTGCTTAAATCAATAAATACCTCCAGTATACACTTTATGACAATGGTTTCACTTAATTTTCCAAATATCCTCTGTTGTCAAACGCGGCCGCTCCCGGCGCTATCGTGGCGCGGAGCGGCCAAAAACAAGGAGCCGCGTCACAACGCCACCGAGTCACGCGTTTGTGGAAAGCGGGTTTCGCGGCAGCGAAATGGTGGAGCGGGGCGGACCCAAAGCGGCCGCTATTCCCTTAAAACCAATTTTCAGGGTCAAAATCGTATAAATGGTGGTTGGAACAGCTGGATCGGAGGTCGGAACAGCTGGATCTGTCGTCGAAACAGATCAGAGGTTGGAACAGCTTCATCCTTTTTAACGATTAAGAGAAGAAGAAATGAAAGAAGAATGAGAATTGAGAAGAAATGAAATGCAGATCTGGCTGGCTGCGGCTGTGGGAAACAGTAACTAGGGTTGAATGTTATTTCATTCTTTTATAAGTAAATAACAATGGTTCTAAAAAAATGGTATTAATATTAAATATTAATACAAAATGTATTAAATAATATATGTTTCATTTATATTGATAGTAATTATTAAATTATATAGTTTTATAATAGTATTTAATACTAAAAACAATTAATAATTATTAAATTACATAGTTTTATAATAGTACTTAATACTAAACAATTAATAATCTTTAATTTTTCATTTATACTAATCCTAAATATATTTTTTCCGTATTTTATTAGTCCTTTATTAATAATATAATTTTTAGTTTTAATGTCCACGTCATGAAATAGCGCCCGCTTCGCGCCCGCATACCGCGCCACGTCAATTTTTGGGGTGGCCGCGCCGCGTTTCCGCTTTGACAACAGAGCTTATATCACCATCTATACTACTACCATGTTGCCATTTCATGTCTTATCTTTGCCCAGCAGATTTTTTTCGGCACTTTTCTCCATCTTATACTAGTCCCAACACTTGCATTTGATTCTCCTGTTGAATTAGGAGCCTTACTGCTAGTACCAGCCCGTAACCATTACTACCAGCCACTTGTCACAAAAAATAGAGACAAAAGAGAAAGCTAGAAGAATAAAATGGCCGCCTTCCTGCACCATTGCATGCGACAGAGAGAGTGATTAAGAGGCAGAGGTTGTGTGCGACTGAGAGAGAGGCAGTGATGGTTCATGTTTAACTATGTAAGAGAGATGCAAAAAAGGTTGAGAGGGTTTTCTACCCGTGTTTAGGGTTTTCCGCGCTTTCATCTAATCGGCTTGTGCAAAACCTGTTTCATTTTGAGACCAGAAACGAGCAAGACCGCAGAGATCCTGCAAATTCACGATCCTGGATGCAATTTTGCTATGATTTCGCTCAGAAAAAGATTTTGTGCATGATCCTGATGTCAAAGGAGGAGTACAATCATGAAATCTTATGATTTAACTTGCAATTTTGATAACCTTGAAAGAAACCATTACATATTGTATTTTTATAGATCCCACCTTTGTTTTTCTGCTCTGTTTTCCTAGAAATGCTTGCTTCTAACTTCTAATGCTTTTATCTCATTGTATTAAATGTATGATTATTTTATCTTATAATGTCATTTTTCAGGTGGATAGGTTGTTATTGTTGATGAAAAGTAGAGTCCTGTATTTGTTTTATGCTGAAATTTGAGTGGGTATAGTGCTACCAAGATGAGTAACTTTTTCTTTTCAAACTGCAGTGTCAATCTTTGGTTGAAGAACTATTAGCTTCCCACTCCACTGATTTGCAGCAACGCGCTTATGAATTGCAAGCTGTTATTGGTTTGGATGCACAGGCTGTTGAAGCAATATTGCCGCATGATGCCAGTTGCGAAGACATTGAGGTAATTGTTGATTTCAGCATATTATGTCATTTTAAAATTAATGATGCTTTCACTATGTTGATATATAATACTTCATACTTTTAATGCTGCGAAGACATTGTTAATTTTCGCATATTCTTATGTCATTTTAAAAGTAATGATGTTTTCACTATTTTGGTATATATAATGACATTGTTAAAACAGGATATGATTTCCTCTTGTTTGAGTCTGGTTTCTGCTAGTATGTTCCACCTTTTTGGTCTTCTGATTCGGAGCATGAGTTGTTTGCTAGTTGCAACTCAAGACATCACTTTTATCAGGGGCTTATATTTAGAAAATGTTTTGTTTTTGTACTTTTTATTTAAATAATTTAGCTTTTTGATTCTTCACTTCTAATTACAACTTGGGAGTTGAGACAATAACGGAGGCAAGGCTTATCCAAGTCATCAAATAATTGAATTTTTGAAGTTGAAC
>Ga0315913_1001890_pt1 | contig 23953 bp, 18 predicted proteins | sample MpolsnodulesMG_FD_207736 | JGI IMG/M metagenome (GOLD analysis project Ga0315913, IMG submission 207736) | Medicago polymorpha root nodule microbial communities from Los Angeles, California, United States - small nodules | ecosystem: Host-associated > Plants > Roots > Nodule | place: USA...
GATGAGGATGATGAGATAAATCATCTTCATTTGATGTCTTTTCTGTCTCTTCCTCATTGAAGCTACCTACTTCAGCTTCTTCATCTTCACGCTTTAGAATATTCGGCTCAGCTACTACTTTGCTCAAGACATCACTAACAGAATCAAAGTAATCATCACCTTTCACAAGTTCTCTCCTGGAAAACTTCTCAATGCCGGGAATGAGAAAAACGATATAATCTTTGGAGGTAGTATAGCCTCGACCCTTTGGTTTCTCAGAGTGCCAACCTCTTGCTAATAAGCGAGGCCAAACAGCTTTCCAGAAGAGTTCATTACTTTTGGTTTTGCTCAGCCGAGATCCTGTCAAAGATTGTATTATATCACTCGGTTCAAGAGAAGACAAATCTTTGCAAGTTGGTGCTGAAAATGGGCGCTGATTGTTCTTCTTCCCAGGTTTCACACCAAACCTGGTAAGGTCTTCCTTCTCCTTACCAATACCTACTACTTCCACAAGAATGCCGAGTCCAACAGTGGACTTCAAAGAAGATATGTATTCTTTTAGAGAAGTTATACCCTCCATATATGATTTACAAACCTGAGTATGAACATAACGAAAGTGAGGACGGAAACAAATGATATATATAACAGACTTGCTTTGAAGGAAAAAAAGGTACTGGTATGGACATAGAGGTTCAAGTAATCATGGTATGTCACAATAAAATGAGAAATTTGTTCGGTGATTCCATTTTAATTACGATAGTATCAAATGCACACATAGGATGTGATATTTAAAAAAGGTATTGGTAAGGGGACAAATACTCATAAATAGGAGGTACAGTCTATAACAGAAGCGATGGCTTTCACTTAGTAACTTCAAATGGATTGAATCAATAAAATATGGACAGACAAGACAATCATTCAACATGTAGTGCACCATGAGGAATGGAGTACCTGTGACAAAGTATCTTGAGATTCTTGAGAGACACAAGGAATCAAGCGAAACAATAGTTCACGTTGCCTCGGTTGGTAAACAGTTTCTCCCCTATCAAACATTGTCTCCCTTTTAACTTCTTGCACTCCGACCATCTATGATATCCATCAGTTGTGTGAAACTTTCCATAGTAAAATGCAAGTATTTCCACCATCTTTTTGTTCTCTAAGAATGTTTTTAATTGAACAAAATTCTTCCCAAAAGTAAACAAAGCAAGGAGAAAGCTTTTTGAATCAGCATCGCTCCATGCGACTGAGGTAGGGAAACCAATTGATCTATCTTGATGCATAACTTCTGAATCAGCAGCAGGATTCATTCCAAGTGAAAGCCACTTTGATTTCTTAAGCACTGAAGGAATTTTTGCCTGGTGTTTAGGACCTATGAATATACCAGAAGACACCATCTGCCAAGGAAATATCGGAAATCAAAACCTGATAACTATAACTCATATCAAGGCTTAAGAAGAAATGTTATAGAAAAAATGTAGATTAGATAATAACATCATCAAGAAGCATACTTTAAACTTGATCCTAAGCATAAAAGTAATATATAGTGTTACTCACAGCCAATTTAGATTACATAACTATTAGTACCTGTCTAACTATCCCTAAGGAATTGATACTTTGTTTTCTAACTTTACATGTTCTCAATCAAAACTATTGCAGATTATACATAAACATAATTAACAAAAACAGATAACACGTTACACGTTTAATCGAACGAGGAGTAACAAACAAGCACATTCATCAAAAACATAAAGGTGGATCACACAAATTACATCCAAATATTGTAATCAATTAATCCAAATATTCAAAGTATATATGTATGTTCCTATATATCTATGTTATCACACACATAACATGACAGAAGCACGTTGAGCAAAGTTCAGGGTTCTTGGTAACCTTTGAAGGAGAAATCAAGTCCTTGTGTTGAGTGGTTTTTTATTTAAAAAAAGCAAGTCCTTGTGCTAAGTGGTTTTCTTGAAACTTCAAAGAAGGTTTTGTGAAGGACTAAATTTATGTACCATGAGTCGATGAAAGTTGACTCAATTGGTAAGTAGTTGATTCACTTGCAAGGTCGACTCTTCCACAAGATCATAGGTTCAACTTTCGTTGCTGATGTGATTTGGTGAATGATATCTATGTAAGTGCATTTGAGTCTTGAGATCTACCCTAACCCTAGTGAGTCCCGAAACACAACTCACCTAAAATATTTTAATAGTTCTAAATAATATTTTTTTAAAAGTAAAAAAGAAATAGTGGTTAATTTAAACAATTAAAAAGTTTTTTTTAAAATAAAAAAAAAGGCAATTAAAAGGTGTCGGTGTTTTTCCCTAAAAAGTATATGTGTTGCAAATGATCCTCATTGTTTTGTTCTATTTGCTGTGATTTTTTTAGCATATCTTATCTTGACTAGATTGTATGTTATTTTTCTTCTTAACATGTCGTATTAATTCGAAGATGGACAAAATTTAACCAAGAATATTGTATAGACACTTGTAATTGTAATAGTCAACAACTTAGTCACTCAAATTTGCACAACGATAATTCTGTCCCTTATATTAAAGAATGTCACTTAATTTAGTCATTTTACTTTTCAAATTTAGCACAATAATTTTGAAGTTTATGTCTGTCTTTTTTTTTCAGGTACTAATGTTTATGTTTTTTTTTTTTGTTACCATGTCATGTCATAGACCCTTGCTTAGTGAAATTTTTTTCATAAAATTCGGGAAAGTTTAATTACAAAGGAAAAAGGGCTTCCATCAATAGACCTGATAGAAAATTTAGTTTGGTTATGTTGTTGAAATTATTGTGCCCCATAAGTGTAGTTGAAACAGTCGCTTAAAGTGTGTGAATCACCACTAGGATACTTAACCCCGAAAACAATAAAAATGGTGAAACATCAATTAAATCATAATCGTGTGTGTTGTTGCAATTATTATTGTTAATGTTTTACATTGTAATATTATGTTGAAATTATTGTTGTTCCATAAATGTAGCTCAGTTGGTAGCTACTAGAGACATTATTTCTAAGAGACCAGGGTTCAAACCTCATATTCTCCCCACTTAAAGTATGTGAATCTTAACCACTAGATTACCTGACAAAAAAAAGCCGAAATCAAAACATTAGTTGGGGCATGATCCGGGTGCATGATCCTCAACAAACCAATACCATAAAACCCATATAGAAACTGCAAATTATGGTACATTAGTTTTTCTTAAATTAATCGGTGAAAAAACAACAAAATATCAAACCACAGGGGTTTTCTGCACAATCCACCAGAGTTTAGGAGGTCACCAATACTAGAAATTGGGTCACTCATCCTGTCATAATTCTATGGAATGCTGCCCTGACTAAACACTTACTAATGTCAGTATCTATTGTGATCTACACTCAACCAATAGACAAGGCGGTATTGCCAGCCTAACCTCTGAAATCAGGAATCTATTGCAAACAAGTCCCAACATGAAATATTGGGAAGAGTGCAAAAACAAAACTATATAATAAATAGGACAATGATGCATCTGTTCTCAAAGCATCTGGTGTTTGTTTGAATAAATGTGCATGCGACACAAGTATACATGCACCCCTATTTACTCCCATGTTGATTAGCCTATAGCTATGAGTCCACCATTTCATCTTGCAACTCAACTGGGGCAATAAGCCCTGGAATAGAAAGCATTCTTTGCCGTTCTCTCTCTCTCTGAGCTGCAGCTTCTTCGGCATAAAGATCTTTGTTATCCTGCAATGTAGAGAGAACAAGTTGACAAACTTCAAGGTGCTCAAATACAATATGTTCCGATATATCATGCTACATTACATGGTCAAATAAGTAACGAGGTAATTAAACAAGCATACCAAAGTAACCAGCAGTTATTGTCGAGAATTTTAGTTAATGTGACTTCCTTTTTTGAAAACAATGTTACTTTCTCAAATAGCCAAAAATGGTTTAAAAGAACAACAAAAAGCATTACCTGAGCTGAAAACTCTTTTGATTGTATAAGAAAATCCCGTATGTGAGTTTTGAATGTGGAGAGGTCATTTGTGGACTCAAAAAGTCCATTAACAAATTGGGTAACCTGCAAAATTCTTGAAATTGGTCATCTATTCAGGCAAAGGAGGGGGGGTAAATATTAAATGTTTATCGACGATTACCTCTGCAGCAGTCATGTTGGGAAATGATGTGCTTAAAAGTTTAATTGTGTACTCGCGCACAAAAGCACCATTGCTTGGGTATGGATATGGATTTGTAGCAGCATCCCATAGAGGCTCAGTTAGGGCACCAGATTCAGCCTGAAATGCACCGAATCCATTATCAAACATTTTCTCACTTCATAAAAGAAATTAAAAGCACAATATAGGCACCGTACCAGACAAAATAAATGTTGAAGCACCAAGACATGCAATTTGAACCCAGGCTTATGAAAAGTGTCTGTCAAGACAGCAAATATCTCTTGCTCTATCGTCAAAAAATAAGTCCGATAAAACTGATTGCAGAACTCCGAAGCCTGTTTATCATACATAAATAGACATTCAACCAGCATATTCAAAAGAAAAAGGATATACTACCGAATAAATGAAGAAATCGTGCATAACAGGAAAAACTACACACAATAACAAGAAAACTGTGAATCTAAAAGGAACTTTTGAAAGTTAAGAGTGAAAGTTCTGGAAAATATACACACACACACACACACAAACATCACACCTGAAACTTGTTCAGCATCTCCAGCAAAAGGTTCAGACCAGTTTCAGCAATATTTCTTTCTGTATGCCGAAATGCCCATATGATTGAATCCATAACAAACTTCAGTTGCTGGCATATATTACAAACATCAGGTAGAGAATACAAAATTTAAAAATAGTCACGGTCAACACTAAATGAGGTCAAATAAATTGACGTGATATTGGTTTAGCATGGACAGAGAGGAGCAAGAAATAAAACCTGACTTGACAAGCATATCAACGCCGGGAAACAATGAGTGGCTATGGCACGCAGTAAAGAGAAAAATTTTAGCCTATGCTCTGGGTAATCTTCAAAGTTTTTCGTAATCATCTGTAAAACAGAATAAAAGGAGAAATATAGTTCAATTGATATTCCATTGCAGAATCCAATAATTTTACACCATCACATTTTTCAAAACTGAAGCTCAACACAAGGCCACAATCAGAATGGTGGTCGAGTAGATCACTCAAACCTAGCCAAATGACAAACACAAGTACTTACTTCTAGTGTACACTGGAAAACAGCTTCAAATATGTGCGGGATGTCTTCAATCATCGAAGCTTTATATCTACAAGTATGAGATAGAAATGAGTGAACATATTGTTGGTAATTAAAATAGCTAGTATAAGAATACTCTTGTTTGCGGACAGGGGTAACCATCAGGAAGTAAGACAAAATTAAATGTAGATAGAACATAGAAGTTGGGTGCCTACATCAACTATAAAAGAAAACAGCAAAAAAATGGGAAAGAAAAATTACATACTTATTTATAATTGTGGCAAAAAGTGACAAAACCTCTGATTCCCTTGCATCAGGCACATTCCTGGCATAATCTCCCAGAACAGGATCCATCATTGGTGGCACAAATTGTTTTCCAATTTGTGGTTGATCTTCAGCCTTGTCCAAGAATGTCTCAATCAGCTTAAGTGTCTCCCTCTTAACCGAACTGCATCAAGAAGAGCACTTACAGATAAGGTTCTAATTTGTAATCCAGTAGAACAACACCAACATAATCATAATTAACCTTACCGCAGTAGTTTAACATATGAGGTTCTAGATGTAAAAGGTGTCCCTTCTGCAATACTCTTTGATATAAGCTCACTGTACATCCTGTTGCAGGGAAAACGTACATGTTATTTAATATTTACTGAAACAAAAAATAACCTAGCCAAATTATTTACTGCCAAGACCAAGTCCCACACCAAAACAATGTAAAGACTTAGAAGTAAACAGAATATACCTGTAAACATTCAACATGTCCAAAAAGATCAATGTGATTTGAGGCAGGAAATATGTTCCTAAAGAAGATGCAACACTTGTATTCGTCTGCAATTCGGAAGTGACATCAATAACAAACATATGATCATAAATTAGGAGATAAAACCAAGAAAAACTACAAACCTTGGAATTGACAAAGGTTAATAATTAATAAAGAAAGACAAAATTAATCGTGTTACTAAACATGTTAAATTTTTGAAATAGTTGCTTCGTGATAGGGACTTTGGTAATATGGGGTGCCCTAATCCACATTGAGTAGTATGGGATGTTCGGAGGAGTGGCTAGGTTCTTCCCCCTTGATATGTAGCTATTAAGAGAGGATTCCCAAAGTGCTTGAATACTTGTCAATTGGTATGAGTCTGATTGATGGTGACTCGGAAAGGGCTACCTACAAATGGGCAGACTGGGAAGACCGAGTACAAGCAAATATGAGATGCTCAATGGAGCATTTGAGTGGTTTGATTCCTCCCCCTTGATAGCCAACTTTTAAGGGTTCAATAAACGCTTGAATACTTACCACCATGACCAGATAGTCTGGAGTTTATTCATCGTAACCCATATTCTTTTAATAAAAACTGAAATTTCAGAACAAGTCCTACGTATTCTCTGCACTTCACGTCAAAAGAACTCTTGCAAGCAGGGACGTGCTAGGCATGTAATATAAAACTATTCAGAAATGTTCACCGAATAGAATAAGCTATCAGAATAAATGGTTCATGACAATAATCATTGGACATCAAAGCTTAGTGGAAACCTATTTCTGTTTTGTTTTTCATTTACTAATACTTGAGGAAAAACATAGAAACATTTTATCCCAAAATGAAAGCTAATGTGTAGACATATTTTATCCCCAAATGAAAGCTAATGTGTAGACATAAATGTTGAATTTACAGAGTAAAGATAAACAAGTCAAGGAAATAATATTTTACAGATGACAAAAACGTGTAACTTTTACTTCAAATGCTCTTCAACAATGAAGAATGAAATATATCAAAGAACATATAGCAGAATCATGCTAAAAATAACTACAAAGTTATACCTGCAACACATTAAGCACAGTTCGAATAACATCTTGATCCTTAAGGAAATCAGCATTTTGACGTGCCTGCCCAATAATTTCCATCCATTTCTGCAGAAGAAAATGGTTGAGATATCTAATATTATATTAGACGTGGATGACTGCAAATAATGCAGTGTTATTACATAAAATCAAAAGATTTTGGTAAATATTAATTATATGGCTACTCAAAAAAGAACAGAACCTGATTTGGAAGCACCATCAACCGTTGAAGATATTCATCTCTCTTTTGTGAATCAGATTCTGCTTGAATCATGCTGCCAACCTACAACAGGATACGTGCAACGTAAGTACTAAGATACAGTATAGTACAAAAATTTACAATCAAAGAAGTTAAGATAAAAGAGAGAAAGATAGATACAGATTCATAGAAGGTGTGTATTTGATGGGGTTCAAGATCTGCAATTGTAGTTGAAAGGCCAGATAAAAGTTCAGACACGAATGGCTCATTTTCCCCAACCTGAAATAATGACCGCAGTTATTAACATAAAATATTAGCAAACACTGAGAGCTGGATATGTGCCGAAGAGACCTGTAAGAGTCTCCTTTGGGAGGATAAAAAAAAAAAAAAAAAGGAAATGTAGCCCATTTTACCTGGGTGATGACAAATTTTCGCCTACACTTTTGGACTATTTTCAAGAATGTATCACAGGCCATATCCTGATATACGTGAAACGAGAACAAAGGTAAGCTTCAATAATTCTACTAAGCAGTAATTCAATGCAGTACCACGCAATAAGTAAGACCGCATACAGTATACACTTATAGCACAAATACAATCAATTTGTAAAGTTAAAAAAGAATATTAAAGACAAAAGGATACTTAAAAAACTAATATGAATTTTTTGCAGATTTATGATTTGTTTCTTCGAGATGATTTATAGAAATTATAAGGCATGAGCAGTAACAACTCAGAAGCAAATATGAAGTATTTCATATTCATAATACACACAAGAAATGAAAGATGTCAAACTAATACTAAAAATAAAACATTTGAAAAAACAGCAACTCAAATTGAGACATTTGACAGCAACAACCAAGCCTTATCTCCCTAATGGTCGGCTACATGAATCAAACAACGCATAGCGTTCTATAAAAACCATGTCTTTCTCCAACTCATTTATCTCTCGATCCTTCCTAATAGTTTCTCTTGTAGTTTTCCTAGGTCTACCCCTACCTCTAGTGATCTGACTCCCCTCCATCTGATCTACTCTCCTAACTGCAGAATTCACGGGTCTTCTCTCTACATGTCCAAACCACCTAAGTCTAGTTTCTACCATCTTTTCTACAATAGGTGGTATCCCAACTCTCTCTTTAATGTCGTCATTTCTAATTTTATCTCGTCTAGTCTTACCACACATCCGACGCAACATGCTCATTTCTGCAAAGCTTATTTTATGTTCATGTTGGTTCTTCACCGCTCAACACTGTCCCATACAACATCGCCGGTCTTACCGTTGTTCGATAAAAAATTCCCTTCAACTTAAGCGGTACTTTCGCATCACATAAAACACCTCGAGTCATTTGACATTACACAAAAACACATAATACATGAAAAACTACAACAGACTAGGTTTGTTTTATATAAAATTACACAAGTATCACTTGAGATGACAAACATGTAGAGACTGGCAGAAAACCTCAAAGGAAGAAAATATTAACCTGAACTCCAGGATGTGTTTCATGCATAAACTCAAACAACTTATTCACAACAGTTTTTAGAAACTTCCAATGAGCTCTTAAAAACCGCGGGTACTGCCCTACGACATACCTGCCAACAGACAAGAACAAGACTATAAATTATTCAACAAAGAAACAGGAACCTCAACAAACAGCAGATGAACACAAACAAATCTTACATGATATTACTTGCAATAACAGCTTTGTTATCTTTGCCCTTTGTTATTTCACATAGATTTAATAAATCACGGATGACCATAACCAAAAATCTGTTTTCCTGTACAGAAGCAAGAATTGATCAATTGAGCTATAGATGTTAAAAACTAAAAATATTAGATCCAATAAAAGAATCAACAAGAGAAATGCCAATATCAATCAAATTTAAACGGTTGAGAAATGGATGTTATACAAGTAAAAATAAAAAAATATATTGGATAAAAATTGAGTCAGGAGCACACAGGTTTAAGTTTAGGAAAGAGCCATTTAAAATAAATGTTAAAAGTCAGTTAAAGAAATACTAAAGACATCAGGAGACCACAGTAACAGAAATACCTTGACACCCAAAAACAAAATTTTAAGTCCCTTATGTGAATTCATCAATTAAATAATTGTGTCATGTTCCTTAAGAAAAAAGCCTGGAAATCTGCTAACTTTCAAAGTAGCGGGAACAAAATTGTGCCAGACTGCTCCTATATCACCAGCTAATATAATTTTGGGCCAATGGTAGAATTGAGAAAACCATGTGTCATCATACTCCCACCAAAGTCATCAGTTCAAAATAGCAGCAGTGTGGCTATGGAGGCTCTTACATTTTGCAACCATCGAAACTAAAATTGCAGCCAATGTACCTGGATAATGTGGCCACATTCCCTAACTAAACTGGGGTTAACACTACATTTGTCCCGTGATTTCTCAATCACACACAAAAAAAAAAAACAATATGGGCCGTTTCTATTGAAATCTATTGTCTGATGGTTAGACCCAGTGACACACTCTTCTCTATCTCTCTCACTCCCTCCATCTTACTCTCTCTGCATTACGTTCTTCCTCCACAGTTTTCTGTGTTTTTGTCCCATGCTCTTCCTTCTTCCTCTTTCATTCACATTCTTAGTTATTAAACAATGTGTTCGGATTTTTCCTGTTAAATCATCATCTTGCCTTTTTCACTCTACTCAATTGTGTTTATCATTGCACTTCACAATCCCGGTGATTATGTCTTTGATTGATGATGATTGTAGATTTAAATTTAAACTAACACATAAGATAATTAATTATGAATGTCTTAATTTTGAAAATAAATAAATAAATCTATTTTTGAATGTTTATGTGCAGAGTCCCGTCATCCCAGTCCCACTATTCGCCCACACAATGACAAGGGATTTGGAACAAGAATTCAGACAAGGTATGCAATACCTGCCCTGGACAAAAATTTATATGGAACACTTTTCGGGTTAATATCAGTAACAAAATAAGCGAAGCAATAAAAGAAAAATGGACAAGGAATATATGATAATTACTCATATAGAATGTAGATCAAACAAATAGTTTAATAGAAGTAATGGAAAATAAGCATTTGCTGGAAAATGCATATTTGTTTGTTTGCAATACCTGTTCTTCACCCATGGAACCTGAAATAGATCCTATTGCCCAGCATAATGTGTTCAGATTGTTCCATGTCCAATCCTTACCACTTAGTTGCTTACTTAATTTTCCAAGCATCTGTACATTACAACATGTTAGTCCATTACATTAAGGAGTGCTTTTTATATAGGCACAAAGAATAACAATTTCATAACAGTTAATCAGTATATCATAAAACTTGAAACAATATATCTGCATAACATTGATATAACTAAATCTCAGTCAGCTTATTAATTTTATTGTTAAAGAACCGTGAAACACAAATATCCATCCTAATTTGGCCATTATATGAAAATTAAAAAACAAGCTTGTAAAACGATATATTTTATGACAGAGGTAAATGAAACAATATAAATCTCCATATAACAATTTAAAATGCATACAAAAAAAGAATTACAATGGCTTTTCATTTCCTGACAGAACAAGATAAGACCAGTTCTTTCTGATTCACATACCTGCTTTTCAGTATCATCGTGATCCAGATGTGACAAGTAAATAAGAGTTTCCCTCATAATCTGTACAATCATTGAACTTGGATTAGTATGAATTGCTTGAGAGAAACAAACCTACTATTGAGATATTTACATAAAAGAAACTAATTCAAATCAAATACATATATTGACAGTATTTAGCCCAGAAATATCTCAAATTTAATTTGTATAAAACGACTAAATAGTTAATACTACTAAATGTATTGTGTTCACATCTATATGTTAACCTTATATTGAACGAGAACATCGCTGTCTTTCATGGTTTCACGGACTATATTCCCATTTTCATCTTCAACTATGAGAACTTCTTCTGGTTTAGCCATACGACAGATCATAAGCATTCTCAACTTAGACACAGGACCAGCATAAAGCTGTCGGCGCTGAAGAAGCTGTGGACCAAGGCCATCAACCATACCAGGAGGCATTAATGACACCTGTTTATTCGATTGCAAATACAGACCAATGTCATTCTATGAAAGCTGAAAATAGTACATCAGGTTCACAAGAGACATTCAGACTAAAATATCAACATTTCCAGCGAAAAACAATCTGCAAGATATAGTTCCTAATATCATAATTGAATACCATTTTTACATAATGGGTATCCCAAAATCATGGTTTTTGGTTTAAGACCTACTGATCCAAACTATCTTGAAAATTCACCTTACAACAGTGCAAATAAATAAAAAACCAGTCTGGGCAGATTGTGTGCAACGGTTCACTTAATTTTTTGGAGAAGAAATTTATTAAGAGATGGAAAATAGAGTTACATAGGAAAACAAGGATAAGAAAACATCATTGGGGGGTGGATGATGACAGAACTACCTGCCAAGTTACAAGCAAATAATGCTGAACAGTCAACACTACATAAGATTGACTCTCAATGTTCCATGTGAATATTAAAACAATACCAAGTACGTTAAATGGGAAGATTCCTTTTTTTATGGTCAAATGGAAAGAATCCTTTTGTGCTACACAAGTGTTTGGTGGGAGAAAAGAAATTGTGGATTTTAGCCATCAAGAAACAAGGATTTGACACATCATTAGAGAGAGTACCTGTGATCCCATCATGTTTGTGGCTGCTGCAGCAGAATTCTCCAAGCTGCGATGTGGCTGAAAAAGTTCTGAAACCAAAGTATTCCAGTAGTCCAGACAGACCTGGTATTTTTACAAATTAAAGTTATACATGAATATTGCATATACAGAACAGGATGAAGAAATGCCTACTCATGCAAGATAAAAGGCTGTTGGGAATTGGGATGCTTTTGAGGGCAAGAGAGAAGAAAGCTTTATCAACATAAGCATGAGGAATGAGCACTTAAGCTCAAGTACTCATATCATTAACTATACAAAGCAATGAAACATATGACAACATCATACCTTAAAAACCTCAGTATCGTCTACATATGAGATGTTGATGAGATATTCAAGACCCAATAGTAAAGCAGAGATATTCTCTTGTGTGGATTCCAGAATTCGTATGTGAACCTGCATAAACAGTAAAAATGTTTATAGAGTGTAATAGCCATCAAGCAAAAAAGGGGAACATAAATGGAAGCAAAAGAGATGAGGAGTAGGAGGTGCTACACACATATGGAAAAGGAAATTTCGGCACCACAATATAAGATATAAAAATAAGGGTCCATTTTTAAATATGCACCACAAGCATGATATTGTTGACGATGCATAAAAACTACAGTAAGATATTAGAGTGGAAAATTCAGATAGAAAACAATACAAAAATTTATGCATTTGATAGCGTAAATTCTTTATCAAAGGGATCAAGGAACAATTGTTTATATGCGCTAACCCTGCATTAATAGTGGTGCTTGTCCTACACACACTGATAACTAACTTGAAATAGTTACAGCGCCAGCTACTTTAACTAACTCATATGCATGGCAATGGATAGCGAAACGGTAATAAAGCTAGTATGCTCAAACATAAGAAAGATCTAATTCTCTCACATAAGATAAAATCCCATATAGGTAAAAAAAAAAAAAAGTAGAGCGCGCGAGAGAGAATAAACCCTACCTTGAAAAATAAGGTGAAGAACAGTGCCAAATTCTGTATAAATGCCTGGACAGACAATGTGAAAAAAAGTCAATGTTGGACATCACAAACAATTCAGTAAATCAGGCTTCTTATTTTCAGCAAATTGCAAAGACTCACCTGTTCATCACTTGCACCATGTGCATATGCCTCAGGTATATTTGTAGTAGGTGGGAGTATGCTCTGATGCATTAAACATAGTATCATCCCAAAATCAGCCACAAAAATTATAATTGTTTTACACAATCAGAATAGAACAAAATGGATACATGACTACAATGAAGTAAATAAACAAAAAGAAAAGTGCAGCATTTGCGTGTGGAACAAAATGAAAAGCTATTCAAATTAACCATACCTGCAACTGAACCATGAATATGTTATACATCTTAACATATTGTGCATCATAGAAATTCCCAAATTGAAGCGATGCTACCTGTGAATATAAAAAATGAATGATAGTCTTAAAATTTTAAAGTAAATGCACAAGCACTGGGAAGAGGGACCATACCTCAGTTAAACACTGCAATGTCAAGTTCCGATATGCTTGCATTGTGAAAAACTTCAGTAATGTCTCGAGCTGTGATTAACACAAATACCAAAAGATCTCAGATTTCCTCCATTCCAGTGTAATATGAATTACACAAACGTGTATACCTACCAATGGTGATTCAAATATATAGCCCAAGGGAATCCAAGATAAGAAGGCATGCAATGTAGAGAGTGTTGCACGTATGAGCTCAGTTCGTTGGGAAACTGATAACACGAATAAGCATAACTCATGTATGAGCTGAAATTCACTGCAAACAACAATGTGTAATCCTTAGCAATGTATAGGCAGTCCATAAAGAGTAAGCGTAGACAAATTACATTAAATAATTGAACAGCTGACAAGCTAGAGCATCTAAAGCCAGAACCAGTTAGAATATCAATAATTGAACCCAACACTTGTAGATTGTTTTTAGCTATGTGTCATGCTAACCAATTGTTTAGGACACAAAAAAAATAGTAAATTTGGTACTGAAAAGATAATTTTTTACACTTTTAAGAGGTAGAGTACAAAAATTCCAAGATAGTTTTACTATATTTGGTTCCTTAACACTTGTTAAGCATTTTCCATTAAATAAATCATCATCCCTGAAATGCACTCCATCCCTTTCCCCATCCCCCTACCCATGTTGGCTTCCCTAGGGCCCATTGTTGACCACCTCAATGGTGGGCCCTCTTTAGAACAAAAAAGTTTGCCAGATCTCCCAGTTAAAGTATGGGGAAATGAATTAGCACCCAAAAAGTATCAAGTTAGATTTCTTTTAAAATAGACAAACGCTATTAACTGTTACCTATTCAATGATTGTTTAAGCTCTTTAATCTTCAGCTGAGTCATCTCTCCTCTTGAAAAATCAAAAACCTCTTCACTCAAAAGCTGAAAGAACATTTCACAATGTTACTCATTGATTAAAGGAATAAATTTAACATAAATGAAGATAAACTTACCTTCAATATAGCCATACAATTCTCACAAATAGTTTCACTGGTCTTAGCTGCTGAAACGAGGTCAGGAATAAAGTTTCGCCATCTCGCAGGCCACTCATGCTTCAGAATCTGCATATATGAACGATATATACAGATCATTATATAAATGTTACAAATTTTTAGGTAGTTACCAATACATGAAAAGATTACAAAGAAATCTTGCAAATCTTGATTTTTAAAGAGCAAAGAAAAGGAAATCCAAGTCCCCGTGTAAAAACAGAAATAAACTGAAGAAATTATAACTTTCAACAAGATAAAGAAAGCAAATAAACTGAATAACAGGTTGAGAATAACAGGAAAATATCACTCTAAATGATAGAAGGAAAATGCAAGGTCAATTTTACCTGAACTAATATAATATTGAGTTTGTTGACATACAATCGCTCCGTTCGAAATGAGGCCTCGTTGCGAGAAAGCTGTGCAAGATAGGTAAATAATGGAATAAAGGACACATAATTAATACAAGCATTGATAAAAACAACAAAGTAAGTTGGGCTAGCTCATGTATCAGCTTCCTCCATGTGAGTGATACCTGTACAATAACATCAGAGATGAAATTTTTCATTCCATCTCGCTGCTCAACCGGTAGTGCATTCCATCTATATTTAATCACACCCTCTAGCACCTGTGTTAACAACCATAGGAAGAATATATACTGAGAAATGCAGTTAAGAATAGAATTATGGTAACAAAGTGAAGAACTTGTAGGACATTTAACAATCATTACTACGGAAGCACTGACAACCATGTTGGATGCAAAGGTAAAAATGAAAAACAAACCAAGTAAAGTGCAAACAAGCAAATAAAAACATGATACAGAAGTACAGAAATCCATAGTTTTATCCAACAAAGCAATACACAAATTAGTATTAAAGATTGCTTCTGATCCCATATATAGGACTCTGACATCTCTCCCTCCATGTCCACCATGAGATCATAGGGAAGTTACCGAGCCTCACATGTCCGTTGTGTTGGAGCATGTGGAGGAGCCGTCACACTCAGATGATTACTCGATGTATAAAGTATTAACTGGGAAATTTATTGTGGAAAATCTTTTTCTTTATCTAACAGTAATTATTTACCAAATATCCATGTTTACTGCAAGATGAAGAATAAACCGAACTGAACTAATTCAGACAACAAAGCAGAAAAAGAAAACAAAGTTCTTAAAGGCAGGCCCGTGATGCATCCAACTGTGGGCCATATCAAATAAACAGAGACTGATCCGTCGAGAAAGGTTGTTTGATGGAACAGGGTTGTTTGATTTTATGAAATGCAGTCACGTAAAGGGAAAGGGAAAGGGCGGGGTAGAATTTGCAATGAATAAAAATTAGAGCAGCGGGGTCAAATATATAAAAATAGGGGGGCGGGATAAAATAAAAACTTTAGATGCTAAGTGTTAATATTTTAAGCCTCAATGGAACATCTGCACACAGTACGTCCTCATAAACGCATGAGTCCCACGCTGGTTGTGGTATTCTTCTTTTTTTGAGTTTGTTTCATTCTACGTAGTCAATCCCGGCGGGATCCTGGAGGAGCGGAGCATCTCAGGGAAAACCGCAACGGGAATGCGAATCCCAGCCCACTTCTGGTTTGCAGGCGCTCCAGGTGGGAGAGCGGAGTCACAGTTTGCGTGGTCCGGTTCCCGCGTTCCCGCTCCAGGAAAATCACGATTCTGACCTTAATATTTGAACCATTTGAAGGGCGATTTGGGTTTTCTGCACAACCCTAACCCTTTTCTCTCTTCTCCTTTCCGTCCTCTCTCTGTATCCGCCGTTTTCAACCATAAACCATTTCATTCATTACATGTTCTCTATATACATTTGCAAGGTTTATTAAAAATAAAGATCCGCAATAACAATTGTGACTGCAAATCCACAATGTCAAACTGTCGAGCTTCGAAGACCTGAGCAATTGGACGACGATTGCAATCCTATGCAATATCAAGGACCGTGTTGCAACCACAGTTTAAAACATTGGTAATCATTATCTAACATTATGATAACAATCTCAACTCATGTATTACTTGAGCAAAATAAGGTACATTTGCTTTCAGGGTGGAGTAGGGTTCTCGAGCATAAACATAGCTAAAAAACTAACCTGCAAAGCAAAGAACTTGGTATTTAGATTTTGAGTGTTCTGCAAAATATGCATGACTTGTAGCCACATGTCTGGATTATTTTGCAATTCCCGCAAAATTTGGTCAGCAGCAGTTCTCTGCATTACGTTTAGAACATAAAAAAACCGTCATCAATAAGATTCAAGTAATTAAATTTAAGGTTTAAACATGATTTTAGTCCCCGCAATTATAGGTTTTTTTTATTAGATTCAGTCCTGCAAATGCAAATTAAAAAAATGTTGCTTTTGATCCACCTCATACGTGGCACAATAAAATCACGTCGCATGGCTGAATAAGCTGACATCAGGGTTTAAAAACAACATTTTTTTAATTTACATGGACCGAAACCAAATAAAAAAACCGGCAAAGAAAGAAAAAGAGCGCTCTATAATTGAAGGGACTAAAATCATATTTAAACGATAAATTAAAAACACAAACAAGACCATATAGGCAGAAAATTAAATAAAAATATCAAATTTTACACATAATTCATACTTCCCTAACTTAATTTCCCAGCTCTTTCTCAGTAAAAACCACTAATTTCTTCGAATTCGAAACAATACAACCCAAAACAATTATAATTAAATACACCAAAACAAATTCACAGTTAAAGAAAACAAATCAAAATAATCTCCTTAAACCTTAATCCTCATAGTCGTTAATTTACACAGAATTTAACAGTACTAAACCCTAAACCCTAACACATAAAATTTCCTTAACGTTTCATCATTCTCAAACATTGAACAACACTAAAAAGTGATGAAATCGAAAACACTACTCAAACTGAACCAAACCAAATCAAATGAAGAATGAAGTTGAACAGTGAAATAGAAGAACGAGCAATGGAGATAAACCTGTTCTTTAGATCCGGTGCCATAGAAGGCAGCAACAGTAGCATCGAGCAAAGGGACATCAATGGGTTGAGACAAATCACGGAGTTTCTCCGCGGCCATGGCGAAGGGAGAAAGTGATAAACCCTAGAAAATAAGCGCGGTCGAAAATAAGCGATTATTGGAAGATGTGAAAGAAGAAAAGGGGATGGGAGGGAAGAAAAAACGAATAGAAGAGAAGCGAAGGAGGGAGGTTTTTGGAGTTTTATAGTCGAAGGAAGAATAGCTTCAATTTGAAGCAGAGTTTGAATTTTTAGCTATTTTTTTATTTTTCATTATTTAATTAATTCATTAATCTTTTATAAAAATAAGTGCTTATCTTATTATAAATGTTTGTGAATAAGTTGTTTCTAGATAAAATAAAGGTAAATTATTTTTGTATGATTTACAAGTTTTTTTTTTTTATACAAAAGAGGGCCAAAGCTCAAAGAGAAAGAAAACTAAGAAATTAAACGGACGTTCCTAGGCATGCAAGCCCCGGAAAAATCATCAAACAAAAGACTCTGAAGCTCACTAGGGGGATTCTCCAGAATATGAAAATCTAGAGAATCCATCGAAATGCTGAAATTAGCAAGTCAATCTGCACTTTTGTTGCCTTCACGCCAAATATGGGTAATTTTGACGGTCCAACTCAAACTCAAAAGTTGTCAAATACGCTTGACCAAGGTAGGAGTCGGTCCACCAAAATTGCAATTTTCAATAATCATGTCGACCAAAACCTTTGAGTCACTCTCCATTACAAGATGAGTGGTATTCTCCCTCCACGCCAAATCCAAACCTAGGTACAAGTTGTTTTTATAGGTCATTATGGATGGATATCATAAGTTGAAATAGCACTTAAACATGTTATAAGTTAAGTTGCTCTTTGCCTAGCTAATGATCTCCTTTGTCGTCATGTTGATTATGTGGCTATATGGGATACGTCATAGAGTCAAAGATGTTTATTCTATTGGCGGTTGGAAGCTGATTAATTATTATACACTTATTTCCGCCTCATCTTTGGAAGCTTTGCTCAAAGTTTTTAATAGTTTTGATCTAGCTATTGTTCTGTAGATCAATTTATTGTATTGTTAAAAGCTATGATCTCGTTTTAAATGATCTTGATTCGATTGTTTTATTTGGAAAGCAAATATTGGTGGTAAATATTATGCACTAGATAGTTATAAATGGTTGTTGGATATAAAGAATAACACTCAATCGTCACCAGAGTTCTTGGATGTGGATTTGGGAAGTTAAAAGTTCCTGGAAAAAAATCAAATTCTTAATTTGGTGTGTTTGTCATCGGTCTATTCCTACCTTATACGCGTTTCAGAAGAAAAACACGTATCAATCTCTTTGTTGTTTTAGGTTTTTGCTTTATGAAGAAACTATTTTTCATTGTACGAGAGACTACTCAACTGCAAAGAAAGTGTGGCATAGTCTTGGATTCACAGACATCAACTTTTTCTCAAAATTGAATCTTGAGGATTGGATTCGAACTAGCTCCACTAGCCCTTCAACGTGTTTGTTCTTAGCTGGGGTTTGGTGGAATTGGAGAACTTGTAATTTTGTTTACGTGGGAAAGGAAACGATATTTTTGTTTCAAGTCTTAGAAGAGACAAGAACACTTGCCTCTATTATGGAAATTTGCTTTGATTTTCAAACCATAATATCTCGCCAATTGATATTAGATGGGTGTCTTGGCATCCAAGTATTGTTTTGTTCTTAATGTGGATGAAAGTTGTCTTGACGACAGTAAAGTTGGAGCCGGTGGTTTAATTAGAAGAGGTGATGACAGTTTTGTGATTGGATTGCAGCTTTTTAGTTGTTGTCAATAATACTTATGTGGAACTTATGACTTTGTTTCATGGTATGAAGCTTGCTAAGAATATTGGTTGCAATCATATTTCTCTAAGAAATTGTTAATAACCGTCTTAACAAGTACCACTTACTATGCTTTTGTCATTGCTTTATCCAATAGTTATTAAGAATGGATTAGGAGGTGCAATTACGTCGCTATCTCGGAGAAGGGGATGCTAATTTAGATTTGTTAGCTAAATTGGGTTCTGTCAACGATGATAAGTTTAAGATTTAGGATTCCCTACTGGAAGAATCTTTATCCTCAAGGTTTAGCTTCTATTTTTATTTGAGGATATGCACCATAAAAATAGTATCACAAGTGTTTATGTTAGTATATAAGCTTTCATAAGTCAATTCGAACAAGTTCTAAATATTTTTTTACTCAAGTGATAAATGAATTTTATTAATGATAGAATCAATTGAAATGTCATTCGTCATATTTCATTTATTTCAAATCAATTTTTGAACTATCAAGATAATTATTTTTATCATAATCAAAATATTTTTAACCAAAAAATGGAAAAGTTAAGAAAAAAAATCTCAATTTTAAACTTTTGTCGGTAGACATTCAAGTGCAAGGGAGGTGGAATTATAAAGGTAAATTAAGAAGTTTTTGTTTAGACCCAGAGTTCAGCCCCGTGTGATACATGAGTTTTTTTAGAGTATCAATTTGGCTATATTATTAGGAACCACTTACTAATTAGTTATTAGAAATCATCCAATATCATTTAACAGAATACGACAATGTTTTAAAAATGGATCGATGATCAACCCGGTCAAGGTACCTGTCATTGGTTATTGGTCGAACCATTGGATCATTGGTTAAATTGCATGCCTAAACCAATAACTCATTTGTTTAAGTATCGAGTTGGCTATATTATTAGAAACAACCCACTATCATATAATGGAATAGAGTGGCGTTTTAAAAACTTGATCACTGATCAACTCAGTCAAGTTACTGTGTCATTGATTTATTGGTTGAACCATCGATTCATTAATTGAACCGCATGACTTAGTTAAATGATCATGTTGTTTAATTCGATTTATATCAATAAAAATATACATGTATTCGTAAGATTGAATTAGACGATTCGAGTTAGATCAGTCTATATTAAAAGTGACATTTATTAAAATTACAAATTTACAAAATTGTTTTGATATGTCATACATCGACCTTTCCAATGACAACGACTCTCTTATTCGTAAATTTGTATGAAAAATATAAAGTGACATTCATTTTAAAACAATATTTTTTTGCTAAATCGACACTCATTGTAAAATGAAAGGAGTATATCTTAAAAGTTGTAAATCTCTAAAGTAGAGCGGACAACATAGCGTCAAATTTTTGGGCTTTTTGAATTAAAGTCGTGTGTTTGAGTCTTGCATGCTCTACATTTATATTTTTCCAATAAACAATCAAAAAGAGAGGATTAGGGTTAAATCAGCACTAACATTTAATATAAGATATCTATTTTAGAAGCAACATCTAAACAATAAAATGTCGTTCGCTAATGAAAAAAATGTTGAAGTGCTCGCACCTAAAACCGGGTTCGGTTCCCTATATGTGTTTTTTTCTTCATGAATGTGAAGTGTTAGATTTTTTATTACTAGAATGTGAAGTGTTAATTAATGTATTAGCTCAGATAAATGTTTTTAATTAAAATAGAATATGAAATTGAAAAGAAAAATGTTGTGCGTTCAATAACCAAGTAAAAATACATCATCAAGAGTTTTCTTCTAGCTTTGTGAACTTTAGGGTAGAGTTTTATCGGCGATAAGCTAATGTAGGAGGGTATGTTCTTGCTTGTAAGGTCAATTGTTTATTTAGAAGTACCCAATTGTATTACTACTATTATTGTTAATGAAATGCTATAAACATCTATTTTTAAAAAAAATACAGTATCGAGAGTATTTGTGGTTTTGGACTTTTGGTAATAGTTTTTCAATGGGTTAATTTCTCTTTACCCCATGTAATTTGAGCGAGTTCCAGTTTACACCCCCCTGTAAAAAAAATTAGATTCCAACCCTGTAATTTGAAACTTCTTTTGTTTTAGACCTGAGGTCATCTCACTGTGCAAAAATGATGACGTGGTACGCAGAGTCAGCATTTTTGGATGATGTGGCGCGCTGACCGTATAATTGATTTTGTTTTTAATTTTTTTATTTTCATTTATATTAATTTAAAAATAAAAAAAATTGAAATTTAATTTTAAAAATAGAAAAAAATTTAGATTATTTTTTTTGAAATATAAAAAATTCGAAAAAACAGAAACAAATTCAGATTTTTATTTTCAAAAAATAAAAAAAATTTGAAATATAAAATCGATTTTTTTTCTTTAGATTATATAATTTTCAAAATTTTAATCTGAATTATAAAAAAATTATATTCAAATTTCAAAAAAAAAATCCAGAATTTTTAATTTTGGTAGAAAAAATTTTAAAAAACTTTTTTATTTCGAAAAAATTCTGAACTTTTTTAAAATTTCAAATTTGTTTTTCTAAATTTTGTTTTTTTATTTTAAAAATTAAATTCCAGAATTTTTAATTTTTTTTCGAAAAGATATTGTTTTTTACGATTTTTTATTTTCGAAAATTAATTTTCAGATTTTTTAAATTAATATAATTTTATTTAGATTATTTTTTATTTTAAAAAATAGGCAAAATGCGACGTGTGCCCTTAAAAAAATAAAAAACAAAATTAATTATACAGTCAGCGTGCCACATAATCAGATATGCACAGTCAGCGCGCCACTCAACATGATCAACATTTTGTCCAGTCAGATGACCTCAGGGTCTAAAACGAAAGAATCTTAAATTACAAGGTTGGAATCTAAACTTTTTTTTTACATGGGGGTAAACCGGAACTCGCTCATTACAGGGGGTAAAGACATATTAACCCTTTATTTTTTTCAGGTAGTTTTAGGGGTGTTCGTGGTGCGGTTTGGTTGGTTTTGAGCATAAAAGTCATCCAAACCGCGAGATAAAAAAATGCGGTTTGGTTTGGTTCAGTTGATTTTTAGAAAGTCATCCAAACCAAACAAATGCGATTTGGATTAGTTCGGTTGGTGCGGTTTATCGCGGGATAAAATAAATATTACATTAACTCTAATATTGCCAACTTATTACAAAATAAACGTAGGACATTTTATTATGCTATAGATCCTAAACTTTTATTTTCAATACCAACAATATATTGTTATGCCTTAATATAGTTATGTATTACCTGTGCCATAAACTGGCAGAACATTCCACCAAAGTTATATGGCTGATCAAAATATGTAAAATTATAACTAACCAGATTAAAATCAAACACAACTTATGTGAAAAATCAAATATGACGGATCGAAGCACAATTAAACAAAAATATGATGGAATCATTGTCACTCATTAGTCATAAGAGGAAACAAAACAAGTGTATAAAGTTACATACAAATTATAAAGTCACTCATCACAACATATATAGACAATACATAAAGTTACATACAAATTATAACTAACAAAATTTATATCAAAATAGGTAAAATTAAGAAGAAACATAAGCATGAAACAAATTATTGGAAAGAAAAGGAAACAAATTCATCACTGGAAATGAATTGAAAGAGATGGAAAGGAATTAGAATCGAACATGATGGTGCAACAATGGAAAAATCGAATCGGAAGAGATTATTCTTGGGCTAGTACAAGTTTAAGTAATATTGATTAGTCTTGCGGTTTGGTTTGGTTTGGTTCGGTTGCTGAGATGCAAACTGCAAACCAAACCGAACCGCGCGGTTCCATGCAAAAGTCATCCGAACCAAGTGCGATTTTTTGTGGTTTCAGATTAGATTGGTTTGGTTTGCGGCTTTTCGATTGGGTTGGTTCGGTTTTGAACACCTCTAGGTAGTTTTTCCCTTTGGGTCTATTCAATTAAGATTGCAAAGGATTTTAAAAGACTTTTTTTATTATGAAAATGTCTTGTGGTATTCAATCAAGACTCTTTGTTAGTTAAAAAACTCTCGTGGTTTTCAAAAACATTTTAAATTTTTAATATCTATCTATCTATCTACGTCTCTCTATCCCCTCTAACATCTCTCTCTATATATAAATATATCCCACTCTCTTCTCTCTTATCTTTCTCTCTCTCTCTCCTTCCTTTAGGGTTGTTCGTGGTTCATAAACAAAATTAAATTTGATCATATTTATGGTTTGGTTCAGTTCTTAAAAACCATTTTAATAAAAACCAATTAATTTTTCAATTCAGTTTCAGTTCGGTTTAGAACCGATTTGTTTCAAACCACTTTAGTTCTATTTATCCGATTTCAAACCGGTTTTATGTTGTAACTAGTTTTTTTATTGAATAAAGAAAGAAATCAAAGAAGAAAAGTAGGTTGATTTAAAAATTTGCGTTTCACTTCAGGCTTCTAACTCCAGCTTCTATCACGGTCTAGAAGAAAAAAAAATCTTAATAAAAGAAAAATAAATCCTCTTAGTTAGCATACAAGCCAAGAAAGCTCATTCACATCTAGTATTTTCCTCTTATGGTTAGAGTTAGCATACAAGCCAAGAAAGCTCGTTCACATTTAGTATATTCCTCTTATGGTTAGAGGAAAATAAATCCTCTAGCTTTGTCAAAAAGTCCTCTACTCCTCTTCCATGTTACGACAAATAATAACTCCCAA
>Ga0315913_1001893_pt1 | contig 23940 bp, 4 predicted proteins | sample MpolsnodulesMG_FD_207736 | JGI IMG/M metagenome (GOLD analysis project Ga0315913, IMG submission 207736) | Medicago polymorpha root nodule microbial communities from Los Angeles, California, United States - small nodules | ecosystem: Host-associated > Plants > Roots > Nodule | place: USA...
CTAGAAAATGCAGTGCAACCGAAAACCTAGACCAACTGATGTAAATTTAATGAATTTTATGATCCGGATGTAGAAGTTCTTAGGGTACTTCCTACCTTTTCCTGGATGTTTATTTAGATTGGTTTATCTTAACTTCTTCCTATTTAGCATTTAGATTTATTTAGTCTGCATGTACTATGGCAATCTTACCTCCCTTACCCACATTTATATGTAAATTATCAAACGTTTGCAGTTTGTGATTCATGACATGTAGATGGATAATGCTGCACCTTAAAAAATTCAATCAAGAAATGGCCATTATATATAACTGATTTTTGAAAGTTGATATAGTCGTAGCCGTTGGTAACTTAAAGAAGACATTCTCAGTTAATAAATTATTTGGAAAATATTTTATTTTCATTATTAGTTGATTTTACACATTTGTTAAAGTATTTTGGGGTCCATTGTTCAGCAATGAATTTTCCAGTTTCACTAGCAATTCTGTAAACTTAGTAATTTTTCAATTTGAAGGTAACTCAATTTGCAAAATAAAATTGAGAAATGTTCATATGAACTTTGGTTGTTTGGCATAACCAGCATTGAAATCATACCAGCTTGTTCCACTAATTTGGAAGTTTCGAATAGAAAGAACTAATTCAGGGAACCAAACAAGGTTGTAAAATATGTCCGGGAATGCAAAAACCTTAATCAAACTAAAAAGCTAGCAAATCAGCTCCAATGGGGATAGTGGCCGGAAGAAAACTGTTATACAAGAATCCCAAGAAAAAAGGGGACAACTGTATGTGTGCACTTCTCATTTCCACATGAACTATTACACAAGAATGCCATGAATACAGTTTACAATTTCATCATTCAAGAGAACAATGAAAACTACATGCAAATTTTAATCAACAGGGACTTCAACATCCATTTTTACTCCATTATGGCCAAGAACCTGTGACAAATTAAAATAAAAATCAAATGATATCCAAAAGTACAATGAGAAAGAACAAACAGAAATTGAGTCTGCTAACACAAGAAATATATAAGAAAAATGTGGAGACCTTAATGAAGTCATCCAATGTCAAGTAGCAGTCTCTTGAGTAACCTGCTTCTTTCAGAACCTGGGCCAAGACTTCCTGAGAAATCAAAGAACAGTAACAAAATTACACAAGTTTTTTTGGTGGTGTCGAGGGTTCGAACCCCGGACCTTGCATATATTATGTATTGTCCTTACCAAATGAGCTAAGCTCATGGGGACAAAATTACACAAGTTTATGTCAACATATACATATACTGCACAACTAGAAGAAAGAAAGAAAAAAGGTTTTCATTTGCTTTTATTTAATGGAAATGAAATATTCATATATAGGTAATACAAACAGCATAAATAAATATGATCATACAAAAGCCTATTGTTAGATTATATTAAACTTAAATTTTAGCATATCAAACTCAACATAGGGATGTAAAGCTACTCCAAAGTAAAACTATTTCAGTAATAAATAAATTTTGTACAGAAGCATATAGTTGTTTCGTGATACCTCTCTTTGATCATCAGACATGTATGAACCAGACAAATCTTTTAGAACTTCCAATATGTCTTTGAAAGACACCTTTCCATTACGATCTGAATCATATACTTTGAAAATAACTGTAATAGTGATAAACAAGTAACTATAAGTACCCCTAATTAAAGGCCTTAGTTGAATAATTCACATAAATGAACAATTCTTAACTATTTAATTAACTTAATTGCTACTTTTAACAATCCTAAAACCTTGTAATTTATGATTACCTAAATTATTTAGGATTCTGAAAGCAACTAATTAATCCAAACACTAAGAAAGAATAAAATCTGAAGCAATGGAATATAGTACATAAAACAAAAACGTACGTTCAACTTTTTGGTGTGTAGCAGCTTTGGTACTAAATGCAGATAAAAAGGCCACAAAGTCTTTAAAATTCAAACCATCAACCATCTTGAGTAACCTCTGCAAATAAGTACACAAACAATCATACTAGTAATAGCAGAAGTTGCACAAGTTAAGCAAAAATAAATAACTTCACACTAGTAGTCAAGGGTTTCTTGGATAATAACCACTTATCATATATAAAGAAAAAGAGAGTAATAGTATTTGATAGTGTACCTGAGAAAGTGGATTCATAACAAATTCAGGAATGGATAAGAATTCATCAGATGAAATAAAGCCTTTAGCATTTCTGTCAAGTTGACAAAAACGTTCATACAAACACACTATTTCCTGCTGAGAAACTGAATCAAATCAAATCAAATTAGATCTTAATTATCATAACCAGAAGAAAATATATATATAGGAGCACATACATAAATGATTGCAGTGTTCTTGAACTTCTTCAATATCGTATTGAGTTAGCATAGATGATGCGCTCCCCATCAATTCAATTCAATTCACTGTTACATCATATCATATCATATGTTATTAATTTGAGTGCATAAATGATGAATAATAATAATAATAATAATAAAAAGAAGAATTGAAATTAGAGTAGAATTAATTATGACGAGAAGAGAAGAGAGACCTGATATGATATGAGATGAGAATTTTGAGAAAGTTGGATTCAAAGCGTCCTTGGGAAGGGATTGTCACACATGGGACTTTTTGGCTGCGAATATATACAAGTGGATTGCCTAGTCATCATCGACTATCTCCAAAACGTATAATTTCATGTCAACTTTATTTAATCCTCCTAACTATAATATGAAACCAACAATTGAATTTTATTTATCTCTCCGTCAAAAACAGAAGGGTAACAAACGTGAAAAAACATTAATGAAATTGTGTTTAATGGATCATTTTAAGTTGGAAAAACATATATAAATCAAATAATTTGAAATCACAATCTTTGTTAATTGGTCATCATAAAAAAGAATTATCAAATAGGATTTTTTTTTCAAAACTCAAATAGATCTTTTTGTCTTAACTCTTCGATTTTTATAAGAATCTGATCTGATAATTGAAAGTTCGAACTGATGATAGATAAAATATAACTAAACGTATCTATGTTTCTAGGTTTTAGCACATTTTAACTAATTATCAAACAAACTTTGTTTTTTAAGTTGCTTTTTTCCTATTTGTTTTCATTGCATAAAGTGATATTAATTGAATAAACAATTGGATAAACATTCATTTTTGTTGTTGAATGTGAGGCACCGCCGCTACAATCCATGAATGTAAAGAAATCACAAACATTTCTACAAGTGTCTCTTCAATTAGTCATTTTAGTTTTCGAATGTGTTTTTAGGTAATCAATTTAGTCTCTGGATATGTTTTTTGCTAGTCAATTTAATCTATAAAATTACTAATAAGAGACATCAAAAACATGCTTGCAACTTAGATATGTTTTGAAGCTATAGAGGCAGCGTCTCACACACACTTAGAGATCAACATGAACGTCTCCTCTATATTAATTATTTAAAATAATTTCCCTCCTAAAATATAAGATCCAATATAGCTTTAGATAGTTCACAATATATGGTGTAGCGGAATTGGTGTCCATCGTAAAATCCAATAGCCAAAGAGTAAAAAATGTCGGACAAGACTATAGAAGAAATTTGTTTTCATACTTAAAAATAAATATATGATATGAACATGGGACATGCAAGAAAAAGGAGCAAGTTACCATGTAATAAGCAAACAATTTTTAAACGTCCTTTTCCTAAGTTTATGTTCGGTCTTGCCGAGGACTTGTCCTTGATTGTCAAATAATAAGCTGATAAGATATGTTACATTATTGAAGGCTAAATGTACAAAATTGCCATAAGTAAAAGATACTAATCTATCTTTCAAAACGTGACAAAAAACGATTCAAATTCTATTAGGATAGGTGCCTAGATTAATCATGGAACATATGGTATGGTATCCATAAAATGGAATGGTTATGAAACATTAAATTTCGAATAACTTTAAAATGTGACTAGGAAAATGCAGTAATCAAAACCTTGGGAATTCAGAACAAGTATTCACATATAACTTGTCAAACAAAGACACATACTAAGTTAAAGTTTGAACTTTGTTCATATCATCAGTCCCAAAATATATCAATGATCATAATTAAATGGAATTGATACTATCCCAAAAAGGTTTGTGTACATCATCAATTAGTGACCTACTCAATTTTTTGTATTAGCTTGCTAGCCAAATCAATAGCTCGTCAAAATACTAAAACTAAGATTGTCGGTCGATATTCACATAAACTCACCCCTAATTGTCAAGGCATCAAACTGTGGCAGCATCCACAGAACTTTTTTCTTTTTTGCTTTTTCTGCCTCGCTTTCCTGTGCCTTTCTTTGGTGTACGAGGTAAAATCTTGAGGCGGTAACTTTGTAGTGAAGGTCCAAATATGCTATACTTTCCAGCACTGCTAAAAGCAGTTTCTGCATCACAATATCGTTCAAAAACAACTCTGGCGCGGTTAGTCTTCTCAAGAAGTTTAGTCTTTGATTCAATTAGTGTCCCAAAGCGGCCAAAGATCTTGTTGAGATCCGTTGTTGAAGGAACTGAATCCAAGTTTGTAAATTTCAGAGTAAGAGAAGTCGGAAAACTCTCGTTCACATGTTCCACATGGTTGGAAGGTTCTGATCCAAGATTTCTATTGGTTTCTTGATGCATTAAATCCAAATCAGGGCTAATTTCAGCAGCTGGCAAAAGTTCATCTCTTTCATTCTGGTTTTTCAGCAGTGTGTCCTCTTCTGAAATGCTTTGAATTATTCTATCAGTCCAATAAGAATCATTGCAAAGCTCCATTGGTGTTGGTGTTGACATAGAAGATGTAGCAGCAGCTTCTGTGGAGATTACTACTCCAGTCTCACCACCATGCTCTTGTTCTAAAGACAATCCTTGCTCTAGAAAAACAGAATCGTTAAAGCCGGTGAATTTTTCAAATTCTGAAAAGAAATATATCATGTCACTAGAGCAGCTTTCTCCTGCAGGATCCTTGGCAGCTAAGCATAGTTGAGATTGCATGTCATCTACCGATACATTTTGTAATTGGATGTAGTTTTCAGTTTGGGAATTATTGGAACAATCATCAAAGGCATTGTAAGCTGCCTTTCGTTTCCTTCCACGCTGTGGAGTTGAGTTATTACCAGCAATTTGGTAATTATGGAAATCATCACCAGAAGTATCATAACATGCCTTCCGCTTCGTGCCACGCTGTGAAGTTGATTTATCATCAGCAATTTGGGAATGGTGGAAATATTCATTAGTATCGTGAGCTGCCTTCTGTTTCCTCACACACGGTGAAATTGAATTATCATCAGCCTTCTTTTCTGGCGTACATTCACCCTTTAGAGTCCAGGAGTTCTTCTCAGACATTAAATCTGACAAAAGTTTCTTCTTTTTGCCGGTTTGCTTGGTATTCCGAGAGATGTGCTGGGGCTTCCGTGAAAATTCTTCATGGGTTTTCATCAAAACTTGCTCATTAATTTGATCATTGCACTGCTGTTTCTCCCTTACAGGTAGAATTTCCATATCATTCTCAAACAACCGATCAAGCATTGCAAACTCAGGCAGTTGAGAATAGCCTTTTGAGCAATAGAAAGCAGACAGTTGGGCATGAGCATTTACAAACTCGAGTCTATCAAATTCAGCAAGTGGTGACTGAGCTAATGATTTAACAAAATTGACAAGCTCCAACGGTTCAAAAGATGCTGCAGCATTAGCAATTAATTGCGTCTTCAGCTTAGGAGACGCTTCTCCAGGCATACAAGGACAAGAAAGGCCAAACTCAACACGTCTTGAGGCCTCTTCTAAAGCACAATCAACAGCATGGCGGAAAATTTCCAAATCGTTCTGTTTCTCCATTTCGGTGAAATGTTTATTAAATGGCTTTATCATTGACACTTCATTCCAAGCAAATGTTTGATCACCAAAATATGCTATCAGGTAACAATTTTCCTTACGGTGCATCCTTGCCTTCTCTGATGCAACGGAGGGATCATAGATCTGACCAGGCCACCAAGGATGACCCCGAACCTTTCCCCAAACTAAATCAGATACGCAATAATTAACATCGTAAAACACCGATTCCCTAGGCACACTATCCTCTTGTGTGTTTTTGTTAGAATTAAGATCTACAACAAGATCAAGACCGCGATAATCGTATCGAGTATTAAGTGGGATACCTGCTCCAGAGATATTGATGTATGTGGTTTGGTTCGAAGACTCTTCTGCTTTGACATCCATGCCTTCCACATATGGAATTCCATCCTGTAATTGGCAGGTTGCAACATCCGAGACACGAGAATCTTCGGTATCATCTTTAGCGACAAAACTATCCGCAGCTTTTAGAACGCCATCATCCTCCACAACCACGCGCAAAGCAACATTTTTAGCCTCGTTCTCTTGTTCGCGCTCACTCACATCATCTTCAACTCTTTCAACCTTATTACTCAATGCAACTTTCTCCACATTCTTGCGCTCCTGTTCAACCTGAACACCATCGTTCAATTCAAAAACCAAAGCTTGATCGGACATTGCACCTCCATCAGAACATTGAATCACACTTTTCTCATCTTCATTCTTCACCAACCCACATGAAAATTTTCCTACTTTCCCTTCAGAAACAGAAAGTGTGTCCATTGAACCATTGGTTCCTCCTCCAACATCAGTGATTAGGGTTTCAGAAAAAGGGCCACCAACGTTAACATTAGACCTTATTATGGAGTTAAACCCCAAAACCTCATTCTCAAGATGATCAAATAAAACAGCATCAGCATTTGAATTCATAGCCATTATAACAGAAAACCACCTATAACACAAAACACAAACAAACATGTGCATGCATTCATGAATTCATATTTGAACTGTATAAATTATAAAACCTTTATAATAATAAAACAAGATCATATAAAGGAAGAGAAATTCAAACCTGTTTTTGAAACAGAGACTTTGTTGTTAGTTTGTTAGAGGAAAGAGGTTGTTGTGGTGAATGTTGAAGTTGAACTGTATGAGATGAGAGTGAAACGTAAAATACATGAACTGTGTGAGAAAATCTTCAAGAAGGGTTAAAAAAGCGTACCATAGTTTGTTGAGAAAATCTTGATAGCTAAATAACTTTTTATTGATGTTGTAAATATGTAGATTTGGTGGAAGATTATATTAATTACTTTCATCTGAATTTATCTCAAAATAAATTATTGGGCCCGATTGAAGTGAATAAAATATCATAATCCATCCAAATCTTGGATATTACATTATGTTACCTTATCTTATTTTACCTCTTTTATTGTCACATAAATAAAATCTTATTTCGTTAAATTTTAGTGAGATTTAGTTATAAACTGATATGATAGGATAAGAAAATAAGTTGATTACATTTCTTCAAAACATTTTTTTTCAGTACTATTTATTATTAAGTGGGGCCCGTAAAAAGTAAATAGATGATTGATAATTACATAGTCACCGTTAAACAATTTCTGGTGAATGAAATCGACTTCTTATGTGTACAAACTCAAACATTATAAAACAGCAGTGGAATTGTTAAGCATCTAGCAACACGAGATATTCAAAGTTTTTTTATCTTTACCTCTTGTTTATGTTGGGAAAACAATATACAAATCAAATATATGGAAAGGAAACTCCTTATTAATTGGTTATCATACCATAAAAATAAAAATAAGAAACGAAAGAAAATTTTGCAATTCTCATGAGAATGTGATCTAATAATCCTAAGTTCGGCTGGATGATAGATAGAGTCTGACTGTGATCCTAACTAATAAGCAGACAATTTTTAAACATCGTTTTCTTAAGTTTGTGTTCGGTCCTGCCAAGGACTTTTCCTTGATTGTCAAATACTGATACTCCTTAGACAACTCATTTCATTCAATAATAATCTGCCAGGATATGTTACATTGTACACTATTGCACAACCATGGTTGAATGAAATAACTCCATTCGATCCGCTCAAACGGATGAAAAATATCAACATAATTCACCAATTTAACTATATTATTGGATGTCGTCATAATCTCAAATTTCATTTCACTTAAGATGATTAATTGATGTACAGAGTACATAAAGACATAGATAACATTGAAGTGAAGTAATAAACAAGCCAAGTGATTTGCGGCGATTTACGGAACAGAGCCATCCAGGCCGGTTAATACAAAAATTGGTTGAGCATCTAATAATTTGACAATGTTCAAATTAAGGCAAGCTTGATGATGTGCAAGCCTCACATTATTGAAGGCAAAAGGTATCACGTACACACTTCAGCAGGCATCCAGGTCACGGCATGGAGGAGGTTTGGGCTCACTTAACAATGTAGTATTCCCTCCTTCAGGTGCACTCCTAATCCGATGTGGATTTTGTGTGCCGTGCTAAATACCAAAAGAAAATCATATTCAGAGAAGGTTAGAGTATGTTTGATTTCAGAAAACATTTTGATCTTTGAAAGCATATGCTGAAAAAAGAGGAACAGTTTTGCAGCTAAAATATAAAATGAAAACAGAATGTTTTCTCAACAATGTCGCTGAGTATCTAAAACATTGACAGTAACGAAATAGATCATGGTGATTACTCTTACCGGTGGCTTCTCACCCTTTCTCAGCTTTTCCACTATCTCAACTACTTTCTCTGGGGTCACATCTTCCTGTAATCCAGCATCAAGATGACATATTAAGAGTACTTCAAAAGTACAGGCACACTAATAAACCCCTCCCAAAAAAAGAGTGAAAAGAGGAAAGGCATACATAGTAATTATAAGTATATCCTTCTGATCCATTAGAGTAATCAGCCACTGTAATCATGGGAGCATTCACACAGCATCCCTGCATAAGACCAACAACTTCAATCATGCATCAACTGCTAATAAAACTGCGGTCAAGATCATCACATTGGCACTCCTTTGGACTTCATAAAGGACTCTGATAAGGTCTGGACACACAAACACCAATCACAAGAAAACACCTACCAACCATCATGGTTTGATAGGTGATTCTCGTCTTTCTCAGTTATATACAAATGTCACATGAAGGTCATTTTCTTCAGCTAAATTTCTAAGGGGTTATTTGGATAACTTCACATGACCTTTGTTTTATTAAAAAAGAATGTATGGCACAGTCTATCTTGCACCAAGAAAACTTATGCAGTCAAGAGCTGGTATTGTGCCCTATCTTATTTTAGCAGCAGTTTAAACTTCCTGGCTGGCAAATACTAAAGCCAACCAGCTCGGCCCGCTGCATTATAACTTCACATACTGAAAACGGCAAAATACTAGAAATTACACTCTATCAAACATCAAAGATATCCATGTATCAAATATCAAACATGTCCAAAGCTATTGAAATAATGACCATCAGAAAGTCCAATTTTGTCCTTCATGTAACTTCATCCGTATATACAATGATTGCCTCAATGCAAATCATTACTACACCATTGAATACCAGGAACATGCCAAAATTAAAGCAAGATACTGTTCATAAAAAACTAACCATGCATTCCATTTCTCCAACAGAAAAGAAACCATCTTGTGTTACTTCTGCAAATCAAAGGTAAAACAAAACTAATTCTTATGAAAAAAATACGGTTCAAATTTATAAAGAATAAAATCAGGTTCATTGATAAATGGAGAAATTAGTAAAGGTGAACTAACCATTTCGTTTCACTCCCAAGTGTTTCAATAAAGCTGCTTCAATTTCCCGTGAACCTCGTATCATACAAGGTGTTGTTCCACAGACCAATAAATGATATTTGCCAACCTGAAAATTCAAAGCAGGCGGTTGATCCAGTAAGTTTTAGCCTATACTATACTACTGTGAATCAGCAGAAATAAAAGCAACGGAGCAAGAAATGATTTTCACCTTAGATCGATTGAACATTGAGTAAAATGTGGCAACCTCATATACTCGAATAGGGGCAACCTCTATAACCTTAGCAACCTGAATGATTCACAAAACTGTTTGTTAATAAAGGATTTAAATAGCTTCTACCATTATTAAGAAATTTATTATTCAGTTTACAAACAATGTGTAAAATTAGGACTTTCGGTGGTGTACCATAGCAATAGGAAGTCACAAGCAAACCTCAATTAAATTTATCTGATAGGAACTAGAACAGAAAATTAAGCAATTAATAGATAAAACACTGTCCCTGAATAAAGGGAAATAATGGAGAATGTATCTATTATTTCTGAAATGGAAAATACTATCAGTGGAATCACATTCACACTGCCCGGAGCTATGCTACATGGAAGAATACTCTCTGCTCCTAACTAACTCACCAATGATTTCAAAGATACCTGTTCACTCCCCTTAGTATTCATATAACACCTTAGTATTCATATAACAGAATTAATAACTAGTCCACAACCCCCCCTCTCTACCACGTCAGCGTTTTCTTCCTTGCTCTTCTTATATTTCCTAAATCAAATTCCCTACACCGTGGGCTTGGGCAGCTGATGTGGCATCAGCCCATTTGAGCCTAAATTCACATTGGGGCCTTAACATAAATGATAGTGATTATTTATATAGAAGAATGTTGAGTACATTATTTTTTTTTTAAAGAAGAAAAGAATGTTGAGTACATAAATAACCAAACCGTGATGCATGCATAGACTTAAAACATAGAATGGTTAGTCTTCTGGATATCACCGTCAATAATAACCAAAGCCTTTTTCAATTTCAATAATAACCAAAGCCTTTTTCAATTGAGAAAAGTCTGCTACACAAATCAATGGATGCCATAAATGGTGGTTTGTGAAAGCAAATCAAAAATCTATTATAACATTTTAAGTTAATTGGATAGCATTGATGCCTATAACAGAAATATGGTGGCTGTTGTAGAAGTATTACACGCGTGCACAGCATACCAAAAGTTTTATAATATGATAAAATGAAAAATTAACACAGCAACAACAATAAACTACATACACATGCAATTTAAGTTTATTGGATAGCGTTGATGTCTATAACAGTAATATGGTGGCTGTAATAAAAGTATTACACGCGTGCACATCGTACCAAAAGTTTTATAATATGATAAAATGAAAAATTAACACACCAACAACAATAAACTACAAACTCATTGCAAGAAATAAAATACACTGAAAGCAACATAATTCAAACATAGGATAGAAGACAATACCTTGGGTCTCATAACATAGTTTTAAAATTAAGGTCGATTTGGAATTTTCCTGCTAAAATCCAATATAGCGGGTCAGAATCCGCTGCTGCAAACCAATATAGCAGCTATAGCGGGCGCTATCTGGAACCGTCCCGCTAGGACACCCACCGTAGCGGTTTCTTGTTGCTACGCCTCTATGGCGCGCTATTGACTAATCTGACAGGCACCATCTTAAATGAGGCTGCCATGATCTACCGTTCAAATCTAAACTCAGTGGATATATAGTAGGCTTGGTGGCGGGGTGAGACCGTGGTGGAGTTAAGGAGTGGAGTGATAAGGTGGTTAAGAGTTCCATCCCCACACATAACATAACACTAACATTTGTCATTCCAAAAAACAAATGTATAAACCCCTTTAAATAGTCTAGCCTATAGTTACATACTAAGATCTTCCTTTACTTCTACCTGTTATATAGTATCTAAGCTCTAATCTCCCCTATGTACCTCTTTGCTATATTTACACGGGTCTTCTCCAAACATGCCCCAACTACCAAAGGCAATAATCTTTAATTTTTTCTACAACAGATGCTACCCCCAGCTCTCTATACAAAGCTATCATTCTGATCTTATCTTGTCTGGACATAATAAGAAGAATATTTCACGAATGAGTTCAACATACCGCATCCATCGCAGAAACAGGAAGCCAACCTCCATGCTGCTGCTGTGCAAGATCCAGCAGAGGAATCACTGCAGATTGCTTATAGTTGGATGGATAGTGAGATATAATCTCCTTAACCTATAATTAACACAGATTAAAATCATTAGAACTTTAAAATCTTAAAAACACATCCTAGAAACTAAACAGGATCACACATAATATCAATACGGAACTAATAATCCAAAAATCATAGAAACATTATTGATTAAACCAATCAGTAAAGCATATATTCATAAATTCTACACCCTCTTATGCAATATTTTCTGCTCTAATTAGCTTTTAACTCTAAATGTTAAACTTAAAACTCAATTAATCAATAATCAAAGTAAAGTGTAATGAGCTGAATTACAGCTACATATTGATAAATCATCACATACGAGGAGTATGAGGTATACCCAAATTCCAAGTTTGAATTTTTAGAATTTGAGAACAATAAAAAAATTACCTTTGCTTTGTTGGCATCATTGAATTCCCATGGAAGATTGGGATTATTGTCCGGAGAGTCAAGATGCTGCAACCCAATTCAAAAATTGATACAGTCAACAATCACAACATTGAAAATGAAAACTAAGAAAATTGAAAAGGGTAATATGAAGAACACTTACATAATTGAGAGCGGTTGAGAAAGCCCTTGATGGCTGCGAAAAAGGGAAAAAACGAAGAAAAAAATCAAAAAAATGGAAGAAAAAAACAACGAAAAAATAGAAGTGAGAGATTGAAAAGAAAACCTGACGGAAAGTTTGACGGATCTGGTTGAGACGATTTGCGGCGAGGCGTGCTAGCATTTTGGGAGGAACAAGGTGAAACCAAACAATGGATCCGAGAGAGAGAGAGAGAGAGAGAGAGAGAGAGAGAGTAGTGAAGAATGGTGTAGTGTAAGAGAATGTAGAGATGTGGCACCTTGATGACCGTTCGATGATATCAAATTTAAGTCAACACGTGTATGGATGAGATTGCGCGACATTTTGTCTGAGTTCAAATCCCATCTTGGACCTCTATTAGTCTTAAAATAGGTTGGTCGATCATTTGGGTCTCACATAATATATTAATATTTTTATCATTTTGGTAGCAGTATTTAATGTTATTACCATTATTTTGGTCGCAATGACATTGGAATCAATGGATAAGTTAAATAGTATTTAATTAGATATAGTTTTGTTCAAAAAATGATAGTTGAGATTTAATTAATTAAATATAGTTTAATTTAATTGATATTAGACTTACTTTGAGTTAAGTCTAAAACAATAGTCATTAGGGTTTTGGTGACTCATTCATTATAAATAGAAGAGGATCACGCATTGCCCAGACATGTAAAACTTAATAGTCATAATCCATTGCATATGACGGATGACACGATGTTTCAATTTGTGATCATGTTGATTGAGTAGAGGCAATGTTGTTTGTGTGGAGCTCGTGATCATCTTGCATCGACTTTCATCGTCACCTTAACACACAAATCTTTAACCGTGTTTAGGTTTCCATTTGATTTATGATTAATGGTTTAATTAATATTCGTTATTGGTATCGTTCCGCTAAGAGGATTAAATTTTTGAAAACCTATCTTGAATCCCCAACAAATATGTTCCGGTGAACTTGCACTTTTAATTGTTGGGTACATTTTTTAGGAGTAAACCATCAAATTAGTCCTTATTTTTGTACCAAATTCTCAATTTTGTCCTTGACTCTATTAATAACTCAAAATGGTCTCTGTCTTTGTCAAATGTTTCTCAGATTGGTTCCTGACTCTATTAATTGTTTTGTATTTTGAGTGTTAATGACTCAATATCTTTTGGATATTATTTAGTGGTTGATGGCATAATGCATTTTGGATCTTATTTGGTACGTTAATGGCTTAAAATGCAAAACAACTAATAGAGTCAGGGACCAATCTGAGAAACGTTTGACAAAGACAATGACCATTTTGAGTTATTAATAGAGTGCAGGACCAATTTGAGAATTTGGTACAGAGAGAGAAACCAATTTGGTGGTTTACTCTTTTTTTTAGAGTTGTGTTAGTTTGACATCAAAACTGGCCATTTGAGATGGATAACATAATTTAGTAGTAGATTGTTAATTATGTTAATTAGATGGTTAATGAATATTATGATGTGTTGGAATTCATCAACTATCCACAAAACATAATTTATCACTATGTCAATTGTTTAATCACACACACAATCACTAATTATCCATTTGATCACCTTGTAAATATGAATCAAGTGACAAGTCAAATCAAAAGGTATATCGAAATAATCTCAATTAACTTCTACTAAGTTAATCTTTATATATACGTTACCGCTAACATTGGTTTACTTTACAAGGAATCGCTTGAATACGAATTACTATAAATATATAATGTTGACAATGCTAGAGATAAGATTAAAAGAAAAAACAATAGTGGTGTTGTCAATTTATTAGTGAAAATTTATGTTTATAGTAAAGCAGGCGGAAAATACAATTGCACTATCTATTATGTAAACAAAATACATCTCGTCAGCAAGTTATGTCACTTTTTGAAGAAGCAGCAAGTTATGTCATTTAACTTCTATAGATGAAATATCAACCTGAAGGTTACCAAATAAACGAGTTATAATCAAATAACATATCTTTTAGCAAGTTATGTCATTTATTGTAATCATGCATTTCAATCACAAACAATGTCGACTACATGTGCGAATCACAAAAATCATATCTTAAAAAACACACATTCTTTCATTCTTCTCGTATTAAATATTTTTTTTCATTCATGAATGTCCCATGAGAGTGAATGTTATAAATCTATCAGAAATACAAAGTGTTTGCATCCAAATTATTAGTTAATAAATCTATTGGATGATAAAATAATCAGTTGAAAACACATATCTCAAATTATTAGTTGAAAACAACTTTTATTTAAGAAAGTAAAATACCTTGGTAACAAGCCCAACTTTGTTTGATAAATTAGTTTCAACATCTTTTTTCTTCTAACAAAACATATGAACAAATTATGAAAATAATATATACAAAACACATATATAATAAGAAATCGGTTGAAAAATACATATATTAATAATCAGTTAAAAACAACTCTTACTTAAGAAAGTAAAGTTTATGAATAACAGTTCCAACATTGTTTGTTGAAAACCACATTGTTAATCACAAGTCCTTTAAAACACAAATATGAATTATCAGTTGAAAACAATTCTTATTTAAGAAAGCAAAACATATAAATCAGCATTATTTGTCGAAGTAGTTTTAGAATATTTTTTTCTTCTAATAAAACATAGTTATTATGGTCTTGCATTTCATACACATAGTTATAAAACCAAATTTTAAAACATTAATTCACCAAATATTTTTTACTTTTAAATTTAGTTTCTCGCAACAACAGAATTAGTATACATACAAAAAAAAAACAACTTCAACTTTATTTCTAAAGTTGTTATATTTCACTTTTAAGTGTAAAATATATTATATACTTGAAAATAGCTGGGTCAAACGAAGTCAAATTTTGTGAAAAATCTAAGCATGTTTAGTCAAGGCAGGAGGCAAGGCGTATACCCTGATCTGAGGATCAACATTTCTTCATCAAATAAAATCATAGACGCTCATAAAATTGTCTTAAGGATCAGTCAAATGTGTTGAATGATGAAATTCTGAATCTCCATTGTCAATTTAGTACTATAATAGTACATGACATATCAATTGAAGTTTTTCAAACTTTAATAAATTACTTCTATGAAGACATTTCTCAAGAAGAATTTATTAAACATCGATGAGATTTGGTCTCCGCAGCCAATCACTTTAACATCAATGGTCTAAGAAAACTCTGTGAAGAGAGTTTGAGGAAGATCTGAGCAAAACTACAGTTTTGATTTATTTAAAAAAACACATGTTAATTGGTTACAAAACTTGAAGGAAAAATGATTATGTTATCTGGTCAAATTTGGAAAGGTGTATGAAATTTGGGATGAGTTCATTTTTGTGCAACACATAATTACTATAGTCAAGCATTTCAATCAAAAACAACGCCGACTATGTGTGCGAATGACAAAAATCTTATCTGAAAAACACACATTACTTCATTCTTCTTGGATCAAATATTTTTTTTTCATTCATGAATGTCACATAAGAGAGAATATTATAAATCTATTAGAAATACAAAGTGTTTGCATCGATATAGATAATAAAAAAAAAATTAGTTGAAAACACATATCTCAAATTATTAGTTGAAAACAACTTTTATTTAAAAAATTAAATACCTTAGTAACAAGTCCAACATTGTTTGTCAAATTGGTTTCAACATCTTTTTTCTTCTAACTCCTTAAAAAAAATATATTTTTTCTTCTAATAAAACATATGAACAAATTATGAAAATAATATATACAAAACACATATATAATAAGAAATCGGTTGAAAAATACATGTATTAATAGTCGGTTAAAAACAACTCTTATTTAAGAAAGTAACAGTTAAAAACAACTCTAAATATTTTAACAAATTAATGTTTTAAAAATTTGGTCTTATAAAACATAATTATTATTGAGTGAAATATTTGGTAAATGAATGTGTAAAAGTATTTGACAAATTAGTGTTTTAAAAATTTGGTCTTATTAAACATAATTATTAATGAGTGAAATATTTTAAAACCAGAACATTTTTTTCGATGATCAATTTTAAAATTGAAACATAGCTTATATAATTTTATTTTTTTTTGCAGTAAATTTTTGTTTATTGTTTTTTATAGGCAAATGTTAATAATTAATTTATTATGAAAAAGTTTTTGTAGGTAAATTTATAGTATTGTTTTCTATAAACACAGTGTTAAAGGGCGATTCAATTTGCACAACAAAGAAATAACAGATGTGTACATCAGCACATTAACATCAACACCAGATACGCAATCATCTCTAATCATAGAAAACAACTTGAGTGTTTCAACACTTTTGTTCAAAAGACATAAGGCCTGAATTATGGTGTCATAGCCCATAAGAAACCTGGTTTAAAAATAAATCTAAATGCATTTTACTTAATTTGTCAACAAAAAGCATGGTTTGGCAGGGGTATCCTTTAACAATATAACCCTTCAAAACAATGTTGAAGGTCACAGATTCAAAATCAAATTTATTCATAATCATAAGTGACATTGGTGAAAAAGCAAGTTCAACTTTACCAAGTGAAGAGTAACAATTCATAAGAGCATGAAGAATATGTTAATCATAGATTCTGAAGTAAATGAGATACCTTGCTATTTCAAGTGGAGTTTTAAAATCCCTCTACTTAACCAAACCATGAAGTATTGAATTGAATTGTGGCATAGTGGGTCTTGGGTGAATGCAGAGAAGATCGTTTAATTGATCGTAAGGGGAAGAATACGAACCCGACGAAGAAGAAAGTAGTCTTGCTCTCGAGAAATCACTAACAAAACCACCAAATTGTTTGACAAGAGAAGAAGATGAAGAAGATCTCAACAAACCAAGCATTGTGAAACGAGACTGCATCTTTGAACCCAAATTCATAGGGTTTAAGAGGACAAAGAAGATGATATTTTTGTTATGTTGTAGAAAATGATGTACTATTTGATTGACATAAAATGTGTGTTCTATTTATATTTAATTTGAAATAAACCTTCTTTTCATTTTCATTTCATCAAATTTAAAAACTAAAGATAAACTTATTTTTACGTCAACAGAAAGTTGGAAGTGACTTAACATCGAGTTCAAAAGATAAATATATAGTATAAACATGCACCAAAATGTTTGATAAACATGTAAACTAGGTTGACACTTCTATAAAATAAGAATCAACGACATGCATATTTATTTTTTTAAAAAAAAAGAAAAATTACAACGAGAAATAGGGAGAACAAGCCTTACCCAAAGAAAATAATAGAAGTTTGGTATTTTCCCTTGAGAGATTAAAGTAACTTATTGTTTATGATTTTTTTTTTAAAAAGTTTATTGTTGTTTCGAATATCTAGTGTCATCACTAGATATTGTTTGTGATTAAAGTAATTTATTGTTTGTGATTTAAAAAAAGAAGTTTATTGTTTTTTCCCATACCTAGTGGTACTACTGGATGTTGGAAACAACAAGTTTGCTAACATTCTCGAAAAGTTCAATTCAACAAGTTGTTGACAAGCTCATTTTTAACTATTTTTCTTTGTATTTCATAAGCTACTTTTTATATCAAGTACTTCTTTAAAAAATTGTTTGGTCTAACTTCTTCTTTTAAGGAATAGAAAAGTCTAAAATTAGTCAGGCCAAACACTACCTTAGTGGTCAATTTGATGGGAACCAAACATTCATAATATAAAAAAAAACGTTTAGAAAGATGCAAAAATTTGGTGGAGAAAAAAGGTAAATACAATCATACATGTAACGAAAAGATTTGTAAAAACATTATTTTCTTACCGTTATTTGATTTTAGGGATAAAAAGGCATGGAAAAAGGAGGTTACAAGAGGTAAATAAAGTAAAGTTTTGATCACAAGTTTCAAGAGGGAAAAAACAGAAAGTTTTGATCACAAGTTTTCTACATTATTTCATATACGAAAAGAAAAGTTTATATCTCAAGTTTTTTTTTTCTGTCAAAGTTCGAAGTTATTATAAACTATCAAAGAAAACTCAAGTGGTAGCTAGTTAAAAAATGGAACAACACCAATGTGTATGATGGTAGTTGTCGACAAATTCGACGAATGAATGGTATCATGACATGCCCTAAATTAAATTCTATTTTTTTTATAAAATCGCATCGTCCTTGTTAAATGCCACCATTTTTGCAACCACTGCATACCCTCCGTCATTTAATTGTGATTTCCACTTAGACAGTGACAATTAATGATGACGACAACGAAGTGACAATGACAATAACACTGGTGACGATGAAGACAACAACGACGATGATGGATGAGCAACATCGATGAAGAAAGTGATAACACCCACATGTTCTTTCTCGATCTCTTTCTTTGATTTTTTTTTTGCTGACCAACGAAATCGATTTAAACTGGTGGTTAGAGATGTGGTTGCACTGCTGATACGCAAAGGTAGTAGATGCATAGAATCGTGATTGAAACGTAGGAGTGGTTGCGAAGCGAGAACCACGACAACAAATGACAACGATAGTGAGATGCAACAACTCAACAATCAGTTTGAGATTTTCTCTTTTATTTATTTTTTGTTTTTTAATGACATTACAATTAGAATAAGAGTTTTCCTAAAAAAATAGAATAAGAGTTACTAAGAAAATACAGAGGTTATACTTGTTTAAAGGTGGCATTCAGGGTGGGTGAGGGAAAGAACACACTTTTATCATACACTCTCAACACTATATTTTTTTGTCACTGTCTTCTATCACTCATCCCCTCCAACCCACCACCACCAACACCATCAAAACCACCATCCCAGCTCTCCTTCTTCAATTGTCTATGCTTTTGTTGTTAATTTAATTTCCCTTATCTCTCCTTCATCCTTATCTTTTTTCATTGTCGCAATGAATTCCTACAAATCCAAAACATTGCTCATGGCTTTGATTTTATATGCAGTGATGATCAAATTTAGATCTAGCTACTAGCTAAGCTTCCATTCCATTAATAGACAACAAATATAACCTTCCCATTTGTATTTAATGAGGTAACTAACCTAACCTAACCGCACATATATACTTTTTTTTCCTATTATTTCTTCTAAAAGAAATTAGTCACGAGTGTGTGAATTTGTATGCTAACCTGTGTCAATTATTATATGCTCCTCCTATTGTTCAAGACCCAACTGGAATCGTACGTGTTACCTCCTTCGTCAGTTAGAGATTGAGAATATCTTTTCCTTAAAGCAAACAAATTGTTCCTATAGTGTCCTGCAAGGATTGATTACTTTGAATTGCAAAAGGTTTAAGTTCATAGAATATTGATTGCTAAAATTTTGGATCCTACGGGTGGATATTGTTTGCATCGCTGTTAAAATTAGAGTTGGAACGAATGAAAGTTGGGATGGTGGTTTTGATGGTGGTGGTGGCGGGTTAGTGGGGATGAAGGAGAGAGATTATTAGGATTTAAGTCCACGAGGAGAGCCCAACCCAAAAGATTAGTCCATTAGGTGGAAGAACCACACAACTTAAACACCATATCAAGCATTTTAATCTACTCGATGCGGGACTCCTATCCACACTCTTTAAGAGGCGACTTTCACTCTATCGGCACTGACCGATGGTATCCCTTTCCTTTTTGGCAGCTTCGCTCACCTATCAATATTTGTGGAACACCTTAATCCAACCTATATGTAGCCCTTTCAATGATCCAACTCTCAATGAAAGCAACAGTTGTTAGAATTTAAGTCCACGAGGAGAGCCCAACCCAAATGACTAGTCCATTAGATGGGAGAACCTCATGACTTAAATACCACATAAAACACTTTAGTCTACTCGATATGGGTCTCCTAACAGAGATGGTGGTGGAAGATAGTGACAAAAAAATATAATGTTGAGAGTGTATGATAAGATTGTGTTCTTTACTTAATCTAATGGTTGAAACTTACTTTCCCATGGTGGGAAATTCTTTCCCTCTCCCACCCTAAATGCCGCCTGTTTAAAAAGTGCTTTCCCACAGTGGTTATGCTACTAGCTCTTGTGTCGTACACCACTACCAGTCCACCACTCTTAAAAATAATACAGGTGTTAATAATCCTGAATCCTACGGGTGGAAATAAGTTATGCCGAGCTAGGATTTGCAAAGCCTAAGCCTGACCTGTCAAATTTTTTTAAGGCCCAAGCTTGGTTTGCAGCCTGTCATAGACTTACATTTTAGGCTCGAGTCTGACCTTCTGAAAGCCTGTTACGACCTGTTAGTCTGTTTAAAAGCTTATATTATATGAACATCTTTAAATAAACAATGCAATATAAATTTTAACAGACTAGCGAACTAATAGATCAATTAGAGTAAACTATCTTTTGATAATCAACATGAGTTTTTACGTAATTCGACTATATATTATATCATATTTAAATTATAGTTTATAATAATACATTTATATATCACTCAAAAAAAAAAATACATTTATATATGCGAAAAATTATTGAATACTAATAAGCTTAAATTATTGGTCCTTGTGAGCTCGACTCAACTGATAAGGACAATGCATTATATATGCGAGGTCCGGGGTTCAAATTCCGACCATCGCAAAAAAAAAACATAAATTATTGAAAAAGTTAACAAATTTTATATTTTAATTCAAAGTACAAAATATAATATTATAATAAATAATATTATTCATATTTACTTAAATAGGTCGGCCTAATAGGATTAATATGCTTTTTAAATGGCATGTGACATGACCTTTTAAGTCAAATAAGATTTTAGAAAATTTAGACCTTCTCTATCATAAAAGAAGTCTGATCTAACCTGATCTGTCGTATGCCCTTGTAGTCCAATCTAAACTATCCCATCCCATCCATACCGAATCGTTTCTATTTATAACCCTATGCATTTATTGATTTGGAGACTGATATATACTAAAAAAAATTGAAAAAAAAATGAAAACAATCAACGGGTGTAGAATCACAGCCGTTGTTTGTCCCCGCAGCAAAACCGCTACGAACGGACACGATTTAAACGCATGTTGAATCGTAACGGTATAACATAGAATATCGTGCTTACAAGAACAGAGAAGCAACGCGGGAAAATTCCATCACAGTGACGACGGAGCACAATGCCTGAGTTACCGGAGGTAGAGGCGGCGAGAAGAGCGGTGGAAGAGAACTGTATCGGGAAGAAAATAACCAAATGCATCGTCGCCGATGATGACAAAGTCATCGACGGTGTCTCTCGCGAAGAGTTCGAAGCTTCCGTTGTTGGGAAGACGATTGTTGCAGCTCGCCGGAAGGGGAAGAATATGTGGCTTCAGCTTGATTCTCCTCCTTTTCCTTCCTTTCAATTCGGTACTCTCTCTCTCTCTCTCACTCTTACCTTTTGAAACCCTAGCTTACGAGTTTCTTACGATTTATGACCGTGACTGTGTTAGGTATGGCTGGTGCTGTATACATCAAAGGCGTTGCTGTAACAAAGTATAAAAGGTGAGGCCAATGGAGTATCGTTAAGCTCTGTTGCATGCACTGATACTTCTGATTGATTGAAAGTGTGTTCGATGTCTGACACGTGTCCAAATGTGAATTATATTCAATTGTATATATATTTTTAAAGGGTCTTGCTAACCGGTGCCGTATATGTGTTGGTGTGCGTGTTTCGTAGTCGTTAACTAATCTCTACTTCACACGTTATACTCAAGTTTTGAAAAAATTTATGACGCAGACTCTCTGATTATAATGCATTTTCCAGTTTTACAATATCATGTTTCTTTTTTGTCAAGATTTTGTTGGATTGAGCTTTGTAGTTTAATTAAATTGATTTTTTTTGCTTTCTACATCAATATAGGAAATTTATGTATGAAACTAATCACATTATAATTTGTAGTGCTACTAAGAGTTACAAGCTGTAAAATGTTTTGCATGGATACTCATTCTCATGCGTTGAGCTGAATTGGATCCCCTGGTATCTGTAGCGAATGTTTTTTAAGTTTTACATTTGCTTGATGCATATTTATAGTCTCGGGCTGCAAATTATCAGAGAAATGCTGTTATCTATATTTTTTTTCATCTATGCAACTAGGTGACTGTGTCTGGAGAACATCGGCGAATGTTGGCATTTTATTAAGTTCATGAAATAGTATGAAAATGTAAATTTGAATACGAAAATGTTATTTTGTGGTGTTTGAAGCATGCACGTGTAACAAAAAATTATTTGATCCTAGCTCAGATGTAAAAGTATGGCAGGAATTAACTTCAGAATGCGAATTAATTTTAAGTGCTCTCATTAGGGTAATTTCTTATTTATCCTTCTGTGTAGTGGGTGGTACAGTTTTTAATTTGATTGTGAGCTAATATTCCATACCTCAATGAGCTTTGTGTGTTATTTTGTTGCAATGATTTGACACCTATAAGTTCTCTCAGTGGTTAATGTAATAATATAAACTTCTTCACAGGTCTGCTGTAAATGACGAGGATGAATGGCCTTCCAAGTATTCAAAGTTTTTTATTCAGGTAACAACTGTCACTCCTTTGATGAGCAGAATGCTTTGAACTTTACCACTTGAGTCTTTGGGCTGGTAACAACTCAGAATCCGATGCTATGTTTTTTATTTGATGAATGACGACAAATTGAAGTGGACTATTTGCTGTGGACTCATAACTCATAAGATCTGTATTCAGTTGTAAGATGTGAGTAGCCTATATGTTAGAGTTGGGCTAGATTCCATCTGTGACTACTATATATTATACATATGCATTTGTCTACATCCATCCATGATTTCATGGTGCGAGAAAACATTACTTTTCTTGTCAATTACAAGGACACAAACCCTGGACATGGACACTGATATTGTCCAAAATGTAGGACACCAACACGAATATTTTCCAAAACTTTGAATGTTCAAGTTTTTTAACATTATTGAGAAAATGGGGAGAGTGAACATGTTTTGAGTGAGAAAATGCAATTTATTCACTAAAAGCTCTTTAGAGGTTGTCTACTGTTCCATGACATCTAACCTTTATTTATAGTACACTAGGACTCTAATCACACAATGTAGTTTATATCCCTTGCTTAGAAGGTATAGAACAAACTAGGTTCTTAACCTGTTGGATTAAGCCAAGTGCTTCTACTCCCTAACACATTGGCAACTTCAACTGATGGATTAAATTTCACAAGAATACAAAGACCATACAATACCTTGAAGATCAAATAGACGAATATATGTTATAGTTTTTTTTTTGTTATAGTTGTTGAATGGAGTTCTTCACTTTAACATGTATACGAGAAAGAAAAACTTTCTATATTTCTGTGGAGCAGAAGGGTGTAAGATTCTGATTACATTCAGTTTGTAAGTTTAAGTTTTTGCTGTAAAATAGCTATGGTGAAAGCTTGTGTCAGGAGTTTTTTTGTATTGTCATGTGATGAGTTTCATGGTTGTTTCCAGTTTGTTGGATATTATTTTGGGGCGGGAGTGCTTGTGAAAGATGTTTTGTAATGTCATCATGTAATGACATATATTTACTTTCATGTTACATACTGTGGTTTTAAATTTTTATTAAATTCTAGTCTGTAGATGTAGTGAAGC
>Ga0315913_1001896_pt1 | contig 23899 bp, 8 predicted proteins | sample MpolsnodulesMG_FD_207736 | JGI IMG/M metagenome (GOLD analysis project Ga0315913, IMG submission 207736) | Medicago polymorpha root nodule microbial communities from Los Angeles, California, United States - small nodules | ecosystem: Host-associated > Plants > Roots > Nodule | place: USA...
TTTAAAGATATACTGCGATTAGAAAAATTCAAGAACTGTCTTGGCAGATGCTAACAATTTTGAGGACATAATTACTAGTGACTGATCATACGGTCTTGGTGCTTAAATGTGTTTAGGAATCTCTATTAAATAATTTTTTCATGTGTCTAGAAGATCATTTCAATTAATTATTCAACAATAAAAGAAGAAGTCAATTATCAACAATTCGTTAGTCGTTACTATCATTTTCCTCTCCTTTCTGACAAAGGATCTTTAGATTATTCATTAGTTTGGATTGTTTACAGTTCTAATGATTAATGCAATTATAATCAAAACCATAGTAAGAAAACAAAATCTCTTTAATTTGGCCCCGCTTGGATGTGCATACAACTAAATTATCGTTCAACAAAAGCTTCTATTGATTTATTTTTTGTCTTATACATGACATTGTATATATTAGTATTAGGATTTGTATTCTGTATTTTACGTTGCCGTCCAAAATTTGAGACGCGTTAAACAAATCCTAACAGAAAACCGTGTTGACATGTTTTCTGTTTTGAGTTCTAAGGGAAGTGAATATATTATTATTTTAGAAGATACATATACATATTGTTTTATACTTTATAATATTAATGCTTAAACTACCAGAAAGGAAGTTCATGATATGTTAGTTAGTAGTACCCCAAAGTATTAGTTTCTATGTCACATGCATATGTTGTTGACAAGAATTTGGAAATCGACCGAAATTCCTACACCTAATCGTTGAATAAACTCAATGATCCAAATTTGTTTATTGTCTTTGATTAAGAATTAATGAAGCCTTAAGATTTGCAAAGCTTCTCTTAGCACGCAAGTGATGGGTGATTTGTATAATATTTGTTATTGTTTTTTAGCAAATATTTATTATTGTTATATTTTGAAATTAAAAAGCTTAATACAGAATCTGCGACAGATTAGTGATAAGAGTTTGATTATGTAGTTTTAAGGAATGAAGATTAAATATTTTCATAGACTATTGTGAAACTAACGATCAAAAGGAACAAAAATTATGATAAATTCCTAGACAAACATAGCACTTGAAGCTAAAATGATTAAAGCAATAGGAGGAACCTCAAGATAGTTTCCACACTCACACCTAAAAGCAGATAAACCCCTTTGAAGCGCTAAAAACTAGAGACATTGAATCATTTAAATCGCATTAGAGTTGATCTTTTCCTTGAACTTTTTACTATTGGTCTAGTGATGACCAACTCATGCTCAAATAAGCGCGCACACAGGAGTGTGAATGTGGTAACCCAAGTTTGAATCCAGGACTGCACCTAAAATGTCTTCGCAACCAACCACTAAGTTGTAACATGGGTTTATTATTCTTGTAATGAGAAATGAAATTTATATAAAAAAAAAAGTACAAGAGCTATTCCATTCCATTTTAAGATGCATGATCAAACAGACGTCTTTCCAGTGATCAAACAAATTTAATTTGAGAACAGAAGTAAAATTAGTTTTTTATGATTAGCAACACGAAAACTCGTTTGGGTTGGCGTGGTGGTATTGACTTAAGACTGAAGAGTGTGCTCCTCCTCAAAGACTCGATTCGAAATCCAATCATTTTTTTGTGTTTATGGCTGCTAAAGTAAAATAGGTATCAAACATTTGTTGTTAAAAAATCTTCAACCACCGTATATCAATAATTATCATATCACATTTCAATTGAGAATGACCATTGACTTGCACCAAATTCTCTCGATCACTTTATATATATAGCAATATAATTATCCTATAATTTTGGTATAACATGACCCAACGTCATTCAAGTTCTTTTTAATTTGATTATAATCTATAATAGCAAATAAAAACCAATCCACTTGCATAAGTCATAGAGCCATAATCGATCAAAATATATGGTTAGTTATATCGATCCATGTGATTCCCTATAAAAATTATCATGATCTATATGAAAAATGGAATCATGATGATAACAGAATCATCTAACTTTATACACTTTTGTTATTAGATTAATGTAAGTTTGATTTGGTATATGGAATCATCTAACTATTTTTTTTTTCCACAAATTTTATAAGAATATAATTCTCAATATTTGTGGTCCAAGCATATTATTCTCAACTGCTATTGATCAGGCTTGTGATTGGTTGGTGCTTTAACAACATGTACGAGTCGTAGAAAATAAGTAATGTGTATTATATTGTGTATGTAAGTGTGAACGCATGACCAAATCGTTTTAAGTTATTGTAATTTACTATAATGCAGGATCTTCGGTGCTCGAGGATATTAAAACAAAACTACAAAAGAAGAATTTAAAAATTATAGTAATATATGTATTTTTGACAAGGAGTAGTAATATTTGTTGTTGTCCCCCATCTTGTAGAATTTATGCAACACAATTTAACGAGACTGTATATTGAACATGAGCATGAGCTAGCGTGCTAAGGTGATAAATGCATTCGTCAATTTAGTTAACGTGTCATGTGTACATGAGTTGATTGAATTGGATCGATATGATTATCTAATTTAAATTGTTTAAATTTATGATCACAAGTTGTTGCGGATTGAATGAAGATATGGATAATTTATTTGTCATGTGTGAATTTTTTGTTACGGTCGCTATAGAATCCTTTTCGGATTAACTTTTGCATTTTGGTTGTTTACGTGATTTTTCAAAGCAATCTCGTTTTGCTCTGAACAGTAGTTGGTTTTCATGCGTTTTAAAATTGTTAGACACTCTCAAATGATTAGTCTGAAAATTAATTATTAATATTTTACGATTATGTTTCAAATTGAAAACATACGAATTAATAATATAAGTTTAATTTATTTTAATATAATTTATTAGGCTAGAAATTAGATATGTATAACTCGAGACAACATTAAAATGAGCGACATGCATGTTCTATTTAAACACCCAAAATAAAAAGTTCTTCATCTAAAAACAAAGTGAAACCTAGACTATCTTTAAATAATGGTGAATAACTTACCTGGCCATCAAATAAAAATAGACAAATTATCAACTTTGCATGTGATGTGATACCTATATAGTAAATTTCGTTACACTTGCAAATGTATCTATGTGATTAAATTTGATTAGTTGATGAATTAATAACCAACTTCGTTGGCAACCAGTCAGCATACAGCATACGTAGTACACACCGCGTAGTTCGTACGAGACAACAACTTTTTGAGCAGTGATGATGACTATGATTAATTCCAGAAAGTTCTGCAAAGCAAAGTGTCCTAAATAGCTTATAAAATGATTCTCTTGCAAGTAACTTACTTAAGCACTTTTTGATTTTGATTAAGTTGTTGGTTACGGTTACATGATTATAAAAATGTTTTCATTTTTCAAGTTCAAACTTCAACATCTCTCCCCACAGATTTAACTTAGTTTACTGTTTACCACATCCTTTTCTTACAATTGAAGGGAAAAAAGTGGAGGAGCTTCCTCAACCTAATTTGGCTTAAAATACTCTCAAAATGGGAAAAAGTTACTAATATTTTTTAAACTATATATGACTTTAAAAATTAGAAATTAACCTTATTGACTTTTTGGCCTCTTAACCACACACAATGCAAATTTTCCTTGTTATACGCCTGGGAAGATGTTGCATGGTTGAAAACAAAAAAATTGGTATGAAGGACGGTTTGTATAAGAAGCATAGCCCAATCCATCTTCTACACCGATTATGTCGCAAAAGAAATTAATCCACTTGTTCAACACATGGCACTTGTACTATTCTTACTAATTAATACAAGCAAATCCATCACCATAAGGTAGGACATGATATAATCTTTTCATATCTAATTAACTTTGTACGTAATTATGAAATGGTCATTACTCATTAGTGTCTTCATTTTTTTTTATAAAAAATTATTAAACCATCAAGACATAACATTATCAAACTTCTCATCGTTGATACCAATAAGATTTTGATGGTCGGGGAATCATCAAATCATAGTAACACAAATATATATCATAAATAAATCAAACTTTTTTATTAATTAATAATATATAAGGATATAATTTTCATGCTAATGAAATCAAACTTATACAGACCAGACTAACTAAATATTCTCACACTTCACATCCACATGGGCAGAGTGCTTTCTCTCTCTCTCTCTCTCTCTCTCTACAATTTAATCACGAAAAAAATATATAGTAAAATAACATTTTTTGAACTACTCCTCCAAGAAATAACTGGGGAGTGCAAAAAGAAAAAAATGAAAGTGTAATAATATTGTGCATGGCTAGCTTCTTCAAACTTCAGCACTTTACACACACACTACGATCACCACCAAGTTACCGTTCCTCTTGTTGATCACGTTGATCACGAGACGATAACCGAAAAACCCACTTAGTGAGTAAATTTCTCTTTGTGCTTTTTGTTGTAACACCATTAACATTGCCAGTGGACTCAACAACGAAAGCTTTCAACCTTTTCATTGCTAGTTTCAAAGTCTCTTCTGACATGTTTGCGAAACACACACGAAACCAACCTGGTTCTGTACAATGACAAGATGAACCAGGTGAAATGTTCAAACCAACTTGGTACACTATTTTCTTCCATAGTTCCATTTCAGCTTCAAATGTGTTTGAATGGAGAAGATGCCTCATATCAACCCAACAAAATAATCCTGCATTGCTTTCCAAGCAGCTTATTCCGGCTTTTTGTAACCCCGAAACAAGCTTGTTCTGACGTTTCTTAAGTCTCTTTAAGTTTTCAGCTAAGTAGTTTTTGGTGAATTTTTTGTCACCAAGCATGGCTGAAAGAAGGTATTGTGTTTGCGACGAGATTAAGCCGAAGCTTGACATCTTCGTGGCCGCAGCAACAACTGTATCATTTTCGGAGTAGATGGCGCCAACACGGAAACCTGGTAAACCCAAGTCTTTGGAAAGACTATAGACAACATGAACTCTCTCACAAATATTATCAGCGTCTTTGGAGTCGTTAAAGTCATTTCTGTCTTTAAGAATTTCCATGACGCTGATAAAGTTTGGAGAGGAAAAAACAGTGCCGGAGTAAATCTCGTCGCTTATCAAATGCATGTCTTTGTTTTCTTTGATAAAGTCAACGAGAAGATTTAATTCACTCCTTGACATTGTGGTGCCTAGCGGGTTTGATGGGTTTGTAACCATTACTCCTTTGACTTTAAGGTTGCGTTTTTGTGCCTCTTGGTATGCTTGTTGCAATGCTTGTTCGGTTACTTGGAAATTGTTGGAGCTTGTGCAATGTATTGGAACAATTTCAACACCAGTTCTCCACTTAAGATCTCTATCAAATCTGCACAAATCCAAAAAAAACATATCAACAACTATGTCACAAATGATGTTACGTATTAAGCTCTTGTCGCTTTCATTCGTTTTCAAATAATTTAAAAAAAAAAAAACAATGTTACTTACCCTGGATAATAAGGTGTAGGAAGGAGGAATGCTTCTCCTTTCTCGGCAAGACAGAACATAAGAGTTTCATTTGCTGAAGTAGAACCTGCGGTGAGAACTATGTGGTTGGGATCAAAAGTAACTTTGTTTCCTCTAATTTCAGCCATGAAATCTACCAATGCTTGTTTGAATGAAGGCATGCCATGGTAGTCTTGGAAGAGAGCAAGTTCACGGAATATGGATTTTCCATCTCTTTTGAATCCAGATGCATCTGGATTCTTAGATAGCCATGATTCCAAGAGATCAAAAGAGAGCTGCAAAAGAAAAAAAATATTGGTAAGCTAAGTACAAAATAATTTTTTAAGGTTATTCTTGTTGTTATGAAAAAAATTAATTAAGAGTTTAAGACTAGTTAATTACTTGATTCTCTGCTAGACCCATTTGAATAATTCCTTTAGGATTGTGAACATTATCATATGGATTTTTCTCGTATTCTTCCCATCCTAAGAAGTATGAAGAGTCTTGGCCATGACTATTACAAGTTGCTTTTGTAGACAAGAGCTTCATTTTTTGTGTTTTTTGAGGTGGTTGAGAAGGAATATGAACAAGTGTAAAAAGGAGAATAAGAAAGAATGTTTGGGGGAGAGAAAGATGTTTGGTTTTTAGATGAATGAATTGTTTTGAAGATGAATTGTTGTGAGAAGTAGTGAGGTGGGTGTATATATTTATAGAGGCAAAAGAAGTGCTAGTAAGATAGAGGGCCACGTGGTTTTGCAGAAACTCTTTTGACTAAAATATGTAACCTTTTTCTTCTAGAGATGAAGAGAGATACAAAGAGACATAACCAACCATATAATAGAATCATTTTTGAATTAAAAATGTGGTAATATAATAGTGTTATGTTGCTTAAGAAAAATAGTGATATGTCCACCGTCCCAACCATATCACGAGAAGTCCACGCTCCTAGTATCACTCAATAATGAGGAGTAGATTTATTTATTTATTTTACTATATGATTTTTTTTAATTGTAAGACCATTTTGTGGAAAGTGTCTCCCACAGGGTTTAAATCTCGCGTGGGAATTCAGGTGGATTCTTGGGCAACAAGGAAACAAAGCATATTCTTCTTCCCGTGTTATTGAATCTTGGCCTTGTGAAGTTTTGGTGTATGTTTGTTTGGATTTACTAGGAAGAACCTAAAATTGCTTATCAAACATGGAATTTAGATTAGAGTCTAAGTATTTAAAAGTTATTTGTAAAGCAATATCCTAAAGCTTGAATGTATTTTCAGTTAAGAATATAAGGGTTAAATATGTTTTTAGTCCTTACATTTTGCGTCCCTTTGAAGAATAGTCCTTACATTTCATTAAATGTTTTTAAAATCCTCATATTTTGTCCCCGTTATCAAAATTAGTCCATGTCGTTAATTCTCTAATGGAATGCTGATGTTGTGGTTAGTGGGTCCCAATTATTTTAGAGTTAAATATGTTTTTTGGTCCCTACATTTTGCGTGACTTTGAGGAATAGTCCTTACATTTTGGGACCCACTAACTACCACATCAGCATTTCGTTAGAGAATTAACAACAGAGACTAATTTTGATAACGAAAATAAAATATGAGAATTTTAAAAACATTTAATGAGATATATGGACTATTCTTCAAAGGGGCGCAAAATATAAAGACTAAAAACATATTTAACCTATAATATAATAAACTAAAACGATTAACAAAATACACATTTGAGGGTCTAATTAAGCAACAGAAAACATGTATAACAAAATACATATTCTAAGTATATTTTTATAATTTTGATACATTCAAATACTATAATATCATCAACTCACTCATTTCAGTGTGTAAATAACTATTTCTTTTACCTTTGTACTTTGCTTTCATTGGATAAAAAATTTCACATGATTTTTTTAGGTGTTGAGGAAGGCCTAAAGACACAATTTTACATCAAACTTGATTTTAGTTCTTGTGCATTGATTTTTCTCTAACTTTCTTTTGATAATTTTGTTGAGATATGAGGGCTTTGAGATTATCCAAATTTCATATAACCATATAAATGAGTTTGACACCGCATCATAGCCTAAAATTTTAAGATATTGAATTTATTATTGTTCAACAATCACTTTTTCATGTGAGACTCTAATAATTTTTTTTAGCAATTAATTATGTCTACATTGAATTGAATACATTAATTCCTTAGATGCACATAATGCGCAGTGAAAAACATGAAGAAACATAAAGTATATAACTTAGGGAGGAAGGTCATATGGCATGCAGACTAAGTTGTTTGGGCGCATAGAACGCCATACCGACAGCAAATCTCAGAAAATGGCTCAGCCTGACCTACAAGGTCCATGAGGATTTATATTGGACCTTTATAGCTTATGAATATGGTATGGTCCATAAGCTCCCTTCTTGTATTAACCCTGTCCAATTTGTGTCTGCCACTTTCTCCAATCAACTTTTAACCTCCCCAAACATGTCTCTTAATGTTTTTCTATTTTTTTCTTTCTTGCTCCTCGACTTAAAATACTGCCACTATGCAAACCAAATTTGTTGGTTTGGTGTCAAGAAGACCTTAGGATATCTCTATTGGGTATATTATGTATGACAATACAATATTTTGGATATACTTTTTGCTGCATATATACTTTTTGGTTGTATAATCTTGCACCAAGAGATTGCATGATGTAAGCATATAGATTATGGAATATCAAATTGATTTGACAAACTTAGTTATCAGATGCTAACATGCTCCTTCTAAAAAATAAAATAAGTAGGTGTATTATAGCAAATACTTATAGGAGTTGCTAATATACATTCACTTATTTTTTTGCAGGTACATTTTTGCAAAATACATCTCAAGATGTATTTATCCACTTTTTAATTATAACTTGCTAAAATATTCTTTCATAAAAACTAATGAACATGTTCTAGCTTTTTTTTTTTTTGAGCCATATAAATAACTCATTCTATATATAACTTCGTGATATAATTGGATACGATTTTGAGCCATATAAATACATACTATAACAAGCTTAAAAAGAAAATAATGTGAGCAAGTTTGCCATGTGTTGATGTCTACCTTTGGTGTGTTTCAATTTATTTTTCTTCTTGTTATTGTTCTTTCTTGTATCTCATACATAAATTTTCTACAATAAATGCAATCTTTAAATATGAACACTTCTTTCACCAATTACAAATGTTAATTTATCATGTTGTGAAATATTAGCTCATTCGTTAGATATAGTCCTTGTTGATTATTTTATCTTGTTCTTTATTAAAGCTTGTTTTGATTGAAATAGACTGTCACCAAATGTAGGGTGGATTTTTATTTATATAACTCAAACTGCTTAATCAAATATGTTTTTATTATCAGTCAGAGTGCTCAACATTTATTATGGAATAAACAAAAAAAAAGATAATTAATAATCTAGTTCTATCATTTTATTCAGTTTTGCTTTTGTTTATAAATTAAATGAAAGAAAGAAAATATGTAGTTCTAAATGTGGTTTTGGCGCAGGTTTTTGTTGGCTCAAGAGACATATATAGTTTAATAGTTAAAGAGAATATTAATAGTATCTTTTAAAATATTGATTCATTTTGTCTTAACCAAACATCTTATGATACAGTTGTGAAATTATCTCTCAGGGATCAGAGGTGATAAAGTTGTACATAGTCTAGGGACATATTTCACTTTCATTGTAACAAACAATAGTTGATTATTTAATTCCTTAAAAAAAAAAACAAAAACTCCTTCAAATCAAATAGTTGAGTATTTAACATTCCCTCTTCTTTTTTTTTGTTAGTCTTTAACATATTGAGTAAAAATAAGAAGGATATATTATGAAAAATTATCGCTTCAAAAACATTGGAAAAAAATTGGTAGTTAAACCAAGGTATCATACACACACATCCGAAAATTAATATTGAGATAACTCATATTTTTAAGAGGTTGTTCTTTTTCAACATATATTTTTCCAAACACACCGGTTAAGATGGAACATTGAACTAAATGGTTAAAAGACACAAATAACTACTTACTACAATTGGTGTCGCATTGTGTGATGATTTTTTTTAATGACATATGAATAGACTTACTAATTATCGCTTCAAATTAGTGTTAATTAGTACTTTATTCGTTCCACAATGAGTGTTTACTTTGATTCGATTGATATGTATTAAGAAAAAAAAATCAATTCTTTTATTAAATTATTTTTATCATACATTTTCTAGAATTCATTATATTAAAAGGAGGACAATGGAAAATAAACTTTGATTCATTTTATATGGAGTTGAGTCGACTGGAATGTTGTGTTCAACTTTTGTGAGAACCATTTTGATGAACCATAGGTTAATATCTTCGTAAATATCCATCAAACATTAAGACCTACCCTGACTTTGATGAGCCCTCGGAACCCAACTCATTTAAAGTTACATTCCTTTTGAAATAAACGAATTTTTGCAAATGTGACATTCATCATCATTCTAAGGAAGGAGAATCTTTGAATAAAAGAAAAAGCCATAGCCAATGAAGCCATTATTGCAAATTATTCTTGCAAACTGTCACCCGCCCTTAGTTTTTTAGCTACCTGATTTCTTTAGTATTCAATTCGATCCGATTAATAATGACGTTAATATCATGTCAGAAGGTCACATAAGCCAAAAATAAAATAATATCATTTTAGTGACATCCCTATTAGCAACTGTTATAAAAGTGTTTTATGAGTAATAAAATGTTCATAGCTTGTTGACTGTGACTGCGCCTTTTATTTGAAGAATCCATTCCAAGAACTAATCCCACGCTAATTGATTTGCATTGTCACTTTTCATATTTTCTTTTGTATTGTTTTTGTTGTTTTGATGGTTTTGTGTTTAACATTGTTGCAAACAACAGCTAACGATGCATTTACCTACCTGGCGTTTGGAGGTTGAGGTGGGTCGTTTGTGGGAAAACCACTGTGAAATATGTGAAGTTGTCTTATCTTGTCTTGCACCTAAAAGCATAATATATTACATAAAATATAAAATGACACTTGTTTTAAAATATTTTGAATATCACCAGAATATTATTTAGTAGGATGTTAAATAGGAAATCATCCACGGGCATCACTCTACCAATATCACATTGAAACTCGATCAAAATGTGTGATTTTCACAAGTAAGCAATATATTCTTTTAGTAGGTTTGTCCAACAACAAATGATTTTCAGTTGATAAAGGGGGGTTATTAAAAATATACTCCATTTATCTCATTATAAGTGAACTTTTTGTTCATTTCACACGTATTAAGGAAAAATATATAAGTGAAAGAGATAGAAAAATAGGTTTGAGTGTTTTGACACATATTGATGCATTCTTCATTATCATAAATGTATAGTAGAATATATTGAATTAGAAGTGATAAAAGTAGTATTAATTAAAGTTATAATTAAAAAAAAGTAATTAATAGTGTATGGAAAAGTGAAATGAATCAACTATTTTGAAACATTTTTTTTATAAACGACTCACTTATCATAGGACGGATGAAATAGAAATTGCAAAAGGTTACGAAACAATTGGCAAAATTGTTAATAGTAAGCTATGAATGAATTACGTTAAATTGAACCACAAATCCACTATAGTTTACTGTAAGGTTTAATTTAAAGAAATTGCATTTTTTGTATAAAGGAAAATGCTTGTTGGCACGAGACCAACTAAGCACGACAAGCGACGAATGCATGGATTGCATGTCGGTATCATTGGTTTTTGGTGTAATTGGTGTCATTGTTTATATGTTTTTTGTTGTGGTGTCTGAGATTCGAATCTCAGATCTTGTATATATTATACATAATCCGATCAACTAAGCTAAGCTCACGAGAATGTTCACATGTCTCTCTTAACAACTGATTCTCTCTCATCTAAATAATTTATTTTAATAATTCATTCATCATTCTCTCGTATCTAAAACACTGGTAACACTAAAGATCAAAGACATCCAAGTATTTTCCCCAATGTATATTGACCCTTAGATTGGAGCACGTTTTTTCCCTCTCTCTTTCATGTATTTTGTTACAAATTGAAAAGCTAAAATGAACAAAATATTAAGATATAGTTATGATGCATTTTCCCCATCTTTTTCTTTTTAAATGTCATTTTCTAAAAAGTTTTTTAATCTATTTTATTTTCCGTTTTTAAAGTTCAATGTAGTCTTAACTATTGTTAAAATAGATAATAAATATGTAAGGATATTATATAAAAAAGATAAATAATTTCATTAAAATAATAAAATTTATTTATTTTGTTTGTAAATGTAAATATATTTAAATCGATAATTAAAAAAGAAGAAAGATATTGACAAAGATAGTACTTAAGCTCCTTAAAAAAAACAGTACTTTAGTTGTTGATATTTTTCTTTTATCCAAAAAAAATTAATGCATCATTACTTAGAATTTAAAGGCCTCCTTTAAACAAATAAAATGAGTTAGTGTGAATGAGTGACCTGAATCACATATTGAGTTAAATTTGGAAGTGTTTTGAAGAAAGGGAGGCAAATAAAACAAAAGACCATGTGGATTGTAGTTAGAGCGTTATTAGAGCATGTGAAACCCTCATTTAAATGCCCCCATAACACCCCTTAAGCATAACATATACATATAGGTCATAGGGACCATGACAACCAACATGAAGCTCACGTTAGTTAGTTCTTAGTTCACACTCACAATGAAGAGACAATGCAATGGCCCATTGGATCATATTTGTCCATCCCTTCATTAAAATTGTTTGTCCCACAATGGTCCCACCATGTTTTCTTTCCTTTTCTATATTTTCCTATTGGTGGATAAAATGCATAAGAGGTTAAAATGGTCGATTTGTCAATGTGCTATAACTTATACATCTCTATCAAAATATGAAGAAAATAAACAGATGGTTTCGACATTTATTTTGAATGACAATGATATAGAGCTTGGCTCTCAAGACTCAAACCCGTGGATAGTGACTTGAAAAATGTAATAGCAGATTGAAATTCAACATGATATTATGGGTGTTTTGTGTTTTAACTTTTAATGAAAGCGTTTATTTATGATCTTAATGTAAATCAATTTATTGAAATTCATCTGGCTCAACATCATTTTCGCCAAAAAAAAAAAAAAGAATGTTGAGTATCATTGGTCATCTAACAAAATCGTGCAATCATAAACTATATTTTAATTTTGCTACATTGAAGACTATTGTGTTATTCGTTACACATTAAACAACGAAAAATGACTAATATTAAAATAAAAATCATACTTTGTTAAATGTTAAGTACTAGTGCGTTAACTCGTACAATACACGGGTGATAGACTATTAATTTTCAATCTCAATTTATTTTATTTTATTTATCTATTGAAGAAAATTATTTATCCCATAAATTTTTAAATATGTTGGTATTTTTTTGCCGCAACGATGACAAATGCGTTCCATATTTATCATATCTTATTTATCTTTATCATATCTTTTTGATTAAGTAATTATAATTTCACATTTACTACTCTATATAACACGCCTCCAACGTCACTAAAACAAAACACACCTCATTTCAGTTGTATATGTTGTCTCATTCTTGTTTATGTTGTCCAACAACATGGATCATGGTAACTATCGTATCAACACGACAATTTCATGTAGAGTTGGCCTATCAAAAATCATAGGGTTATGTCACTTGCAAATACAAACCAACCTCTTCGGGAGAATTGTTTGCAGTACCAGTCCAAATCAAACAAGAGAAGCCCACATCATATTTTGACTTGAACTTATGGCGATAATTGAAAATTCTTACGTATGGATATGAATCCTAAACATTTTTATGAAATTATTATAGTGCTAAATTGTTCTCTGATAGTACTGCTCCAACAAACAACAAAGATATTCATACTTGCAAGTTGCATCCATATTGGCTCATATGTTTACTCCGTTGACTGTTTTTAAAAAATTGTATAGAGAAATTCTTTTTGACTTTTCTATAACTAAAAATAAAAATTGAAGCTAATTTTTCAAGCCAAACAAACATACTTATTTCCTTGGATTGTTGATAGCTATTCGATTTGTGGGTGGGATATATAGATAAGTGACCAAGTTGGCATGTAAATTAGAGAATGGGACCAAGGTTTTAAACAACGGCTGCGGTCTCAGTCGCAGTCGTGTTAAGGTTGTCGCGATTTCAACTGTTACAGATGTTGCGATACAGATTGCGGTCGTCATAGTGTGAATTAATCACAACAATGCACAAATATAATTAAATCATTTATTCTATCATATAATGTATAATAACTTAAATTGAACTATTAATTTATATATTATAAGATGGTTAAAATAAATATAATAATTACAACATTATAACACTATACAACACAACAATAGGCGATGAAAGGAATATGAGATACTATTGACTCATCACAATCTCTCATTATATATTTTTCCTTATGAACGGTGTTGTGTTTTTCGCTTCCGTAACGGAGTTTTACGGTTGTATCGGCTTTTTGTCACGGTTGTAATGGGTGTTTCAGTGTGATTTTTCATCTCACCTTGAAAACAAGTAAAAACGGTATCAGTGGTTACCTATACCTTTTTGTCGCGGTCGTTTTCGCGGTAACGGACCCGTATTTAAAACCTTGAATGGGACACATAACTCTCTCTTCCTCTTTCTCTTCTCTTCTTCTCAAACTCTAACGATCGTTGTCTTTCTTCTTTTTATCTATCGAAGAAGGATGATTAAGGTTCAATTCTAACCTAAAATTACCCTTCCCAAATGTTTTTCCTTCTTTTTTATAGTCAAACAAGTGATTTCCACATATTTTCAGTCTTCTTTCATTTGTTTTTGTGATTTCGTCGTATTTACACGACTCTGTTTGTTTTGATTTCCTGTCTTTGTGCGCTGTGATTTTGGTTTTCCGTCTTAGTGTGATGTTTATTTGATTCAGGTTGAAATATTTGTTTTGAACAAGTGCAGATTTAATTAATCACTTTGGCGCCGTCAACGTTGCAAATCTAGAGACATGAGAAACTTAAATATAGTCATATTTTTAGGCATAAGGGCATATGTACTCTTCTAATTTATGTTATTAACATGAATGTTGTGAATGCTATGAGTTCGTTCGCAGACTCATCATTTTTGTTTTTAACGACTTTGAATTATATTGTATCGATATACTCTATCAATTTGAATGAATGAATATCATTTATTTTTGTCAATAAAATGTAAATTAGAGTTTCTAATACCATCCTCCAACCTTCGCGCACACTTTTCAGATTATAGTATGGAAAATTGGTGTGTTTTGGAGGGTGTTTTAACGTGTTTTGGAGGGTTTGAGAGGGTGTTTTATGCTTATCAGATTATATAATCCAAAATTCATAAGACATGTGAGAAATCAGTAGGATGGAAAAAGAAACGGTTGATAAATTATGATTCATTAGATTGCGAGTTGAGTAAGAAATTGTAGAACTAAACTCAATGCCTAGCCTTTTTACCAATTGGGCAACTCATTTGGGTCTTAATTGGGCTATATCTAACTATGAGAACATAGATAGTACTTTTGACACTAGGTCCTCTTACCCCACCCACCCCTCCAGATTTCAAAGATACTTCTCTTCTACATAAAATGGAGAAAATGTGGGGTTTATTAGAATAATCCATAATCATAGAATAGTTAGTTACATAACCATTTTTGGATTTTGGTTAGTTAGTTAGTTACTAATAACTTGCATCACAAGTCAAGTGTATAGTTGTATGCTTATTTTTTCATCAATCCATGTATAGCTAGATTACAATAAACTCTTCTTTCTCTCTAACCTCTTTTTCCTTTTATTCATTCTATCCTTTCATTTTTCATTCATTCATACGATTCACAACATGTTTTCCATTCCACCTAACATTCTTTTCCCCCACTCTCCACTGCCAACATTCTCTACTCAGCTTTCCTTCTTCTTGGTTTGTACTCCTTCATCCAATGATGTTGAATGGTGATGCGATGCTATGTCATGGTTAGATAAAAGAAGATAGATGTTTGTGGACTATGGTTTCAATAAGCAGAAGGCAATTCAAGTCTTATAAAAGGACACTTCAAATTATTTTATGAGGCTAAAATCATTCAAATTATCTCTTATTAATATTTTGGTTTAGTTTTACCATCAAATTATAATCTATCACACGATAAAATAAATTCATTTTATCAGCTCATCAAGCTTGCAAAAGGAGGCATATGTGATTTTCATTTTAAATGTGTACTTTTTTGTTTTGAATCATATAATTTTATCAAACAACCCTCTAAGAACTCAAAGAAAATTTGAAGACATATAAGAATAATATTCATATAAACTAATCCTAACTTTGCCTATTCTTTTAGCAAGCAGACATTTTAATGCTTGTCCATAAGTGGTAAAAACAAAATTGTTTGATTGATAATATTATAATAACATGAAAGTATACTCAAATTTCAAGATATTTCAGTTGTATGATTTGATGTGGAAAATTTGACAAGTTGGATTGTAAGACATCCTAGATGCATCTTGTTCAAACTTCTTGACAACAACTTCATTTTCTTCTAAGTTTGTTTCACTGAAAAATTCTTTCCACCAAGACGAACTCCGCATTTTCGCCTTCACAATAAAAGCATAATTGTTTTTGGTCAGCAACAATGGTAAGAAAAAGCAATCTAAAACAATTCAAATGAAAGATATGAATATTTATAAGGATAAAAAACATATTGAACATTTGATTAAATAAAACTATTAGGCATTAGCCATCAAGAGAAAGCCACTTACCGGACGACCGAATTTAGATAATTGTGCTGGTTTAGCTCTCCGTTGTCCAGGATAACCTTAAAATACATGAAAGCACTAAAATTACAACAAGACCAAGTAAAACTAAAATGACATGAGTAAGAAAATTGTTATTAAAGATTCAGATTGTAAATTTTGAGGATAAATTTTGACACAATTTATCACTGAAAGATCTAGCACATGAAAGATACAAAATCAAGTACATATTTTCAACCAAAGCATTGTAAAATATGTGTGTTTATGAGAGAGAGAACGCATTTATTTTCAAAATGAAATACCTGTAAAAATAATAACACCATCCGCAGATACTCTTACTAGCTCAGGAAGAGTTTTGTTTAAATATTTTGGAGACATGTAATCCAAAGCATCTGATACTATAACATGTGAAAAAGACTTTGGTCTATATGGTAGAGGAAATTTAATATCAGCAACACGTATGATGCCTTTATGGACTAAAGCCTTGCAGTTCTTATCAACATCTTCTATATCATATGGCTCCACACCCCATGCTTCAACTTCCCCTTTTAACAATTTGGATACCACTGAACAACTCTCGGGGCCAACATGCAAGACATTTTTCATATTTTCACCATATACATTCTTCAAAATAGGAATTACACTTTGAACTTCAAATGTGCATGAAAAATCACCTACAAGATAGAACAAATTTGATATTTGTTGATACAAAACAAGATGTTACATAGTCAGCAATTTGGAGGCCAAAAATGTCAATTTGGTCCCTAAATGGGTTGGTAATATTAGCGACTAATAATTTAGCCACTTTTCACTAATCGGTCTTTGGTCAGTCACAAACTTATTTATTGGCCAATTTTCCAAATCAATCACTATATTAGTCGTTATATCCTGAATTTTTAGTAGTAAGTTATCATTCTCATGCTAATGTACCGCTCTGATCATAAACTTTGGGTGCGTTTGATTTGCAAAACATTATGTTTTGGACAGAACGGTATAAGACAGAACAGCACAACATAAGACAGAACAGCTCAGTACAAACTTTTATGGTATTGAATAATTTTTGGTCTTATACAATTTTTTGTGGACAAAAAGTTATTTTTGTATTTTAGATAAAGTTGTATCATTGGATTCGAAATAAAGGAATCCTCTTAATGAGTATTTAGGTCCTCTCACTTATATATGTTGATCATCATCAACTTTTCAATCTAATGTGAGACTTCTAACCCACACTTGATATACCAATCGTTGCATCACCAGATCCAAGAGATTAGATTGAAACAAACTGTGGAAGTAGACTGACGTTCTTGTTATCTTAATAAATTAGGAAATAAAATAGGATATCTTGGAAGGCATCAAACAACAAACCCAGTGAAATCATTTTTGTAGGATAAATAATTTACACAATCATAAGAGGAACGGAAAAGGATTTGGAGTACTAAAAATCATTAAGAGTTTATTTTAAGCAAACATGATGACAAGCTTTTCACATAATTAAATCCCTTAACTCATAAGGTTCATTTTTTGTGTGTGAAGAATTCAAATGTTCCCTTAATCAATCTAGATTTTAAGACTCAAAAGTATGAACAATCATTGTAATATTATTTTTCTTTATGTACACAACTTGTTCAAATTTTTACTAGCATTGCTTGCAAGTTCCAGTCTTCCACGTAACTTTTTGATGAAATTAATCACTAATACTTTCATGCAAATGGCTTCTCAAAACAAAATGGACAATGTAACCAATAATTATACATATAGTAGTGTCAATCATATTAAATAAACATGGTCACATAGTTACCTTCAACTCTGCTAACAACATCCTTCCTTACTTTAAATAGACCTGTTTAATTGAAAATATAAAATTAGCCAGTCCATAAATATGTACATAGAAACATATTAAATTACTCACATACGAGATAAATTCAGTACACCTCACATTTTCATATAAATCTATCTGTCTGTTTTTTCACCTCATTTCTTTAGGATATTTTGCATATACCATGGAATATATATAAAAAAATTATGATGAGAAAGGTCTTTTAAATCATGTTACCTGACCCACCATAAGCATAAACAATGAGAAGGAAAGCTCCCTGAGATTTTAAACCAAAATTAAAAAGGATTCATTATCATAATTGTACTATTAAAAACAAAACCAGCCAAAAAATTAAAATATGTATATATGAAATTACCAAAAGGACAAGGGTTATAAACAATAAGGGAGAACAATTTAATTTGGAATTCAAGACTCCTGAAAATGAAAAGCTTCCACCACCACGTCTCGTGGAACTTGCTTGTCTCCTTGTCATTACTTCTTATGAAAATGTGATGCCTATGACAAACATAGAAAAATAATGAATTGAAAATAATGATAAGAATTTTCACATATGAAATTGAAGAAATGTGTAATCATCAAAGTTTGGCAATATAAGCAACAAAAGAGTGTTACGTATAAATATAAGCAAATCATAAAACAAATTTATGCATTTTATTGTAAATGTATAAGCATTCAACATAGAAGGAGGTTATGAATATAATAATGAATTTAATATAAATACATTGGATAGATAGAGGATAATTGAATTGAAAACATGGAAGATGAAAAGGAAAAAATATGAAGAAAGAGAGAATGGAAAGTGAAGCACCTTAGATGACATTCATAACCACTTAAAAAATGGCATATAGAATTGTTAGATCTAAGCGGAAGAAAAATGAGGTGATGAATGAGAGAGATCTAAGACACAAGTATTACATGAAGTACATCAATGTAAAGATTTTTTTTATTTTTTTTACAAAGTAAATAAATTGAATTTAACTACGAGCTATTTAAAGTTAATTATAAATAATAAGGCCACATATTATCTTATCTCTATCATATTATACACATTTTGAGTGAATAATCAAATCCAATGATTCATCAGCATTAAGATGTACAAGATTTATTTCTGAAAAAATGTTATCAACTTTTGCATAATAATATCTGCATGAAATATTCAAATTTTTCCAAACCCCTTCCCCACGAAGCTTGTAAATTCTTATTCATGGCTGATATTTTTGACCGCAAGACAACAATGTTTTTTTTTATATTTGTCCACGTTAACCTTTCCGTCGGCATGCTACCTTTTACATGTATGTTTCCTTTGTTGCTTTTGCCTTGTAAGGATATATTTGGTTGCCATATGCTACACACTTTATCTTTTTCAAATTTTAGGGAGGGCATGCCCACTAAATTAAAGGTAAAAGAGAAAAAAATAAATAAAGAGGATCCTTGCTGGATATAGTATTTTTTTTTCCACTAGAAATGAGCTAGTGTTGTAGTCGTGACCAAATGGATGCGTAACATTTTTTCCTGTTGAGAACTTAAGTATGCATTTGAAGTCTCATATCAGTTAAATATGTGGATGAGATAGAGAGAATAAAATTTGGAATGAGCTATGTGATTTATTGCATTTGTCCATTATTTTGCAGGTTTCCCTTAGTACATTCTCTGTCATACTAATAAATTTCAGTAACTATCCATTATCTAAGCTTTTGAAAATAACTTTATGCATTTGTTTGGCAGCATATTGAGAGACTAGGATAATCTTGGACAATGCTGCTCCTGATGAAAATTTATACTATGTTATTTTGTTTCCTATTGTCAATTTAAATTTGAATAAACCTTTAATTTGATTTAGGGCGGTTTCAGAAACTTTGATTTATGTGACCATCATATATAAATTTGTAATTAAATCTAGGCTTAATTGCACTTTTGACCCCCTATGTTTCAAGAAGTTGCGATTTTGACCCCTAACTAATTAAAATACAAAATAGCCCCTTATGTATTGGATCTTTGGTAGTTTTGGCCCCCAAAACCAATTTTATCTTGATCAACGCTGACGTGGTACTTCAAAGCCGTCATGTGTGTATTGTTTTAATTAAAAATAATAAAAAAAGCCACATAAAAATTAAAGAATTAAATAAATGAAAAAAAACAAATAATTAAAAAGAAAGAAAAGAAGGAACCAGATTATCATGCTTAATCTTCCCCAAAATCTCCATTTGCATCTCAAACTCTTTTTTAGTAACAACAACATCTTTCAACCTTTTAACAACCACCGTTATTCCTTCTTCCAACACTACTTTATACGAAGTTCCAACACTTCCCTTTCCTAATACCTCTGCAGAAGCTCTAAGCAAATCTTTGAAATTGAAACTGTATATACCACCGTCGAAAAACACCAGTTTGTTTCTCTCCCTCTCCGCTTCGGCTGAACCGCCGGTTATATCATCTTTTGAAGACGACGTACCGGCTTCAGCTGGAGCTGAACGTGCTGCTACTACTGGCTTTGGTGGTTTTGCTGGTGTCCGGCGATGGCGTTTTCTGAGACAGAGTAATAATAGTAATAGCAGTATTGCTAGGAAGAGAATTGAACCAACTACAATTGCGACAATGGCTCCGGTGGAAAGATTTTTGGATTTTTTCTTTGGTTTGTCTGCCGGTGGAATGTTATCTGGTGACGGCGCCGGCGCCAGGAAAAATGGGCTGCATGTTGTTTTCAACGGTGGACCACAGAGATCTAAGTTTCCGGCGAATGATGCTTCAGGGAACTTGGAGAGCGTCTTTGGGATCTAAGTTTCCACACGATTTCCTTCCTTTTTTTATTTATTTATTTTATTTTTTTTAATTATTTGTTTTCTTTTCATTCATTTAATTCTTTAATTAATATGTGGCTTTTTTTATTTATTTTTAATTAAAACAATACACACGCCCCGCTTTGAAGTGCCACGTCAGCGTTGACCGAGTCAAAATTGGTCTAGGGGTCCAAAACTGCCAAAGATCCAATACATAGGGGGCTGTTTTGTATTTTAATTAGTTAGGGGGCCAAAATCGCAACTTCTTGAAACATAGGGGGGCCAAAAGTGCAATTAAGCCTTAAATATATATGTATACATATGTAATAGTTAATTTTTTAGGCATAATCTTTACGATTTTTCATATTCTTGAAACGTCGAATAATGTTTTTATTTTTAATATAAATAAAAGTATCTCTATAACTAACAATGGAATTTCCTCGTTTGGGAGAACCCTAGTTCTATTTTTGGGTGGAAGTATTCTTGATCAGACTATACTTTCCTCACGATCGAACTCTATCAAGGCCTCATTCTCCACAGAATCGGAGGGTTAACACAAAAAAGAACAAATCATATTCTTAAAACATTGAATAATTTATCTCTCTCTAGCTAACAATGGAGTTTCCATTTTTAACCCAAATTCGGATCATATATATGCACAAGAGAGCAGAAAAAGAAGAACAAATCATAGCTCATGTGTTGCTAAGTTGGTCACTAAGGTAGTTATTAACTTATTATCCCACAATGAACTTAGGCAAGATTGCATTTTAGAGTCAATATCATTAGCAGTGTTTATAATAATTTAAGAAAGGTTTGTAAAGTTTTAACAACCATAAGGCTTTCCTTAATGCAGCAGACAAATTGCAATAGGATAATGATAATTAAGTCATCAATCAGATCACATAAAGTCATTCATTCTGCAGGAATCTAATTTTACACCCCGCTGCTTTTTTGTTCCAAGTAGGTACAGTAAGAGAATATCTTCTACCTTTAGACAAAGTTAACAAGAAAAGGTATTAAGCAATGATGACCCTGGACTTGAAAAATCAGTACCAATGACGTCAACATTAGGATCAGGGGGATTACTTTTCCCAAGCGCCCTATTTTTTTTTCAAAATACCCCTCGTCCAGATTATAGAATCCGAACTCATTCAGGAATATTAATTCCGGATTGTTTCGTGTATTTTGGCACTTCATCCACTCTGATAGATGATGATGTCAGTTATGAATAGATGGATTCGGATTATATAATCCAAAAAGCGCAAATCACCCCGTTGAAAGTCAACAAAAGGGGGTGGTGAACGATGGTTCCGGATTATATAATCCGGAAAGTGATAATAATGTCCGGATTATATAATCTAGACTGCATCAGTACAGAGGCAGAAGCCACCTGTTTTAGAGCAGATTTAGTCAATTTTGTTGGCCTTTGACCATATGCAAACCAAAAAATCAAGTTATAACATCAAAATTAACAACACAATATAATTTTCAAACATTAATAAAACATCATTATCCAAATGGTACATGACATAATTATTCAAAATATTCAAATATTAAAAATTAAATAAAATACAATCTACTCCTAATAACTACACCCGTACCACCGCCACCTCTGCCACCAACCCTGCCACCCTCAGCAGCTCCACGACGACGGTAAACTTTCCCATCATGCACCTCTTTCAACACATCCTCCAAATGTTGTCATACCTCAGTCCCTTTCGGCACCAGACCACTTCTCATCACAGCATAGATGTGGCCTCTAATGCGGCTCATCCTTCCGCTAAGCTGTAAGTACGCAAGGTCTCCATCCTCCTGAGCAGCTCGCGCGTCTAGGACCTCACGCTTCGGTGGCCTCGGCACCGGCATGTCACAAAGAACCATGCGTGGATGGGAAACGCGATAAAACCACTCGATGTACCTCTCTGCTGCCTCCACATCATGAATTGCAGTCTCTCCCATCATGCTTAGGTGTCAGCGCATAATCTCATGCCAAATTAACATCAATAGGTGCACTCTCAACGAGATGTCTCGGTATGGTCTGAACTCACCCAAACTGACGAAGCACCCTCTCCGGCAGATATCTCACCATGCGGTCTCTGAATCTCAGTCATCCAGAGTAAAGGCTGACCCGCTCAAACTGACGTGCCTGACGGTGCTCTCCATATGGGGCCATGACAACCCTCGTCAAATCCAGCGCATCCACATGGTTTCTGTAGTTGTCCATTGTGCCTAAACTAGACAGTGGTAAAAAAAGCATCGCGTGTGGATAATGATTCTCTCTATATCCGTCCCAAACATCCTTGCTTCCCATACCTGGGAAGTGATGAAACACCCGAGCCTGCATCAAAGACAACCACTTATAAATTTATAAACCATATACACTTACATTTTAAAAAATAAAACATAGTTTTTATTTTATACCTGCAACAAAGTCAAGTATCCTGCCACCTGACTGCAGTTCCAACGTGCAACATTGTTAAGCTCCTTATACAAGTGAGCTAGTGTCGCGGCTCCCCATGAATAACCAGCAACAAGATCAAGGTCTCTAAAGTACCTCAGGTACACAACATCCACATCCCACTTGCACTTGTCATTGAAGATTGTGATCCCCACCAAATATAGCAAATATATGCGGACAGCCTGGTCCCGTAACCTCTACACCTCCTGAGTCACACCATACTCGGTTTCCAAATTCTTCTGCTCCTTCAAACGCTCCTTGAAGATCCTGTCCAAGTAGCTAAATCGGCAATGTGCACCTTTGGTCTTTTCGACCTCTTTAAGAGCATCAGTCGTACTAGACCCCAAGTACGTCTCCATCAATTCCACCGCCTCGTCCCGTGATATGGACTCGTGGGACAGGAGCATGCCGTCAATGGGGAGATGCAGCAAATAGGCCACATCATCAAGTGTGACTGTCATCTCCCCAAACGGAAGGTGGAAGCTAGAAGTCTCCTCGTGCCACCTCTCCACAAAGGCACAAATCAGACCATGGTCAATCAAGCTGTAGCTGATCTTGGAGCCAACCAAGGTCGGTGCCATGCAATCTGTTCTGCCACCACTGTGCAACCATGATAGGGATGGTTTCTTTATCATGCATCACTTCTATCTTCTTTCCGTTGTTGATGCA
>Ga0315913_1001907_pt1 | contig 23827 bp, 23 predicted proteins | sample MpolsnodulesMG_FD_207736 | JGI IMG/M metagenome (GOLD analysis project Ga0315913, IMG submission 207736) | Medicago polymorpha root nodule microbial communities from Los Angeles, California, United States - small nodules | ecosystem: Host-associated > Plants > Roots > Nodule | place: USA...
TATAACAATAGAATGTTCCACAAGAAACCATGGGCTTTTAGGTCAGAAGTAAACTAATAGGTAGCTTGTCCGGGAAGCAAAAGCAGCAAAAGAGCACTCTGAAGGTTGGCACGGCCGTGCTGCTGGTGACACGGGCCGTGCCATGTCTCTGACTTTAGGCAGTGACATATTTGTGTCCCATATTTTGTATTTTCATCCCGAATCAGCTCATAATCCTCTTTCTTTTGCTCCAAGACTAAATCTTCAGATATTTGTTCCTGAAATATAATAATTTGCAATTGAAGTAAAATAATTCTAAAAGGAAATAATATTTAAATAAAACTAAATCAAATCTAAATAAAATAGACTCAAATAACATATTAAAAACACTAATTTATTGACTCATCAAACCTCTTGTTTTTATTTATCTTTTGGCTATTTATTTGCTTAAAAAAGGAAATTAAAGTGATGAGTAAAAGAAAGAAAAATATTTTTTATTTGATCGATTTGGAAAGCCAAGAGTTTTTTGCCAACATACCCACGAGGGATCAAAACCACGTAGTTCATGGTAAAAATGTTGAGGGATTTGTCGGTTTTTTTTATTAATTTTGAAAAGGTTTAAAATAAAAAGCCAAATGGCAAAATAATTTTGTTTAGTGTTTTTTATTAAAAGAAAAAGATTGAAATATAGTTAAAATGGATTGAAGTTTTCTTTAAGAAAATAAAAGGAAAATCACTTGATTGAAAATCAAGGTTTATTTAGAAAAGATTTTTTTGTGAATTTTTTATTATTTGAATGTTTTTTTTGATGTTTTTTACTTAAATCTTAAAAATAAAGTGTGACAATAAAATAAAGTGCGAGAGATTTTTCATGATGACGTTGGATCAAAATGAAAAAAAACCCCTTTCCCTTGTATTAAAACTAAACTAATATTTTTTGCATTTTTATTTTTTAATACGTAAAAGCAGAATAAATAAATAAAATAAAAGACACATGCATGATTTTCCCTTTCTATTTACATTGCCTTAAATACATTTTAAATCCAAACAAAATAAATTAATAATACAATTTAAAATGCAGAACGATATAATAGCATAAATAAAAAATGAAATGCAAAATAAAAATGCAAGAAACAATAAAAAAAATGCAGGGGGTGCAAATAATAAAGGGGGGTGCTGAAAGTAAGAAAAAAGAAAGAGGTCTGAAAAAATATATGGGCCGTCCAAATTAGATTTGGGCCGTTGATTTGATCAACATCCCAGATTGAGAGAGGCTATAAATAGCTTTTTCCTCTCTCTTCTCTCATTTCTTCTCCTCCTTTCTCTCTCTTCTCTCTCTTAAACACTCCCCGGAAGTGGCAACCTGAGATGGTTTCCGATGCGGCGGCGGCCAGCCAAGGACGGCGGCGCCATCGAAATCATTTTTTTAGAATTTTTTTCACCTTTATAGAGTATTTTTTCTTCTCTACTCATTTTCTTCCTCAAAAATTTCAAAATAAAAATGTACGAACCTAGATCTAAGAGTAAAGAAAAACTACCTCTGGTTTTTTAATGGATTCGGTTCGTTTTTTTTATCTTGGTTCGGTTTATTTTTGGTTCTGAAGTTGGGACTGTTTTGAGGCTTTGTGGTGGTTTGTGACTCGGTTTTGTAATGATATTTTTGATTTGTGATGATGCTTTTGAGTATGACATGGTTTTGGTGTTTGATGTTAATTGATTTGTGTTGGTATGGATTCGGCTTTGGTGTTTTTGACATTGCTGGATTTTTGTGATGATTCTCAGTATTGGTTTTCTTGGCTGTGATCTATACCCTTCTCTAATTCCTCTTTTTCTTTTAAAGGGTCCATGGATTTTCAAAATGGAAACTAAGTTAAATGAAATTAATGGTGCCTTGATGAGTTTGAACGCGTTCCTGGTGTTTTTTTTTGGAAAGACACAACTGAATTCCTCTGATTGTGGCCTGGACAGTGGCGTGGAAAAGAACAGAAACAATTTGGACCCTAGACAAAATTTTGGACATATTCTAATAAAATAAAAAGATAACTAAAATAAAATATAAAAATAAAAGATGGAAATAAAATAAAATAAAATAACTATAGATAAAAAATAAATAAAAAAATAAAAGAATAATAATAAAATAAAATAAAAAGAGGGCCCAAAATCGAACCAAAAAATGAGGTATTTTGAAATACCTCTCTGCCGAAATTTTCTTTGAAAAGTCAAGGAATATTCCGAGTCTGAGAGCGTGTGAGTGAGATCTTAGGTCAAAAATTGGGGTACAATAGATGCCTCTATTTAAGTTTCTTCGTCCGGAGATTTGAAGATGAAATCTTTGATTTGATGGGCCGAAGAGACTTAAATACAGAGTATGCCATTTTTGACCCTAAGATATTGTAAAATGCTCGTGATGCAAGTATGAATGCATGACGACAAAGATTATTCGATTAGGAAAGAAACAACAACAGGATACCCGAATTCGTTGAAGAAAGGGATCCGACTCCGCTAGGGGGTAATGTAGTTTCACTTGGGAAAATGATTGTCTACTATCATATTGGTTCAGAGTGATAGCTTAATGAAGACAAGAGCTTTTTAGTGACACCTTTTGACTAGACATACTTGGAACGACACCATTGAGAAAATGTATTTGCAAGCAATTTGCTTGGCTTATGACGAGTGACATCTCGTTATCCGACATGCCGGGGGATGACACTTTTGACATTTTGTTATCCGACATGCCGGGGGATGACACTTTGGACATTAAAAAAAGGTAATTGAAAGATGTTCGTTTGTAGAACTTGCCACTTGACACATGATAAAAAATGAAAGGTGTTTGCAAGTTGTTCGTTTGTAGAACTTGTCACTTTGCACAAGATGAAAATAAAAGATGGCTTAAGGTATTTGCAAGCATTTGAACTTGGCTTAGCGTATTTGCAAGCATATGCACTTGGCTTAGGGTATTTTCAAGCATGTGCACTTGGCTTAGGGTATTTCCAAGCATGTGCACATGGCTTAGGGTATTTTCAAGCATGTGCGCTTGGCTTAGAGTATTTGCAAGCATGTGCGCTTGGCGTACGGTATTTGCAAGCATGTGTGCTTGTCCTAAGGTATTTGCAAGCATGTGCGCTTGGCTTAGAGTATTTGCAAGAATGTGCACTTGGCTTAGAGTATTTGCAAGCATGTGTGCTTGGCTTAAGGTATTTGCAAGCATGTGCGCTTGGCTTAAGGTATTTGCAAGTATGTTCGCTTGACTTAGGGTATTTGCAAGCATGTGCGCTTGGCTTAAGGTATTTGCAAGCATGTTCGCTTGGCTTATGGTATTTGCAAGCATGTTCGCTTGGCTCACGGTATTTGCAAGCATGTGCGCTTGGCTGAGGGTATTTGTAAGCATGTGCGCTTGGCTCACGGTATTTGCAAGCATGTGTGCTTGGCTTAAGGTATTTGCAAGCATGTGCGCTTGGCTTAAGGTATTTGCTAGCATGTGCGCTTGGCTTAAGAAAGTTTGCCATAATCCACTGAGCTTATGAAAGTTGCAAGCATATGCTTGGCTTATGAAAAAATTGCGAGCTAGGCTCGGCTTATGAAATTTGCAAGCTATTTTTATAAAGAAACTGCCACTTGTTGTTTGGGGTCAAGACCAATCCGAAGAGATAATAGTAAAAAGACTCTAGGTGACTTATACAATCATGTATGAATGATGTTGTGCATATGTTGTGTAGGCGTGAATGTATGTATGAATGTATAATTTGTATGATTGTATATGACAGGTGAACTCGATGAAACGAGATAGGACAGGTAAGATGGAAGGAAAACTGATATCGCAGTACAAACACTCGGCAAACTTCATTGGAGATGGTATCATTGGGGGACAGATCGAGCCACATACAGGGTAAAGCCCCACACCAGGTAAAAATTTACAGAGAAGTAAACACTTCCTGGGGAGAAAGCCCATTATTAGTCCAAAAGTCTGAAAGAAAGTCGCCATTTGTAAAACTGGCACAGAGTGCCCTTCCATTGGAACGCCTTAGCAGTCATGCTTTTTCTTTTGTTTTCTTTTTTGAAAATCCCTAACTTTTTCTTGGACCGCCCTTTTGGGTTTTCAGTCCATCGGAAATATATTCCTTTTTTGTGCCCCTAATTTTTGCCTGGACCGCCCTTTCGGGTTTTCAGTCCACCGGGACGCTCTCTATTGCCTAAGCCGCCCTTTCAGGTTTTCAACTTAGTGAGCTTTTTATTTTTTTATTTTTTTTACAGATGTTTTCCTACAACATTTAGCCATGTTTCCCTTGCAAAGATTAACCGTTCTCGAGGGGGGTGTTGATGTATGTTTCACCTACTCACGAGTTTAAAGAGAGTGTATTTGTTGTAAACACTTGTCAAAAGATGTGAATTTTTTTTAAAAAATTTTTGAATTTTTTTTGCTTTGAGTATTAACATCAAAAATAGAAGAAATTTTGCAAACAGAATAAATGAGAATTCTAAATAAATGGGCACATGCTCGAATTTTATTAATTGAGTGGTGGCCTGCCAATGGCGTGGCTCCACGGATCTTTGCAAAATTTGGAAAATGGTAAATATATGGGAAAGGTACATTGAACACAATAACCGTTATTCTCCCTAACAACTTTGAATTCCACCGTTTCCGAGTCTTTGATTTGCAGATGCTTCGAGACGCAGGTCTTTTGATAGCTGAAGTGTCCCAGGTGAATCATGTCCGACCCGATGCAGTTACCTTGTCACATAATCCTTAATTTTGCATAGATCGCCCTTCCGGGTTTTCAACCTGTCAAGATAATCATTTTATGTTCATGTCTCTAATTTTTGCCTGGACCGCCCTTTCGGGTTTTCAGTCCACCGAGACGCTCATTTTTTCCTAAGTCTCCTTTTCAGGTTTGCGACTTACCGAGTTGTTCTTATATTTTTGACAAAGTATTTCTTGACTGCATCGGCGTTCACAGAACGTGCGAGTTCGTCACCATCTATAGTTGCAAGAATCATAGCACACGGGCCTTCATAGTTAGGCATCTACTTTCCTCTGGAGTATGGTTGAAAAGATATATATATATATATATATTGCACAAGGTCTCCTTCACGGGGGCGACCTTTCTTGCCAAAATCTTGTTTCATCCTCTTTTGATATAATTGTCCATGACATAAGGCAGTCATGCGTTTAAGTTCAATCAAGCTTTGCTTTCATCAGAACTCTCATTGACGGGACTTCAACCTCCACGGGAAGCACGACCTCCAAGTTGTATACTAAGGAAAAAGGGGTTGCCCCTGTTGAAGTGTGTACTGAAGTACAATACTCATGCAAGGCGAAAGGTAGCATCCCATGCCAGTCTTTGTAAGTGAATGTCATCTTTTGGGCAATCTTCTTGATATTTTTATTTGCAGCTTCGATGGCTAAGATGCCCCAGTGGGCGAGAGATCTCATCGGGAACCTCTTCATCCTCCTCTCCTTCAGTTTTGGACACATGGAACTCAAAGTCGGGAGAGAGTATAGGGTTAAGATGTTCAACGGGATTATCAATGTTCAGTCTGCATATATGTTTGATTTTAGAAAGTGAATGATTGTATGCAGACATTTGGAAATGATTATACTTTTTAGGTTCTTTGTATTACCATTTTTTCCAGAAAAAATCACAAAATAAAAACAAAGTCGGGATCAAAACGACTTTTTATTAATGATGGAAGTACATAAAGCAAAAAGCCCTACACAAGTTCACTTTCGTCTCGGACGGGACGAAATAATTTTTTTGAAAAACGGAAAACAACAAACAAACACATTATTTGAACAAAGGAGTAGCTGAAGGAACATCAACAACGACCCTAACCGCGGAAAACCACTCCATGCGTCACCAAAACTAGGCACCACTTCTTCGGGATTGTCTTGCACCATATTGACAGATTAGGTCCCATGATTCGGTAGCGGATTAGATTGCATATTTGGGTCCAAGTTTTTGAAGAACAGGATGTTAGCTCGTATTAAACTTTGGACTGCATTCTTCAAAGTAAAGCAGTGCTCAATATCGTGACCTGGGGCCCCTTGATGAAAAGCGCAAGATTGGTCAGCCCTATACCACGCTAGCAGTCTTTTCAGCACTGGAGGAGGCGCCTTGGTCTGGACCAATTTCTTTTCAAGCAAAGCTGAGAGCAACTCTGCATACTTCATGGGAATCGGGTCAAATGGTGTTCTTCGACCGCGATTCATTAGATTGAATTGTTGAGGAGTATGTTGTGGAGGCTGTTGTTGTTGTTAATATTGTTGAAACTGGGGCTGATAACCCAGATTTTGAACAACATTGGTGACGGGAATAACAACGGCAACATGTTGATAAGCCGGATACCATCGTTGAAGCCGCCCTTTCACCATACTCACCTCCTGCTCTTTCTTCGTGAGACTTTTGGGGGGAGTACTTTCTTTAACCAAACGTCCTTCTCGGACCCCTTCTTCCAAACGCATACCCATGTTTACCATCTATGTGAAGTCATAGGGTGAACATGCAATCATCCTCTCGTAATAAAACTGACCAAGAGTGTTTAGGAAAATCTTGGTCATCTCTTTCTCTTCCAGAGGTGGGCTGATTTGAGCAGCGATCTCCCTCCACCTTTGGGCATATTCCTTAAAGGTCTCCTTGTCTTTCTAAGTCATAGCCTGAAGTTTTTCTCGGTCCGGGGCCATATCCAGATTGTACTTGTATTGGCGGATGTAGGCCTCGCCCAAATCATTGAAAGTTCAGATATTAGCACTGTCCAAACTCATGTACCACTTCAAGGCGGCACTAGTCAAACTATCTTGGAAGTAGTGGATAAGGAGCTGATGATTATCGGTCTATGTCGACATCTTCCTTGCATACATTGTCAGATGACTCCTGGGGCAAGTGTTCCCTTTGTATTTTTCAAAATCTGGGACTTTAAACTTGTGTGGTATCTGGACATTTGGCTCCAAGCAAAGATCATAAGCATCTTTCCCGAACAGTTCTTTCCCACGGAGAGCTTTGACTTCCCGACTCTTCTTGTAGATCATCCATCCGATCATAAGCCCCCACACTCTCTGAATGGTAGATGGGTCCATTGTCTTGCAGGGTGGTATGGACCAACAGAGATGAGAAAATCATAGTAGCCTGAGGGAAAGTTGTACCAGGCAGAGGAATGGGAACTCCATATTATGTAGTAGCCAATGGAGCCTCGGAGTCATAAGGCCAGAGCACTTCGTCGAAACAAGAAGGCAAATCCTAGGGTATAACATGTTGTGGAGTACTGACGGACACCGTTGAAACCAAAATAAAAGGCATAGTGGTCTGAGCCTGAGTGCTGATAGGAAGAGGTGGTGTAACCGCCATCAAAGATACCAGGTTGCTTAACTTCTCCATTTCGGCCCGGAGATATGTTACCTCTTCAAGAAGCTCGTGGTTCTCTTGTCCGAGTTGATCCATTCTCTTTCTCATGTTTGCTCGAGTGTTGTAGGTACGAGTAGGCTTCGAACGAGGATGTCGGGCCACTTTTGAGGTAGATTGACCTTTGTGTGAAAAAACAACGTGTGAGACATGGACTTGAAACTATGAATCCAATATGATGCATGATGCTTATGCAAAAATGGACAATATTTATTTTATCGAAGGACTTGTAAACATTATAAAGAACATTGTTTCATTTGATAATTAAAACATTACAAATAGTTCCCTTTTTAAGAGCAAAAACAAAGCCAAGGAAAAAGTCCCTAACAGAAGCTAAGGTCTAGTTCAAGACTTTTGAAGTTGTATTTCTTGGTGCTCCTTTTCACAAGGTCCATATCTGTGATGTTTACATGACGATTTATCTAAGTCCTTCGATATTAAAGAGAAAAAAGTTTTTTATGAATGCATGCATGCATGTATGATTTATGCAACAAAAATGGTGAAAACATGGTCTAAGGTTTAAGTCCATGATGGGGTCGAGGGTAAGAGTACCGCCACATGGTAGGGACTATGGTTTCATTTGTACCTGTATCACGGGTTCTACCAGTTCCCAAAGTCATTGACCCCTTCCGGATATTACTGGGTTACTGGACTGACTCCCGATCCAACAACATTCGAAAGAAGATCTCATTTGAGTGTAGTATCGCGTGTCAGCTAATCCCAAGACTACTCTTGGTTAGACACCACACTACGTCCTAAAGAGACCAAGATGAGTTAAAGGTAACTCTAAAGGTCCTCAGCTTCACGGGACACTTAAAAGTAATAATGTCGAATATGACTACTCAAGCCAACATAGTATTACCTTCAAGAGGCCTCCACTGAGCGGGGTTATATCACATGTAACAAAACCCGAGACTACTCTCGGAATGAAACTTTAATTATACCACCATCCAATCTTATTGTTTCCCTCAAGTCCAGGTATATGACTTATCTCACCAGTCACGAAAACAAAAACATACGCACGTATTTACATTTTTATTTTTTATTTTTCATCTTTAAGCGAATTATAGCACAAAATAAACAAAACCAAGTTAGGCTCAACCCTCTTAGGGGGAGTCCCCAGTGAAGTTGTCATTTTTGTCGCAGTTATTTTACTAAGATCAAGCTATTGATTAGCGTTGACTCAAAAAAATTTAATTCACCACCGAGCTTTAATTTTTCCAAGGGAAAGGGGGAAAAGTTCGAATAACCCACTATTTTTTAAGATTTTAGGTTTGGGGGTTAGTTACATAAAGGGAAGGTGTTAGCACACTAAACGCCTATATTATCCTATAAGAACCTCTTGTTTTTATTTATCTTTTGCCTATTTATTTGCTTAAAAAAGAAAATTAAAGTAAAGAGTAAAAGAAAGAAAAATGTTTTTTATTTGATCGATTTGCAAAGACAAGAGTCTTTTGTCTATGTACCCACAAGGGACCAAAACCATGTAGTTCATGGTAAAAATGCTGAGTAATTTGTTGGTTTTTTTTTGCTATAGTGCACTTTTCCCCCCTAACTTTCAAAAACTTTCAATTTTGGCCCCCTAAGTACAGAAACTACAATTTTGGCCCCTCAAGAATTAGCCCATTGCAATTTTGATCCTTTTTAGCAATTTTGACCGGTCAATGCCTACGTAGCATGCCACATGTTTAATTATTGTATTAAAAAAAATTAAAAATCATATAATCCTTTTTTTAAATTAAATAAATGAAAAATTAAATAAAAAAAATAAAAATCTTTAAAATCAAAGCATCCAATTAAAATCATTCATCAAGGCGTTCTATCTTCTTCCCATCGTGCTTCTTCTTCATACTCCTCCAGGTTCTTCTTCTTCCATTCAAACTCAAACTCATGAATATTCATTATCTTCTTCTCAGGAAACAGCAAAATCAAGGTTCCATTTCATCTGGAAAAAAAAACGTTGCTTTTCTCTGTCCCAAAATGCGAGCCGTTTCCTTTTCAAAAATACCCGGACATTCTCATTGCTCACTTGCAGTTTCATGATCTTGCTGGTTTCTTCATGAGAAATCTAACAAAAAAAATTCAACACGATTATTTGATTTGAGGAAATTCTTGTGGGTCCTAAATAAATAATATGCTCACCAAATATGGAACGAGATCCATATAATATAGCAGACCACATGTAATTTCACTTGATAAAAGTTTGTTGGAAAAATGTATTTGAGATTGTGATGTTAGTAGCATTTGTCTTGAATATACGGCCACCCAGTGATATTTTACCCTCTAGTTGTGTTGGTTGGCCTTTCCTGATTTAACTTGTATTACTTTTGTCTGTGGCGGGGGGTTGTAGGAAATCCATTGCCCTAGTAGGCCTTTGAAACCATTGTTGATGGAATTGATGATGGGAAGAGAAAGAGATGGAAGAAGAAGAAGAATAAGGGTCAATTGGTGTACATGGATCTCTCATATGCAGGGTCAATTGTTGTTGTTGTTCTTGAGATTGAGAGGAAGAAGAAATAAAAGATTAAGATTTGGGTTTTATTTTTAATTTTTTTTCTGATTTTTTAAATTTTTTTAATTTCATTTTCATTTATTTAATTTAAAAAATGATAATTTTTTTTTATTTTTTTTAATTTAATGATTACACACGTGGTATGCCACGTAAGCATTGACCAGTCAAAATTGGCCATAAAGATTAAAGTTGCAATGGGGCTAAATCTTAGAGGGCTAAAATTGTAGTTTCAGTACTTAGGGGGTCAAAATTGCAAGTTTTTGAAAGTTAAAGGGGGAAAAGTGCACTTTAGCTTTTTTAATTAATTTTGAAAAGGTTTAAAATAAAAAGACAAATGGCAAAGTAAATTTGTTTAGTGTTTTTTATTAAAAGAAAAAGATTCAAATATAGTTAAAATGGATTGAAGTTTGGTTTAAGAAAATAAAAGGAAAATCACTTGATTGAAAATCAAGGTTTATTTAGAAAAGAATTTTTTTGTGAATTTTTAATTATTTGAATGTTTTTTGATGTTTTTTACTTAAAGCTTAAAAATAAAGCGTGACAATAAAATAAAGCGCGAGGTATTTTTCATGATGACGTTGGATCAAAATGAAAAGAAAAAAAACCCCTTTCCCTTGGATTAAAACTAACTAATATTTTTTGCATTTTTATTTTTTAATACGTAAAAGCAGAATAAATAAAAAATAAAAGACACATGCATGATTTTTCCTTTATATTTACATTGCCCTAAATACATTCTAAATTCAAACAAAATAAATAAATAACATAATTTAAAATGCAGAATGATATAATAGCATAAATAAAAAATGAAATGCAAAATAAAAGAAAATAAAAATGCAAGAAAAAATAAAAAAAATGTAGGGGGGTGCAGAAAGTATGAAAAAATATATGGGCCGTCCAGATTAGATCTGGGACGTTGATTTGATCAACGTCCCAGATTTAATCTGGAAAAAAGAGAGGCTATAAATAGCTTCTTCCTCTCTCTTCTCTCATTTATTTTCCTCCTTTCTCTCTCTTCTCTCAAAAACAGCTATGTTCTCTCTTTTAAACACTCGCCGGAAGTGGCAAGCAGAGATAGTTTCCGATGCGAAGGCCAGCGGCGCCACCGTGCCGGAAACCTAAAATCCTTATTTTGAAATTTTTTTCTAGCTTTTTAAAGTATTTTTTCTCCTCTACTCATTTTTTTTATTTTGGTTAGGTTTATTTTTTATTGTGAATTTGGGACTGTTTTGTGTGGTTATTACGGTTTTGAGGCTTTGTGGTGGTTTGTGACTCGGTTTTGTGATGATATTTTTCATTTGTGATGATGCTTTTGAGTATGACACAGTTTTGGTGTTTGATGTTACTGGATTTGTGTTGGTATGGATTCGGCTTTGGTGTTTGTGATATTGCTGGATTTTTGTGATGATTCTCTGTATTGGTTTTCTTGTTTGTGATCTCTACCCTTCTCTGATTCCTCTTTTTCTTTTAAAGGCTCCATGCATTTTCAAAATGGAAACACAATTAAATGAAATTGATGGGATTAATGGTGCCTTGATGAGTTTGAACGCGTTGCTAGTGTTTTTTTGGAAAGACACAACTGACTTCTGTGATTGTGGCCTGGACAGTGACGTGGAAAAGAACAGAAACAATTTGGACCCCAGACAAAATTTTGGATATATTATAATAAAATAAAAAGATAACTAAAATAAAAATAAAAAACAAAATAAAATAAAAATTAAAAATAAAAATTAAAAATAAAAATTAAAATAAAAGATGGAAATAAAATAAAATAAAATAACTAAAGATAAAAAAATAAAAATAAATTAAATAAAAAGACTAATAATAAAATAAAATAAAAAGGGGGCCCGAAATCAAACCAAAAAAAGAGGTATTTTAAAATACATCTCTGCCGAAATTTTCTTTGAAAAGTCAAAGAATATTCCGAGTCAGAGAGCGTGTGAGAGTGAGATCTTAGGTCAAAAATTGGGGTATGACGTGGGAATTCACATAGTCCTAACCGCTACTTACTTTTATGCAATCAAACAGGTAACTTGCTCTGCTGCAAACAGATAAAAATTGCAATCTCTAACCCTTAACTCTTTTATTTTATATCATCAACTTAAAATAAATAATGCGAATTGTTTGGGTTAAATGACAATCCCTGTGGATATGATACTCTACTTATCACTTTATTACTTTTTTCTATCTTTTATTTTTCTGTCATTTATTTTTCAGTCATTTATTATTCCGCATTTTATTTTTCTGTTTTAAAAAATTCAAAAATACCAACAAAAAAAAACCCAAAAATACCAAAATTATTTTTTCAGTTGACTCTGTCCTACTAAGAACTTTGTGTAGTTTGTTTTATGCGTAATACCAAAACAGGTATTCTGCAATTTGATCCAAACATATACAAAATTGAATAAGAACTTCGGAAAGCAGTTCAAATTGCAAGAGAAAGGACATAACAACCAGAAACAATTAATCCCAATTCAAGATTATTCATTATACGAGTCAGAAATGGGAGACGAACATCGCATTACCCTATAAAACTATGAGAGGTTAGATAACTTGGAAGAAGTATCACTTGAGTTTCAACCAACAAACCTGATGGTGTTTGACATTAACAGTAATGTTATGATGAATTTAAAATCTAACCAATTTTCAAGTAAGAAATACAACATAACCAATAAAATTATAGGATCAATCTATAATAAAAAAAATCAATAAACCAAAAAATTAGGTATATATTACAAGGACAACAAGAATATGTTTAAACCAAAATAGAATGTTGATATTTACTTCATAAAAATCTTTTAGTTTCACAAGTACACAAACATTGTGACCTCTAAATACGTGAACCGATGTCACTATATAGCATTAAAATTAACTATCGAAAGACATGATAAGCAAACCAAGTAAAAACACACATATATAACATGCATCATTGTAATAAAAGAACATGACTTTATATATATAAAAAAATAAACACCCATATCCAGCTTTGAAAACACTGTCTTGATGCAAAAACACCATATCTTCAGCTTCACGTGGAGCCCTCAGAAAGACAAACAAGAGGAATAATGAATGGACCTGACCCTGTCCGGTAATCCCTCATTCTAAGCCATGAGGATGATTTTAAAGTGGGGAACAGCCAAATTGTTGCTTAAAAATAATGGGGCATGGCATGCTTAAACCCTGCCACCTTTGAGACTATTACTTCATTTTGGTCCTTCTCTTTAACAATTAACAAGGGTCCCATTCCTTTAGAGTAGTCAATTATACCAGCAGAATTATGCAAAGTCCTTTTTTGCTTCTTGCCTTTTTTTTTTTTTTCTTTTCTTGTGACTTGACAAAACAAATTTAGCATTAGAATTTGGTGGATTACATTTTGAGTGAAAAATCATGTCTTGATAGATTAACAAATATTTTAAAGAAGAAAGTGTTCTCCAAGACTTCTACAATGTTATACAATATCTTCAAGAAAAACAAATAAAATAATTTTTTTAAAGGGAAACTGAAATATTATATTCAAGGTATAATAGGCCAACCCTTTACAATGCTAGTTGACATAATAGGCCAGAAAAACAGAAGTTCATTTACCACATCATTTAATAAGTTTGCATGTTTAATATAGACCTCGTAAAAATATTTAAAGATGGAGGTTTCTATCTTTATTTACAAAAATGAATATAATAATAATAATATTAATAATAAATATAATAGTCAAATAGAGGATATTCCCAATTTTATTAAAATTTAATCAAAATAGTAAGGGTTCACTTTTGGACTTTTATATTAAACAAACTCAACATTAATTAAATTTATTTAATTCTATCATTTAATTAATACTACATGCATCGCTATCAATTTAACATATTTCACTTAATAACAGTAAATAAATCATTACATGATTAAGATAATATAGTACCATATTATCATCTTTTTGACCAAATAAAAGTATTATTATTCTTCTTTTATTTATATATTTTTCTTAATTTATGTGTAAAATTTTAAAATAAATTAATTATTACGGAAAAGAGTAATTTTATTTTGTTTTTAAGCAAATGAGGTGCATGTTGCAATACCTTAAATAGAATAAAGCAAAAGTAAAGAGTACAAAGAATTGAAGGGACATAAAACTTGACTCAATGACAAAATATAAATTCAAATGGCTAAAGAACACAATTCTTAATCCAAACGAAACAACCACATTCCGCTTGCATAATCTAATAACCCGCTTCCAAATTCGAAATCAAATTAAAAAAAAAAGGAATATGCAACCCTAAGACTAAAGAAACAGAAAAATACCCTCATCTATCTTTCTATTTTTTTTTATAATGTACTGCGACAAAATTTTGTCAACCCAAGAGCAATTCCTGAATAAAATATTTATATTTGATTTAATTATTTTAAGCATAATCTTAAGAATTTTAAAATTAATCTCAATAGTTCACCAAATATTGACTAATACTAATAATTATGAATCAATAATAAAAACTTCTTAAATCTTTCAAAAAAAATAAAATAAATAACTTCTTAAAAAAATAATGCTGTAAAATTGGTAATGCATTAATCATCTATCTTGTTGTTGAAATGAAAGAAGTCATTCCAAATGTCACTTCATTATTTATAACCGTATTAAAACTAGTTATCTACCTTATGTCTTTTGAAAGAAAAAAAATATATATCTACCTCCAACCAAAAACAAAAGAAAATCTAAATGATCACGTTCATTTCCCCACCTAACAATATTACTTTTAGAAAATAAAAAAAAAATTATTTAAAGAAATATACAGCTTGATTTTTGCAAATCAAATTTGTGGAAGACAAAAAGAAGAAGAAAAAAAAGGTGGGGTATACGTGGTTTCCTCATGATAGCAATATGATATAGCTTTCGTTAACCATGCAATTCCAAGTAGATAAATATCACAATCTATCTATCTGGTCATTCACAACCCGTGGCATAAATTAATTTTCATTATAATCATTAAAAACATGTTCGTGACTATGTATTATTCCAAACTATGACCCTAATTATATAATTGCATTGCATATGCTTTGCATTTCAAGTAAAGAAAAAAAATACGAGGGTTTAATTTGAGATCACAAAAATATCTTTGTGATCTTCCCCAAATAAAATTAGAGAGGGTATAGCTAGCAAGAAGTAGATGCAGAGAGATATTCCAATAGGGTAATTCTCATCAAGAAACTTTATTATCCTATATTATATAGTGTGGGCTTAATCTAAAAAAATTGAAAAACTCTAGTTGTAATATTTAGTAGCAGTTTCTAAGAAGAGGAGAGAAAAGTGAAAAAAGGGTATTTGTTTCATATGAAGGGACAAGATATTTTAAAGAAGTGAAAGCTAAATCAGGTAATGAAGAGGTCCAGTTTGCAATCCTACTTAGACTTATATGGGTATTTTATTCTATTCTCTCTTGTGATTCTGCAAACTTTGCATTTATATATGTATCTATAGCTGTCATTTTTATTTATGAGCAATGCAGAGAAAGTAATGATGATTGCAATTGCAATTGCAATTGCATATTCTTCTCTTAATGAATGAAGATCAGGCCCATGTGATGAAGTGAAACCAACCAACCAACTCGATCTCTCTTTCAAATTTATGCTTTTTGTTTCACTTTCATTCACACCTTCTACCTCTTTAATTCTCTCACTTTTTTTTAATAGGGAAAATAAATCTTCTTGACAAAGATGAGATAAGTACTAGAGTACTAAAATCTTACATAGATATTAAGGATAAGTTGTATTAATCCTTCCTCTAAAGAAAAAAATATGAGGCCAAGATACAAAAAAAATAGCCTCTTGATTGATTTTACTACCTCACTCTCTTGATTATGCTTGGTGATTAATAAGTATGTAGATTTTCTAGGTGATGTGGTTATTTTAAAATTTTACAAAAAAATGTAGGGAGGCACACTCCGTGATTGTAAATTAGGTTGTGTTTACGCTTCAAACCATTATATTGTGGAAAAATACAGTGGTACTTAAAATTTTCAGTTGTGATGTCATTGTAAAGACTTCAAAATCCTATATTATTGTCACAATTGAGGTTGTATACTACAATTTAAAATCATGATTCACTCATTGTGTCACCTCAACAGTGAAAATTTGATTTTGTAAACTTAAAGGATGTATTTTTTCAAACCACCTCACTAGTTATTTCAAATCACACATAATAACATGGCACCTTTCATACAAAGATAATGAGAATTATACCCTCATTGATAATTTGGATTAGAATTTATGTATAAATTACCAACTACCAAATTTGAAACTTAAATCCAAGTCAGATGGTCCCACAGTTGGCAATATGCAATTAATTATAAAGAGATCACTGCCAAATGCTCATAGTTTCAAGTCCCTTTATGGCTGCAATCTGGCTGTATCTTTTCCGTGTTTAGTAAACTGTTTTTGTGTCAGAGAGATGAAGGGATAAGTATTTTCAGGTGTTCAGAACACTTCTATAGTATTATTATCATTATTAATATAAATTATTTTTTTTATAAAATTTATTTGGTACCCTTCATAAGAGACATAGTAGTTCAATTCCTTCTATATAAATGCTTTGGTGCTATTTACAATTCTCAAAAACAAAAACTAACATACAATTTTTGTTTTCTTCTTAGGATGGAGCCACCTCATCACATTTTCTTAGGAAGTGAAGAGGAATGTCACAGTAGTGAATCTGGATGGACCATGTATATTGGTTCTCCAATAAATCATGAGGATGAAAATTTTGATCATGATCATGATTATGATGATAATAATAATAAAGTGCACTATTATCAAACTCAAGGGATTCATCAAACTCAAGTTGATGCTGGAATTGAAAGTGATGATTCTATGGCTTCTGATGCTTCTTCTGGACCAAGTCATCCCTTGGGAATTTATGAAGGTGGCTATGATTTGAAACATTTCAAGAAAAATGTGGAAGAGGGTGAGTATGTTGTTCATCAAGAGTACTATTGCTTAGATCATCACAAGAAAGGAAATAGAAAGAAAGAAAATCAAATAGGAGAAAAGAAACAGAAGACTCAAATTCAAGGTGGTGGAAAGGTTAAGGTGAGAAAAAATCAAAGGGTTGGAACAAGAAAATAGATTTATTAATTTCCTTTTCATTCAATGGTATTTTAGCTTGTTAATTTTCTTTATTAGGTTTTAGTTTATGTGACAATTGTTGCAATCGCAATTTGTACTGTTTTACTTTTCAGAATCATTGCTGTTGATCATGATTAAGATTTGAATTAAGAAAAACTCAATGTCAAATTATGCTTCCATAAATGATAAGACATGAATATTCTAATTAATTAGTGACATTTTTCTGTGTACCAGTTTTGGGGGGGTATCATAAAGGAATAAACAGTGATTTTTTCCATTTTTCTATGTGACGCATAGTGTTTCATTAGTGTTTGTTTAACGTTAAAAGACAGTTTTATTAATTAAAGTATGACCATAAACAATCTAAATTATGAAGAGCATATTTAGCTAAATAATAAGCAAATTGTTGACTTCACGTTAAACATACAAAAAATTTAAACTACCAAAACAAACATTATAACTAATATAATCTTTAATAATAGAACCGACATAGCTGAGAGATTTGTTGACGAGTATTCAAAGCAAAAACCACATTAAAAGCATATGACTCCTTAACGAGATTCAGAAAAGACATGCTTTCACAAATTCAAAACCCTTCCGCATAGTCGAGGCTTCTGCAACCTCTAAATCTAATAATGAAAAGACTTGCCAGTAACTAACAGCAACGACAACATCTTCATTATCTCTCACCATAACAACAATACCCTATTTACCTTCATCCATCGAACTTGTTACATCAACATTAAGCTTGTATATACAAAGCACTTTGATTTCTAACGTTAAATTATTTTTTTATTTTTTTATTACGGAATAAAATAGGATACGTTATAGTGTTTTGCCAAAATAAAATAAAATTATTAGTGTAAAATTATCACTTTTTTACCACGTCATTTGTTAGACATTGTTTTTTCGAGAAAACAAAGATTGAATTAAAGAAAATTCTCCAAGCACAAGTAATGCAGTGAAGGTAAAAACATCAAAGTAAATAAATATAAGAAAAGGCAAAATGTGCCGGCTAAGGACACAAATGCAACCCAATAAAGTCCTTACATCATAACACGTTTTTAAATGAGTAAAGCCTCATTTGGGTTCCTGAAAGTATATCTCGCTATCATGCACATCCCTGGATCACCGAAACGAATCAAAAACTCCCTCAAAGTCTCTTCCGTTAGTCATTGAGGTCCAAAACGTTAGAGCGTTAACTATGCTGATCTAGCCATTTTTTTCCACTTCATGGGCTAACCTGGCAAAGGAGGATATAAAGAGACAGGACTTAAATGAAAATAACTAAAACATCAGTTGCAAGCACATATAAAAGGAACATAACGTCATTTTCTCCCTCAAAAGCGTTTGTTTGTTTCAGCTGCCCTAAAAGAAAACCAATTGATCACTTGTCTTTGAGCTTCAGCTTGGAACTGCCGTTGTCCTCCTACTCGCGAATCTTGCTTCTGCTTGTTTAAGGTAAGAAAAACATCACCTTTAAGCTTTTACGATGTTTTTGTTGTTTTGTGTTAAAACTTGTAAAATATGAATAATGTGTAAAGTACTGTGTTAATATAAAGATGAATAGCTTAGAAGTTAGAACATTCTTTATTTTAGTTTATTGTACACAACAATTATGGAATCTTGATTTTTTCCATAAAAAACACTTAGGGTTTGATTTGTGTATAGGGTTTAGACTGTCTATGGTGTTCAAAGGTGTTTAATGGTGTTCATGGTTATGTTTTGATTGGATGGAACCAGTGGCAACATTGATTTTGAATCATGGTGGACATTTCATCGCTTCTGATGATGATTTGGACTATGTTGGAGGGGAATTTTGTGTGTGGGAAGACCGAAGACATATGTACTAATTACATCAATCGTTTTATGCTTGATGATGATTCTGATGAGTATCTTCCATAGAAAACCCCAATAGTTATCGTTCTCTTGAACTTCGAGGGTAAGTTATTCTTTTGTTGTGATGGTCATAACAACTTTCTTACACTAACAAAATATTTGAATTTTTTTAAAAGGGAACGTTGTGTACTTGATGCAAATTCAAATAAGCATAATTATGAGTAATAGCAACGACTCAATGAATGTTTTCACTGGAATCTTAATGTTGTCTGGAAGAAAATAAAATCTAACGGGTTTTCTCCCACTTATCGCTTGTTTAACGTCATTAGCTCTACTGGTCAACAACTTTTAGGGTGGCTTATATGAAACAAAGAACAAATCCTCCTTTCTCTTCCTCTTGTTTGGCAGGAATTTCATTAATTTGGCATATGGAAGAAATTGTCCACGTGTTTCCTTTCGTAAATTTTGGAATATGAGTCCTCCCTTCTTGTAATGAAATCTTTCTTCCAATGAATCTTCCTTTGAATTTTTGATGTCACGAAGTTTGATGGAAAGAAGGGTTTGTCTACTTTCACCACCACGTCATTCATTACTCCATATGGATGATTAAATGATATATCTTCAAGTGTTAGAGTTGTTTTTAATGGCTTCACATGAATTTTTCCGATCTTTCTTAGCATCGATAACGACTTCAAGTTAATGCTTGCACTTGGATCACATAGAGCTTCTTACAATATTCTCACTTTTCTCTCCCTTAATTGTTTTCGAAGGTGGTTACGGTAGCTTCGCATATTATAGAAGTTCTTCAGGTTTGGCACTATCTTTGATGACTTGTCTATTACTTTCTCAAAATGGATCCTTTATATACAAGTACCCATTTTGTTCCTCCACTTTTCTCATGTTTACACTCATTTTCATCCTTTTCCTCAACTATTGTACGTTCCACTACTTCAGACACCTTCTTCTTCATGCTCTTAGAACTCATTGGTGTGTGGACTATTCTACTTCTCAACTCAACAATGCTACAACTCTCAATGTTTGGGTTGTCAAAGGTATCACCTAAAAATCTAGTGCAGGTCATATGGGCTACATGTGTTTCCACAATCTTGCGGTAGGCCTCACTCTTTTTTCGACTAGTTTCTAGCACTTCAAGATTCCTTTGAGAAGTTTTTATGAATTGATTTGTAGCTTCTTGCAAAGTTGGTTTGACTTGTTCTAAGGGTACATAATCGTTAGTTATTTTTCTTGTGTTGGTGGTGCTTCATAGGTGTCTCTCTAAGATTGATCTTCTTTCAGAATCTGATTTTGCATTACGAGATTCTCAATCTTCGAGTTTAGACTCTTAGCTTTATCATAGAGTAATTCATATTTTTTCTTCAAAATCATAAAGCTTTTTGTTTTACTCTCATAATTCCTAATGAGATATCGGACAACAATGATTAATTCTTCACGAGTAAGTTCGGAAAATACCTTGTCATCATCTTTTGAATCAACATCAGAATCTACATCAGTGGATGTTGATGCTATCAGAGCCAAGTTTGCTTCATCTTCGTCTGATTCAACATCAAGAACATCCCATGTTTTCGCAAGACTTTTCTTTCTCTACTCTTGAAGTTTTCCTTCTTGGAACTTTCCTTATTGGACTTGTCCTTTTGACGATAGGACAATCAGCAAAAAAGTGAACAGGTTTCTTGTAGTTGAATCAAGTCGCTGGTTCATCATTATTTTCATTGTATCTTGATCCTCTAACTCCTTTACATCTACCAGGAAACCTTTTCTTCTTATAGTTTTGATATTAAAGCCTCGTTGTCAAAAATGTCATCTGCTCAACATCGGAACTAACTTCACAATCTCCTTCTAGAATTTCTTCTCTTGAAGTGCTTTTCCTTTAGACTTTAGAGAAATAGACTTAGACTTCTTAGTTGGTTCATCACCTATAATCTCCATCTCACGACTCTTCATAAAAGCTTATTCGGTTCTTCAAACTAAGCTTGTTTAAGTCTTTTGCTTCCTAAATATCATTAAACTTAGGTCTCCATTTGGCTGGAAGACTCCTCAATATTCTTGACATGATATGGTGTTGTATAACTCTTATTCAAAACATGAAGACTCGATACAAGAGGTTGAAACCTTGAGAACATGGTTTCAATATCTTCATATTCCTTAATTCTAAATAGTTTATGTAAAACCCTTACACCCCAAAAGGATAAATAATGCGAATAAATCATATATTCAAAAGAGTTTAAGATGCACGTCATCATTTTCTCAAAACATGCATAATTACGGTTTATATAAAACTCGCAGCGGAAAATCATCATACATAAATATCTCAGCAACATGTAATAATCCTGAAGTACATGAATAATAAAATCTCAATACCATGTCTCAAGTCTCAAATACATAACAACAGTCTCAGCAAATAAATCCAACAACGGATAAACGACAGAAAATGAAAAAGTTCCGACACTCTTAATCAGAGCCTAACTAGACTCCAAGCAAATGATAAAGAGACAGCTCCAAGATAGTCCTCGAGTACTCACAAGCAATAAGATCTCAATCCTGCACGCCGTCTACACCATTCATACAAATGGGTAGGCGGTCAACCAAACGATCACTATGGATTAGATAATATTTCACATAATAAAATATAATCATAAAATAGCATTCAAGTATTTCAAGAATAGCACATATACTTACTCATCACTCCTAGAATACTAACATCATGTACATAATTTCATAATTCATTCATAGCACAATAATGCATATCACATCAATTCCTCATGGATAAATCATCACACCAATCATAGATTAACGACATCAATCCAAGTGCACAAACAACGCCAATCAATTATATTTCAAGTACACAACTTCACATAAGTCCACATAATTCGTCAAATCACATAATTTATATGCATGCTATGTTCCAGACACCTCTACATGCATGTGGTACCAATCCCTTAGATGTCGGAATCATTTTACCGATTAATCCATCACCACTTGAATACAAATATCCTATCTCCACTTGGATGTCGGAAATAATATCTATGAGGGATCCTATCTCCAGTTGGATATTGAAATATCCTAACACCAAAATTTATGAACGTATGATTCACCAGATGCATACGTTCATACAAGACATCACCAATTTTAACACCATCACCGACTCCATAATTAACACCATCATGGATATACATGTATTCATCATCAAGTTATACACATATATAATCATCACCAAATTATCAATCAAGCATAAGCATCATCGTCAATTATTTATCACAACAAGGAAAGCAACATCGTCTCATAAAGCATAGTTCGCATCATAGAAGAACAATCACTTGCATCATGATAACCAACATATTTTACACTCATATCATCAATCATTAGTTCATTCTTATTCCATCATTTTATCATGAATAAAAGTCATTTTCAAGCTATCAAATCATAATTCCTTATTTTAACAAAGTTTGTCTCATTTCCTTCATTTTTCAAAACAAAGCTATGTTAAACGAATCATATAAGCTTAATTACACTCTAATCAGATAGGTTTAGGTCCTTGGGACTCAAAGGGCTGCATTAGGGACCTTAAAAATACAAAAAAAAAAACAACGTTTCAGGCGCACACAAGGTGCGCACGGTCGTTCCCCTGTGACCAAAAGATCACGCACGCCATGTGCTAAGGTGGCGCACGGTCGTGCAAGTTATGTAGGTCAGCCGAAATGCGTTTTTGCATTTTCGCGCATAAAATCCTGTTTTAAAATTAGTTTTCGACCCCAATCGCACCAAACACGTCCCAAACACTTAGACCGTTTATACTCACTCAATAACATCGTATTCTAGCCCAAAACAACTTAATTTAACTCTCCCAAAAGGACTTATTTCTCAAAAGTGCTTAAACGGCTTTTTGCTCAAAAACCCGATTTTCACCCAAAACTTTTGATTCAAAACAGAATTTCTAATCAATCTAACTCAACATAACAACTTCATTAATTTATTCAAATTCTTTTTTTTTTTATGAAGAAACTAAATTAGCCCACCCAAATTGGCACCAGAGAGCATCGAACCTGTGACCTTGAGGAGGAGCACACTCCCAGGTCCCAAGCCAATACCACATTTATTCAAATTCATTAAAATCAAACTTCTCCTCTTTTTGACCCATTTCCACAAAAATCACCAAAACACAACAACTTAACCCAACAACATTTACCCAACAACATTTATAGCACATAAATCATGAATTCAACATTAATCAACAACAACATCATCATTTTCAGCAATTTAAGCTAATTTCTCAAAGTAAACAACTTAACATATATCAACAATGAAATTTATGCATCAACAACATGTTTCAACAACTTTCACATACACAAATTCACCACTTAATTCCAAGCAAGAAAATTACACATATAATCATCAATTTTCACAAATAAATCAAAACAAATATGACCCGTAAGCTAAAAACATGATTCCATATTATTAGGAAGAACAAACCTATCCCCCTTACCTTGATTCCTCTTCAGCTTAAGCTAATTAACCAAAATCTTCACTCCCTTCTTGAATCCTAGATTTCCTTTTCTCTTTTCTTCACTTGGGTTATCTTCCTTTTTCATCTATCTTCACTTCTCTCTCAATCCTCTCTAGCTGTAACGCCCGTATTAAAAGTGTCTAGAATATTTAACACGTATGTTATAACTGATACTGGATACATTAATCATACAATACGGAAAATACAACATAAGTCGAGATTCAGATACAAAAGTCATCTCCAGTCATATATTACATTATTTAAGCATGGCCAGTCTAATGAAACAAGTACAACAAGTTTCACCATGATACATATAGCTAGAAATAACATAACAATAACTAGATAATATAAGCATAGATCCGATAAGCACGATCAGTCCAAAGCCTTCTCCTTACCCTTGCCTCGAACAACCTGTGAACCTGAACAAAGAAGGAGTGGGATGAGACATAATGCCTCAGTGAGTTCCACCTAAGT
>Ga0315913_1001909_pt1 | contig 23824 bp, 15 predicted proteins | sample MpolsnodulesMG_FD_207736 | JGI IMG/M metagenome (GOLD analysis project Ga0315913, IMG submission 207736) | Medicago polymorpha root nodule microbial communities from Los Angeles, California, United States - small nodules | ecosystem: Host-associated > Plants > Roots > Nodule | place: USA...
TGTACTTGTTTTTAGAGGAATTTTTTTTTTTTATTCTTTTGTCAAAGAGAGGACGAGGAATTATTTCTAATTTAATTAACAATTAAAATAATTAATATAAAAGAGAGAAAGAATATCAACAAAAAAAAGAGCGAAAGAAAAAAAGAAGAAGCAAATAACATACTTGTGTAAGATTTTAACTAAGGAAACATGTGCGATTTGTTCCACATCGGGGAGTTTAAAAACAACATAGAGGAGTAGTTATAAAGAGGAGTGCATCTGTGAATTTTTTTTATTTTATCTGTGAATCTATATGAACTGCACTACGGTTGTTTTAGTTTTATTTTAGTTCAATTTTTGTATATATATATTTTTCAAATAAATTAAAAGATCAATATATACATCTTTGACAAAAACGAAAAAAAAAAACTTTTGTATTAAGTTATTCAAGCAATGAGTTGAATTGAGCTGTTTATAAATATTAAATGAGCTGAACTTAAGTTAAATAAAAGGTTTATATCGAACTCGAATCGAATTTTAAACTGACTAATTCTTATCGAACTTTTTCCAACCCTACTGAGCATAGATAAAAAGAAAGTACACCAGCAATATAAGCCACAGAATTTCAAGACCTAAGTACAAAGAAACAAAACGATGGAACAATCAAAGAGTGAATGACCCATTCACCGAAAGCTAACAATTCTATGGAGCAACTACATCTATTAAATTAAAAAGTATGTAACCATAAAGTCATATATGTCATTTGCACTTTCTTTAAAAAATATATTTGGGGTCCATAATTGGGATCCGTATAATGATAACACTCACATAATTTTTTTTGTTTTTTTTATAATTATAGAGTGAATGGCACTTCTCTAATTTGCACAATACTTGTTTGGTGGCTATGTAGTGCTTTTTTTTAGTTTATATTTGTTGTGCACGTATAGATATGTTTTCATAAGAAATCATATAATAATTTTTAGACGAAAAAAATCATATTATAAACTACTTTTAATGACATGACAATTTATAATAAGTTTACATTATATTTATTGTACACCTGTAGATGTGTTTTCATGAGAAATCATATAATGATTTTCAGAAGAAAGAAAAATCATATTATGAACGACTTTTAATGTCATCACAATTTATAATAAGTTTACATTATAAAAAACGTTTATATTATTAAAAAGGTTGTTTAATGGTAAGACTACTAAAGTCTTAGTTTTAGGTCTGCTAATAAAAAAATTATTTTTTATTAGATTTTATAAATAAATAGATCGCGTAAGCATACAAAAAATGTCACATATATTAAAAACAATTGGTGAAGATATTAAAATTTAATTTGTTTTAAGTCCTACTTACTATTGTAAATTGTTAAACTCACCCAGATACTGACGATGTATATATTTTTTGGTACAAAAGAGGGGTTTTTACATTTTAGTATGTGAATTATTATCATTACTAAAAAAATATAATGTGCTTCTTTCAACAAAAAAAACAAAAATAATGTGCTTCATTAGTTTCTAAATTACCGCCGTTTATGTTTTTCTGCACTTACTAAAAATAATTTAATAAATAAATGAATGAGTGTAAAGTTTTACAAAATTATCCTTTTTTTTTACCAAGTTTACAAAATTATCCTTGTTAACTCTAGGAATGTCGTTAATCATTGTCACAATTCACAAATTTCGTAGTGATCAGTATAATGAATTAAAAGTAATGTATGCAATATTATATTGAGGATAAAGTTAAAATGAATTAATTAATCTTAACTTGAAAACACCAAACGACAATCAAATTTATTTTATTTTTATAAAATGAAATTCATTTAGAAAGTTAAGGGAGTGTAACCAGTAGATACCTGTAAATCCATATCTTAAGGCCACCCTTGATGAGTTTAGTGTAGATGGGTAGGACCGAAAAAACAGAGATGTCGTAAGTATTGAATATGGAAATACTGAAAAACACAGGTGAGAATTAATATTCAATATTCTATAGGATAAATTGATCAATTAAGGGATCCATCAAATTGTAGTGCTTACTTGCAACCCTTCCATTCTATTTTACTGTTTCCTCTTTTATTGTTTGCATGAATAGATAACTGAACATCTACCCTATTCAAAAATTCTTCTGCATATGTGGAATAACAAGGGTCATAGCCCCCAAAAGTTCTCATCCTCTTCATTCTATAACCATTTTTCACCTGCAAGAGACAAATTTTCCCTAAACTTAAGCCACTTAGTGGACGGACATATACATAAGAGTATTACTTTTCCACCCTATAGGATTCTTGCGCGCCCTGCGTTTTTTTTTTCTTCTAAAAATGCCCTTGAAGTTTCCGGAATTCATAATCTGGAATGGTGTTTTCCATTGTTATAAGGTGAAAAATGGAGTTACGGATTTTTCTTCTATTTTTGTAATCCTTCAAAAATAGGGCGCGTTAAATGATGTTTCCGGATTACATAATCCGGAAACCCCCTAAACACTTTTTTTCAAGGTAAAACAGTTCGGATTATATAATCCCAACTGTATCAACACAAATCCTAAACATGTTTGTAACATGTATAGCCATTTTAGGGACAATATTAATCCTCCTAACTCTTATCCTTTTGTTTTGGGTCATTGTTACCTGTTCTTAGTAAAAAATCGGGTTTTTGGGCTACTTGATCAGATTGCTCTGAAACTTTCCCAAAAAATCAAAAAAAAATTCAAGGACCATGATCCGCCCCTCAAAGTCCAAAATTCCATCGTTTAAACCCATTTTTCATTTTTTAAATTATTCATATTCTCGGAAAAATCCGAAAAAATTTGCACTAGTTTTATTTAATTTTTAGAATTTTTTTGTGGTATTTTTATGATTTTATTTGACAGGTTTTTATCATTTTTTATTTAGTTTTTAAAAGCAAAACTCAAAACTGCTGAAATGTGAGAGTCTGATGGCTGATTATACATAAGAATTGTCCAGATTATAAAATCCGAAATAGTAAACATGAATCCGGATTTTAAAATCCGGACTGCACAAGGGCAATTTTGGAAAAAACATAGGGCGCACAAAAATCCTATTGCGTGGGAAAAGTAATACTCTATATATAATTTCAAAAACAACCTTTTGAGTAGGTGTGGTAAAACGGGGGCAATCCGCAGGGCCGGTCCGTTTGGCCCGCTATTTTTGGCGGACTAAGTCGGGGTTTTGAACTCGCTTCTTATAGTTGGCTCGCCCCGCTTAACTCGTTTAAAAAACAGTGCGGACACATGGTGGGGCGGGCCGGCCCGCTTAACTCTTTTTTTTTTCTTGGACTTATTTTATCCTTTTACATTTATTTTGGTTGTTGAATTTATTTTAGTATTTGTTTTATGTTGCAAATTTAGTTTATGTGTGCGGATTTTTCTTAATTTGCTATTAAGTATGATTTTTTTTTTGTTAAGATTAAGTATGATGTTTAGTTCGGCAATTTGTTAATTATCTTGTTTTCACCATGAATTTATTTATTTATTTTTTTGAAAGAAAATGAGTGTACCATGAATTTATTTGATGTCTATTCTTTTATATATATTTTTTATGATAAAAGCAACCTAGTTTTTTTGTAACAATTATGTTGTAAAAAAATATGCATTAAAAAAAGTTGTTTTTTTTCTCTAAAAAAAATAAGTTTTTTGTTTGGCGAGCTGGTTCGCCAACTCGTCTCTCCGCCACTAAACAGGACGGGGGTGAGATATTGGACTCGGACACTTCATTTGACTCATCTCGTCCCGTTTTAAGTGGGCTTAGCCCGGGGCGGGTCTAAACGGAGCGGGCCGACCCGCTTTGCCATCCCTACTTTTGAGACACTAGTTTGACATCAAATTTTGATAATAATTTCTATGGTTAATACAACTCAAATTATATGTTCAAAGAATAGTTTTTTCTTTGACGGCTTCAAAGAATAGCTAATGAATATAACAAGTTGTTGCAACTCGTTATTAATCATGCTCAGCTAAACTTGATTAACCATATTCATTAAATATCTTTAACCATGATTTTCAAATAATGAAATATATATCGTATCTATCTTTTTCTTTTGAGGATTATACATCGTATTTAACCATTTAAATTGTATTAAAATGCATATCATGGCAATAAAACCTGTCCCTGCCAGATCCGACCGTCCCAAATTTAACGGGAAAAAGCCAATTTAACTAGGTTTGGGTGCAGAAAAAATCCAATTTTTTAGTACGGGGGCGGGGCCGGAACCGTGGGATGCTTATACCCGCCCCGCACCCACCCCCGCCCCATCCCAGTTATTGGAATTTATTTATTATATATATTTAATAATATTATACCCATTAACTTACAAATAGGTACCAAACTCTTTTAATATATTGTTACTTTATAGAAACATGTTTATTAGAGTTATTTTCTCTTGTGAAAGAGGTTTATTAAAATTTTTATTATTTAATTTAGTTATTGTTTTTCGTTGATATATAAAAAATGAAAAAATGCAATCTTTTATTTTAAAAAATACAATTTTTGCGGGGCAGGGTGGGGGAGGGGCGGGTAAACCCGTCTCCGTTGAGGGTGGAGGTGGGTGTTCAATTGTTACCCTCAAATAGGTTTGGGAACGGGGGCTGGTACACGGAAACAGGGGTGGGGCTGGTAATGCTTAAACCCGTCCCCGTCCCCGCCCCCTTGTCATGCCTGAGTCTTCCTTGACCCGAAAAAAAATGTTCATAACTTCAAGATGTTTAAATATACACGATATCCATTAACCACAATTTACGTTCAAATTTATGTATGCCTATTGAAATTAATAACATTCAAAATCGTGATTAATTGTGTTCGAATGATGGTTAAAGAGTTGCAACACCTTATCATATAATTAATCATTTTTTGAGCATGATTAATTGATCTATATTCAAACTGGCAACTGCATTAACCCTCTAATTTGTTGGCTGTCAAAATTAGCACAGCTCTATCATTTAGAACCTATAGATTTGTGACATTAATATATTTACCTTTGTAAGTGATTCAGGGCCATTTTTCGTTTCTGTGGATGTACTATTTAAACGACATGCAGGGGCATAAATGTTGAATATGTCAATTTCTGAATAATCATGGAAGAGTTGGTCCATGGCCTGAAAGCACTCATTAGACCATCGAAATTGCTTAAAATCACAAACTTGTTTTGCTTTGTCATATTGCTGATCTGATATTACTGCGTGACTCCATGCATATTCTAGAATGCCTTTATAATCATAATAATCATCAGTTTCTGGATTCCCTACCTGAAAATATATATGAATTCATAGTTCATTTAGGCAATGAAATCATTTAGGGGTGCATGTTTATCGTTGTTTGCTACATATTATAAAAATAATGTGACTTTTACATTCAATATTTTATAAATTGTTATTTTGGAGATGTTGAATAAAAGAAGAAGCAATTTTGTCTTTGTTTGTCATAATAAAATCATTTTTTTAACAATGTCGTCTATCAAAATCATTTATAGGGAAAGCTAGTCAAAAGAGTTTCTCATTTGAAGTAAGTTTTACTCTTTTTTAAAAAATTTAATTTTTTTTAAAAGTACAAATAGATGAAAACTCTTAATAGTTTATTTTTTATAAAAAAAAAAAGTAATTTAAAAATTGAAAAAAATAAAAATTAATGCTACATATAGCGGAAAAAAATTCACGGGGCTTCACAAACAGTGTATTTTTGTTACATAACACCACCACCATCATGATTGCCGTGAATTCAAGATTAAATTATTAAAACGGTTTTGCCACATTTACTTATATTGAAGGCTTCGTGAGAGTGTTTGGGAAAAACTCTTTTGCTGCATATGGCAGCGCTGATTGAAATTTTTTAAGAAGCATGCCCTTATTCTCCTTAATTATTCGTTCTTTTTTCGTTAAGCACGTTGTACTTACAATAAAACCTTTAAGATTAATAATGGTGTATTTGCTTCTATCTTTGTTTCTGTCAAAGATTAACTCTGCAAGCTGAGGGATATAGTGGCCTGAAAAATGGTTGCAATAAAAATGTTGTTATTATACAATAGTATGTACTAGTAGCCAAATAGACATACACAGACACAACATTGATACTGACACAGTGATAACTGTAATAATTTGAGTAAATAGAGAGATACACGTTGCGCATACAGGACAAGCCTTCAATCTGAAGTATCGGTGATAAGTTTACGACAGAAAGAGATCATACTTATAATTTAAAACTAACCAGCATAGCTTTCTCCTGCTATGAAAAAGTCCCTGGATTTAAACTGTGGAAATCTTTGTAGCCAATTCACCAAGAAATTGTAAGAATCCTCGGCTGATTCAAGCAGTTTGTAATTAAATATGGTGACTTTAACAAAATCAACAAAATTAGATGATCTTATCTTCTGCAAAAGAAACTTACCCACAAATTGATCCTCTAAAATGGTGAGATCAGAAGAGGTATTGGTGTAAGAAAAACCAACTCCAACGGGTGACTCCAAAAATAACAGATTTGCTTCTGCATAGGTTGAAAAAATTACAATAAAGCAAATTAGGATTGATTATTCTTCTTGTTCTATTTGCAACATTTATTGGCACATCAATATCAATAATAGTATACAAACTTAGATAGTCAAATATATCAAAACAAACATATATATTATATACTTCATTATTCAAAGATGAAAAAGAAAATATAAACCTTGATTCCAAGAGTATGGGTTGAATTTTAGTCCTTCACCATTTTTGTTGACTAAAAGAGGTCCTATCTCAACAACAGCACCACCTCCAATTGAGGAGCATCCCGGTCCTGATTCAAAGGCAAAATGACAAAAATGAAAAGTAGCATCACTAAATAAATATGACTAGAACTCTATAACCATACATAGAAATAATAATAATAATAATCATTAGTTACAAAAATAAAATGATGAAAGACCTCCATTGAGCCAGAGAAGGAGAGGTTTATTGGAGGATTGAGATTGAGCTTCAAAGAACCAATAGAAAAGAGCCCTCCCATGTTCTTCATTGACAGTGATGTAACCTGAAAAGTGTGAAATTGGAGGTGTTGAAGGTTGTCCTGGTAGATAAATTATTCTATCAGATTCATAGCTTTCAACATTTATTTCAGATGCTTTAATGAACAATGAGGAAGTAGTAATAGTTAAAAGAAAGAAACATAGGAATTGGAGGACAGACATAAAAACATTCATTTCTCTAACTAAAATGAAATAATTTGGATCCAAAGCCAATGTAAATGTATTGACGACTTTTATAGTGCTAATAAGTGAGTGGGTGAAATCACTTGGGATTCTCATGTCAGAAAATGAGTTTTCCCACCAAAATCATTTCAAAAGTACTCCTCCGTTTTTAAATATAAGCAAATTTTACTTTTTAGGTTCATTCAATTAATGATGTATGTGGTCTATATTATGAACCACATATATCATTAATCGAAAGCAGAGGGAGGGAGTATTATACATTAAAAAAAAAGCAAAGTTGTTAACAAATAAAAATGTACACTTTGTTAGAGTGTGCCTTACCCAATCATCGCACAAAAGCTTTAGCCTATCAGGTAAGACAACTTGTTGGACCACAATAGTCACTACAGATGGTGTAGTGCATTAGCACCGTGCATGTCACTTTTCTTTATCGCAGTAGACATCAATCTTTCTATCACTCATTGGGTTATGGTAGTCCCTTTATCTATATTTATTACAAATTAAAATCCACTTGTACCTCTTTTGAATTATTCATTTTTGTTTCTAACTGAATTCATCCATAAAGGACAAAATTTTCGATTAAGGAGGTCAATATTGGAGTTGGGTAATGTGTAGAAATTATAATACACCAACACCAATACGAAAAGAAAGACATTACTAGGTGACATAAAAAAATGTATAATTATTTAATGTAAAATGATAATGAGTTTGTTTGTTTGTTCAAGCATTTCTCTGTTCAAAGGAAGTTTATTTTAAATGAAGTAATAGCTTTCCATCTTCAATTCGGACTCATTGGAAAATCTATTTTAATTCACAGTTACATTTTTAATAGAAGTATTGCTGTTAATTGGAACAGATAAACTATACACCTTGAAACAAGTAATCAGTCCTTTTGGCATATTATTAATACAGGCATCTACGCGAACATAGCAGATGAATAGAGTAATAGACAACTAAAAGCATCTTGAAAATTACTAAGACTCATCTGCATTATACAATATAATATATCTGAACAATGCAGCAAAGCTGGAAGACAAACTATACAACCTTTGATATATAATGCAGTCCCAAATGCAATTCTCTTCCATTTTCAATAAGCAAAAAATTCTCCAAAACGAATCTCTGTAGTGGACTGCACCTAAATCCATTGCTGAGGATCCATATGTAAAATTCCATCGAGTTGATCATTCTCTTGTGAGGGTAGCATATACTAGAACGATGAGTCATTTGGCTGCGCACTTTGAAGCATGTATACGTATTACTTTGAGTAGTAACAGGATCGACGAGATTTGATAAGTTATCAATGGCTAAGTTCAAAGCGGGTGCAGAACTAATTGCTCCTTTTGAGATTTCTTTTTCCTTTTTAGGGAGAATCGTTGAATAATGAATCTTGAGAATTGGCTTAAGTAATCCTGGAGGTCATCCATCTCATAATGACCAAACCGCCAATCTCTTTCTATATAAGGTCGCTGTATGGGTTCATCAAGTCCACCTGTCACCACAAGCCAGGAGACTTGTCATACATTTATCCATATATATAACCACACTAAGAAAAATATAGTATTCATGCTCATACATTTGCCTATTGGAGTTTGTTTGGTAAGTTCTGTAAAAGCTAGAGCAATATTCTAATTTTATAGGCTAAGTGGGAGTTTGTTAAACAGAAAATTCAGTTTCGCACAATTCTTTGGAAGTAATGTGTTCAAGAGTTGATCCACAGCACAACATGTTCACTGCCCTCGTAACGCAGTACCAAACCTGCGCTAAGACAAATTTGGTGGAGGGAATACTATTTTGCTTCTAAAGCAAAGCACGTTCAGTTTTCACAATTTTATGCAACAGTTGTTTTTCAAAGTTCATCTCCAAACAATCAATCCTGTATTAGTTGCGCCCTCTCTGACTTCTTATTCTAATTGCCCTGAACCTTACCTGCAACTTATATAATTAAGGTTGGTGTAGTTGATAATCCATTCTATTTATCATTGGTTCGGTCTTGACTAAAACAAAGCTCATTATGCAACTGCTGTCAAAGGTAGTAACTATCGGTTTATCTAGTAATATGTTGGCATATGGTAGCTAAAGCATTAATTCTATTGACAGTAAGAGCAATATTTAAAGCTTTATGCTCATATCAAGCATAGAGGATAACTAAGTTACTCCCCACAAATCAATAGAAACGCATTTTTGTCTGAACTCTCAAGTAAAAGAGTATATCATTATTACCTGCTAACATTAAACCATTTGTGTCCACAGCCCGATAAAATGGTCTTGTTTTCTTCTCTTTAGCGGCTCTTTGAAGTTCATTCCAAGCTTTATCACGATCATCGCGTGTAACTTTACCGGTACTTACAACCTGCAATCAAGAGGCCATTAAAAATGTCACCCAAAATTAAAGCAAATATTATAGAGAAACAAATGAAGACAGCAAATACAAACTTTAGAAAACAGATGGTAAGAAGGGCGAGGAATCCGTGCAAGATTATTTGCTCGGTCAACTGCGACAAGTCCAAACTTGGGACCATATCCATCAGCCCACTCCCAGTTATCAGAAATAGTCCAGAAGAGGTAACCAAGCACAGGCACACCCTGTAGAACAATTACAAGAAGGTATAAGCTGCAATTAGTGTTTATGAAAGAGTAATTCAATTTTGAAAACTGAAAATTCTAGAGTCAAAACCTCGATCATAGCTGCATAAACAGCAAGTAAATGCTCCAAGAGATATGGTCGGCGGATCAAATCAGTCTCATCTGCAATTCCATTTTCAGCAATAATGAAGGGGACATTTAGATGCTTGTATCTTTCATGGAACTGAAGTAACATGCGATATAAGCCATCAGGATATACTCCACGTCCAGATTCACTGTACTCATCATTTTCCACCAGCTTCAGGCCAGCACCTGAAACCGCTTCCTGATGTACATGTTAGAATCGTCGCGTGAGTACATGTCTGGTATCGTACAGAATGCATTGTTAGGATCGAAAAATCAAACCTGGCCATAATAGTTAACGCCTATAAAGTCCATCTTTTTGGATATTTCATCGATGAATGGGAATAGACTCAATGAATTAGCCAGTGAGACAGCAGCAATATCAAACAGACCATAGGGTCGCATAAATGACACATGATGTGCAACACCAACTATTTGATTTGATGAGTTACTGCAAAATGTTACTATTGTTCAGAGAAGTACAATTTTAAAATTAGAAAAGTAACCAAGTAACGCAGTCAGCTTCAAATGTTCAGCCTGCTAAATGAGAAAGGGTGGGAAGGCGGAAAAAATCTAGTTGCACTAGAATGATATGGCTGAAACTTGCCATAAATTCTGAAACCTCTGACAAATATTGACCTGAGTTCGTGGATGTAATCATATGCCTTTGAGTGTGCAACAGATATCCAATGCATGGCCTGCTGGAAAACACCTGTAGGAAGTGCGGAAGTAGCAGCCTCTAGCATATCAGGATGTCCACCAGGCCAGGTTCCAGAACAGTAAGTAAGCATACAGAAGACATGGGGCTCGTTAAATGTTACCCAATAGTCTACTAAATCTGATACACTGTCAACAACAAGCCTGCATTGATTGAGAAATATGCGAGAGAAATCACAAACATGCTACATTAGATTAGTAACTCCATAAAACTAGATAACATGATGATACAAGTTTCAAGAGAGATTCGCAAATATGCTACATAGGATTAGTCGACTCAATAAAACTAGTGCAGACTAGCAGTCAGTCTGAGATGAAAATTGAGTCATCCTCAGCAGGCAGAGTTAGATGGCATACAAACAAATGCCACTAAAGGAAAAACTACCTGGTAAAATCCATGAAATAATCCACTGTCTTTTCCAGCTTCCAACCTCCATAATCACCGGCCCAGGGTGGAAGTGAGTGATGAAAAAGAGTGAGCATCACCTTCATTCCATATGATCGAACCCTATTGATAATCCACTTATAGCGCTCCAATGCAGCATAGTTGACCTAAGAAAGAACGCCAAGTGAATTGCTTACATAAGTAAGTCTCTTTTGCCAGATGCATTGGTCAATGGTCAGTAAAGTTTGAGATAGAACTTTGGAAATTGAGAAACGTATCCATGAGCTCCATCCACTAATATATGCTAAACTATGAGTACCACGATAAATAATCATCATACAGAAAGGTCAGAATTTGACTTACAGATTCTTTAAGGCTGTTTACTGGCTCATGAGGCATGACTCTTGACCAGTCAATTCCCATACGAAAAACAGTAACACCAGTATCCTTGGCCAATTTTAGTTCTGTATCAGGATCAGACCAAAACCTTAATCTCTCCTCCCTGAAAATCAGGCATTAATTTTAAATTCTACTAAGCAACAATATTACAATTTACACACACACAGACACACACACAGAGGACGCGGTAACCTATGACGAAGAGTAACTTTTCCATTTTCAGTTTAAGAAAGCTATATAATTTTTATCAAAAATAAATAAATAAGGAATTATTGGAAGAATTCATACAAGATATCATGAAATATTTTGGATATGCTAGGTACTTGTTTAACTGTGATTCTCCTAGTCTTCTCATACTAAGCTTCATTGCGATAGCCAAAGTGCAATTCAAATACGATGATATCTTCCATGAGTGTATCTATCAGGCATAAATAAATTGGCAATCGCATTATTCAACAACATATCACTTATGGTGTTCATTGCCTTCTCTCTATAGGCATCCTCATACACCTAAACATTTGTAGACTTTGGTTTCCATAATCAAGTTGGTTTACTCCACGGTGACTTGAGTTTAAGGGGGGATGTTACAATATCTTCAGCCTTGATTTGTTACAAATTTATTGATTCTGATTGATTGTATTAGGATACTATTTATTTGTAACTACCATATCTTGTATGGCTAGAATCTTCTGTAAAGTCTTGACATACAAAGAAATATACAGAAATGCAATGCAATCCTTGACAACAATATTGGCTTACAATGAAAACCCACCATCCCTTTCACTTCAAAATCCAATGTTGACTGCAAATGACATTAAAAAACAAAAGCAAGTGAGAGCTTACGGGTGTGGAACATTATGCCAAGCAGTTACATTAGGAATGTGTTCTTCTTCTTCTCCTTCCTGTCCATCTACTTCCATGTATTTCTCAAATCCTCTGATCATGGCCTCCATAGCTACCTTAAGAGACTTCTTGTTACCCTTAAGCCCTCGTTGTGCAGATGATACGGCTTGTTGAGACCCACCATCAGCAGTGGCAGAGCCCATCAAAGCATCTACTTTCTGCTCAGCACCAGCAACACTCTCTTGTTCAGCAAACTGAATCCAAGCATCATCAAGCCTGTCTTCAACATGTGCCGGTGCTGTCGCTAGACCAAAGAAAAACCCATTTTCTTCTTCTGCAAAAATAAATAAATAAGCCATGTTTATATTGGCTCATTTGAACTTATATACTCACATAAGCATTTGTGAAACTGTATAGGAGAACTTATGAAAACAATGTATGGACATGTTTTCAGCTTATTTCCATAAGCTCTCAGAAGATTGTTAATATATAATAAACACTTACGACCTGTTTTGATTGACTTATTTGAGGCTATTTACTTGTATAAGCACTTGTGAGAGTGTTTGAGAGAACTTATGAAAACAGTTTATGACATGTTCATACCCTGTTTTCAACTCATTTTCATAAGCTCTTCAGGATAGCTTATGAAAACAAGTTATTTATTATTATACAAAAACACTGACTAAATTTTATGTTGTGTTATAAAAATAGCTTATCCATAAGCGCTTATATGATAAGCAATTCTTATGATGTAAGTTGCAAATGAAGTTATTTATCCAAAGATGACATTATATGATAAGCGTTTATGCTAATGAACACTTAATTAAGTTGTGTATCCAAAGAGAGCCGTAATCTATTTTATTAACCTCATCAGCATGCATGAATGCATGTTTGCAAAGAAATAACATAACTGAAGTTAATTGCAATTTGAAAACCAACTAATCAATCATAATAGAGATTATTACCGGTAATGTTGAAATCGGCGAGAGTATCAGAGGATTCATCGATAGGGGAACTGAAACGGCGAAGGTTTTTGTTGCGAAAACGAGAGAAGGAGAAGGCATTGGCGGCGACGGTGAGAGTGACTAAAGCTCCGGCGAGTTTAGTGGCGGTTAGGAAGAGTGAAACTACCGTCATGGTATGGTAGTGGCGAGTGGGTCTTACGCGCTCTCTATAATACTCATACCGTTAAGTAACTGTTACTACTAAGTTCTGGAAACTAGGAGAAGAGGACAAAGAGAAGAACGGTTAGAGTGCACGTAATCTCAACTCTATCTATCCATGTGTTCTGTTCTGTTATTTCACTTTCCCTCCCTTTCATTCATTTCTAGATATTTTAATTATGTCTCACTTTGTCACTTTAAAGTTCTTTATGCACACCAAACAAAATACTTCTTCCCTCCTACAGGGATTTGCTAGTTGTTCCATATATGTCATTCGAGGTGCGGTCCAGTTTGGTTTGGTTTTGAGGTTAAAAGTCATATGAATTGCAAGATAAAAAAATATGTGGTTTGGTTCGGTTGATTTTTAAAATAAAATCTGAACCAAACCAAATAAACCAATGCGGTTTGGATTGGATCGGTTTGTGCGATTTTTATCGATACAATACAATTTTTTGTTTTCAACATTAAAACAAGTTCCAATAATTTTTTAAATTTCATTGAGTTTAATTTCTATGAATGTTAGAAAAAGAGAAAGAAAAAGAAAAAAGTGAAGGAGTATATAAACCAAATAGGTGGTGTAATTAGCAACCCTCTTCCTTTAATTCATATAATGGGTTGGGCACAGAAAACTGAAGCCCCATTCTCTTTGTTTTAGACGGAATTAGATAACCGAGTCATTCACTCGGTAACCATAATAACTTCATCCATCCACCACCGCAACAGTCAACATCGAAGTGATTCCGGCGAGTCAATTTCATAATCTCCTTTACCTCTTGCCTCAGCAACAACCTGCCCTTTTAGATTTTTACCATCAAAAAAACAGTTCACGACCAGAATCAGAATGATACCTTGTGTGTTATGTTGTGTTTGAACTTGGAAGTAACAATTCACTTTCTCTGTGTTTGAGGGCATCGACACAAGCTTCGACCACGGGTACCCTCTCAATCTGCTTAATTCCTCCTGTTTTTTTATTGCGTTTTTCTGTTTTCTATTTTTAATTAAAATTCAATTAGCAGAAAATAAGATAGATTAGGTATTGAAAACAAGCTGTTAATTGTGGGTTGTAGCTCAAATTCCGTTACGCAGTATTACTAATTTACTGCTAGGGCACCATTATTTTACTACATTTTGCACTGAGCTAAGAGGGTTGGGTAGCTCAACTGGGTTGAGGTTGAGCTGAGGGTTAAGAAGTTAAGTCCAGGATTCAAGTCCTGTCAATAACGTACTACAGTACTAGTATTTGTCATTCTAAAAATAACAATTCTACTGAATAACGTATCACAAAACAATATTAACTTGTTCGAATTTTGCGGCACTATAGCGCTCTTATTTAACAAATCTGAGATCATTAATGATCGAGAATGTCAAGATAACAGCTATCTATTTCAGATTTAGACCTCTTTCTCACTTCCATTGCAAAACCCTAACATCCTTTCTCCCTTCTCGCTGCATCAGCCGCCGCCACCGTCTTCCTCTGTTCAGGTTCTGTTCCTATTCCATCTATCTTCCTCCATTCCTCTAATCCTTTTCCCTTTTTGCTTCCTATGTTCTCTGTTTTATGCTCTTTTGTTATATTTTTTTATTTTTCTTTTCTGTTCCATTCCATCTCTCTAAAATTAAGTACATCGGAAAAGCAAATGCCAAAAGGTTTTGGACACGATGGATACCAAATAGTACAGGAATTTTACCATCATTTGTCTAATACATGTCAAGTACATTATTTCACTGCATATCTATGTTTTAGTGTTTTGATTTAGACCTCTATTTTTTATTCATGAATGTTTCATGAGTTGAGTCATTTGTTTAAGGCTAAATTGCTTTCATATATGCTATAAGCTCTTTTCATAAGTTATCTTGGAGAGCTGAAAATTAGTGAAAACGACTTATTGACATGTCATAAGCTGTTTTCATAGGCTCTCCAAAACAGTCTCAAAAAGGCTTACGCCAATAGAGAAGCTCAAATAAGCCAATCCAAGGCCCTATATCATTAGACATAATTCATGGTGCAAGACATTATTACATGTTATTTGGTTCACGTAGTGAATCCCATCTAGTGTGAAAAGGCTGTTGTGTATTGTAGTTGTTGTTGTTTTGCTTCTTTAGCATTGGAAAATGCAATTGGAGAACCATTTAGGTCCTGTTTGGTATCGGGTAAACAACTCCATTAAGCACTTATATGATAAATGCTTATGTCTAAGCTATTTTTATAACAAAAGATAAAATAAAATCAAACTGTTTCTATATAAACTACAAGCTGTTTTTATAAATATCATGGAAAACTTATGAATGTGTCATACATTGTTTTCATATACTCACACAACCAGTCTCACAAGTGCTTATGCAAGTAGATAAACTCAAATAAGTCAATACAAAAGACCCTTAATAGATTCCAGCAACTTGAAAAACTATGATTTTTTTTTCTTCTAATCCTAATTGAATATCATGGTTTTCATTTCCAGTCTCCTTGTTCTCCTGTGTTAGTTAATTAGTTAGGTTTGATTAGTTTGTTGGTCAAGTTAGTTAGTGTGATTTGTTATAACTAACTTTGTGACTGCTTTGTAATATGGGTGGGTAGTATATAAACTGATGTATCCTTGTGAAAGGATAGAAGAGTGATATTTCATAGAATCATTGATCAAGAGAGAAAATAGAGTGGTGAGTGGGGATTGTGATTTTCCTTCCTAGAAAGTCTTGTGCCAATTGTGCTGCTCCATTCATCTTGATCATAATGTCAGAAACGGGCTCAACAAGGTTGTAAGATAGAAATTGTTACGAACTTCGAGAAATCTTGTGTTCATGGTTTACTTTCTGCAATCTTTCTTCTTCATGTTTTCTGATTTGCTAGATAGAATCTGGTTCAATCTGGTTTCAAGAATCTTCTAGTTATGTCCAACTTTTCATAACACAAACAACATTATGAGGTTGTAGGATGCAAACTGCTTCAAACATGATAAATCTTGTGTGTTCATTGTTTAGTTTCTGCAATATTTCTTTCTTCTGCATATTTCTGATTTGCTAGATAGAATCTGTTTCAAGAATCTTCTAGTTATGTCCAACTTTCATAACACAAACAACATTATGAGGTTGTAGGATGCAAACTGCTCCGAACAATGATAAATCTTGCATTTCTTTGTTTACTTTCTGCAATCTTTCTTTCTTATGCATGTTTCTGATTTGCTAGATAAATCTGTTTCAATCCAGTTTCAAGAATCTTCTAGTTATGTCCAATTTTTCATAAACAAACAACATCGTTTTACTAAACACCCATTTAAAAAATTCTTGTCGTCCTATTTATCAGATACAGAACATTGAATTAGAAACTTATAATGAAATTTTTCCATGTAATACAATTACTCATTTGTCTTTTTTTTCATGGGTGCAGTGATTGCAGTGGGATCAGTGGGATAACTTCTATGGCTGATAACGAGGAAGACTTGAATATGCCAAGGGATGCAAAGATTGTGCAGTCTTTGTTGAAATCAATGGGTGTGGAAGAATATGAACCTCGTGTTATAAACAAGTTCCTTGAGCTATGGTATCGCTATGTGGTTGATGTGTTAACAGATGCCCAAGTGTATTCAGAGCATGCTGGCAAGCCTGCAATTGATGTTGATGATGTTAAGCTTGCCATTCAATCCCAGGTCAACTTCAGCTTCTCGCAACCACCCCCTCGTGAGGTAATATTTTTTATTTTTATAATTCACTGTTTATTAATTTTTGTGCCTGAACGTTAGATTTCGTTTCGCGCCAATCATCAACAAACCGACCAAAGGATTTAATACATCTATTTTGTTTGTTCTGCTTAGTTGTTACAATTTGTTTATTAAATTATCACGATTGGCTAAGATAATGCATATAAAGTTGTGCATTATTCTTGCTATCTTCTTTCCTCTTCTGTTGGCTCTAGCTTTTGTGGTCTCCAACTTTTATAGTAATGCAGTTCTTTACTAATGGCTTGTAGAAATTTTCATGCATTAATTTTTTAAGATTCACATGTTTGGGCTGAGATTGGCATATGACAGAATTATCTCTTAAAATCAAAAATATCTAGCAATTAGAAACATGTTACTAATATCCATTTTGTTAGTTACCAGCTCATGAGTTGTAATCAGGAAACATTTGCTTGCTCCATGCGTGTCATGTAACCCAATACCATATGCTCTTTTTCTTTAGGTTTAATTATTTTGTAGGTCCCTAAACTATTTGTAAATTTTTAAATAGGTCCCTAAACTAAAATAAATTGTAATCGGATCCCTGGATATTTTTTTGGACAAAAAATTGCCTATATTTTTTAGTAATTGTAATTAGGTCCTTAAACTGAAAAGTTTTTAATTGGTCCTTAAACTTTAAAATAGTTTTTAGTCAGCCCCTTGAATTTAGGGACATAAATACAAATTATTTAAAATTTTAGGGATCTAACTGAAATTATTTGAAGTTTAAAAGGGACTTGATTATAGATTATTAAAAAGTCCAGGTATCTAACTGAATATTTTTGACAAATATAGGGACTCAAATACAAATATGTTTAATTTAGGAACCTATTTAAGAATCCTCAAATAGTTCATGGAACTACGGTACAATTAAATCTTTCTTTAAGCTATAACATGTTAACCTGAAAGATGATATGTTGAATGTAATTGCTTTTCAGGTGCTTCTAGAGCTGGCACAAAACCGCAACAAGATACCATTGCCAAAGTCTATAGCAGGGCCTGGGTTTCCACTTCCACCCGATCAGGACACATTGATTGCTCCCAACTACCAGTTCGCAATTCCAAACAAAAGGTCTGTCGAACCTATGGAAGAAACTGAGGATGAAGAAGTTCCCAATGCTGATCCCAACCCGTCTCAAGAAGAGAAGACGGATGGGCAACAAAATCCCCATCAAAGAGTGTCATTTCCCCTGCCTAAACGCCAAAAGGATTGATTTCAAATCCCATATGTCACCGAGGCTTTATTAGTTGGTGATGGTTGTGATAAAAGGCGAATTTTTGGGTACATCGATCAACCCCTGCTGATGATTCATTGCTATTAAGACTATTTATGCAATTTTACTGTAGTTGTGAAGAGATTCAACTTTCTGAATTTACACTCATACTTTTTATCTATGTTATAATCTCAGAATCTATTCCTATCCTCGCTCTCTCAGCTTTCAGCAAAAAATCGCAAAAACATTGTTCCCTAGTCAAATTTCTAGGGAGGTTGATTTTATGAATTTCTTCCAACATTTCACCTTCTACAAAAATCTCCACCTAGAGTTCACTTTTTGCCTAGAGGCTCATCAACAAACAATGACACTTCTTTCTCTTTCTCACGGGACAAAATGTTCCTCTTTTTCCTCACACTGGCCTTCAAATCTTCATTTTTCCTGTTGGAATTATAATTTTCGATAACCCAGACAGAATAAATTGTTTGAAACACAAGAACCAACCTAATGCATACCACAAGCCATAAAAAGTTAATTTAACATGATTTCTATTTTTTTTTTTTTTGGAGAGAATTTAACATGATTTCTATTGTTGTTTAGTGTATATAAAAAATTGATGCAAACAATCAATATAACGAATAGGTATAGTTTCAGGGTTGATTGATAAAAAATAAAATGTATGTTTTATACTAGCTATAGACTATAGTCAGGGATGGCAATTGGACCCAAGCTCAGTGGGCACCCGCAAAAAATACTCATGATGGGCGGGTAAATACCCACATTGTTAGGTATGGGCATGAGCACGAACAATTACCCGCAAATTTAACGGGTATGGGTGCGGGTACGGGCACTCTAGTGCCCACCCCGCCCCATGCCCGCACATTATATATACTATACCAATAATTTTATTTATATTAAATTTAGTTAATTAATCCAAAGTCTTTGATATTTATTGTAATATGCACTTATTTTTTTATATTTTAGATGCTTTTATTTGGCTAAATAATATGATGCGTAATATTTGATATGTTGATTTAGAATATTTCATATCATATTTTAACTATGTTGTGATATTTTCTATTATTTATTATCTTTTTGTTGTGAAAGTGCGGGTAATGTGTTCGGGTACGGGCATTTAGATACCCATAAGGTATGGAAACTGGTACCAAACTTATTGCCCACGAGGGTATGAGGAATTTTTTAAAACACGGGTACGGGGATGAGTACTATGGTACCCTGCCCAATGGATACTCATTGTCATCCCTACCACTCACCGGCATACACGCATATAGTACTATTGCTTTTGATGGGCAATAATTTGTGTGATATAATAATTCCGTCTCATGTATTGATGATTGGTGATTGATGGGCAAAGAGGACTCTATTAGGACCCACCCGTTACTACAAAACCATCACCTAGAAAGAGTCCCCTAGCTAAGTAGCACTATACTGTACTTGTGGTGAGTTGTGAGTGACCAAACACATCTCTACCAAAACGGCTTCTATAGCAGACAAGTGCAACATGTTATTTTAAGTTTAAAAAAAAAATCCTTTCAGTAACAACAATCAAATTTTATTCCATTAACTGTAGGTAAAAAAATACTTTGTAACTTGTAACTAGAAATTTATGGTATTATTTGTCTTTACGGATAACACGGTAACCTAATCAGTACATGTAATTAGTCCAGCTTTTAAGATATTTTCAGATGTGATTTTGTTGACATGTGCTTTCTTTTACATGTGATAATTCATCAAATTAATTGGTATTGATTCAACAAACAACAAATAAAACAAATTTTTTATTGTTTAATCGAATCAACATCAACTAAATCATATTGTCTCATTTGAGAAGATCATACACATCTCTAGTAAGATAAAGTGTCATGTATCACTTAAGGTGGATCAATATCTTAAGACTCCGATGAAAATCGATGTCTATGTAAAAATAAGTTTATGGTAGTACTCAAGAAAAAAACAATATTAGACATCAAAACTTAATTTATTTTCTTTTCTTTTTTTACTTTTATCGAATCAATATCAATTAGATCACTATCTCATTCATATAATCGTTGAAAACAATGAATAAATGGCGACGTCAATTGTTGTCGAAATTCGTAAACCACATAGAACACCAATCCACCCCAGCTGTCGCCCTCTGGTTGTGGTAAATATATGAACGAAGAAACATAGGGCATTGAAACCAAATAATGTGACAGCACTAACCCCGTAAAAATAAACTAAGATGAAAAGTACATTTGGTTCCAAGTTTAAACCACTAATTAACATATGAAACGTGATATATTATGGATTGCGAAACTGGGAGGAACTTTCTCGCACACAGTATCATGTTAATTTCTCTATATCCTAATATAGTACTATTTGTCATATTGAAGTATGGGATAATCTACTGCATGGAAAAAAGCATACCTATCTCTAATTACCACAGTCAACCAACAAATTAAAATAAATAAAGTTCACAAAAGGTATGTTCTGTAGTTTTAATTGGTCGTAGATAAGCTAGGTGTGCTCTTATAATTAGTGTTATATATAGTATAGTTGCATGAGTTGGTCAATTATTGTTCTATTCGATAAAACTAATTGTACACCGCATCAACATATGACATATTCAGCGTACCTTTCAATATGTTTGTCTTCCAACCTGTAATATTTTAACAGAAAATGTTTAGGTGTACACCCATAAGATATATCCACATCTTGAGAGAGAAAAAAAAATAAAAAAAATAAGAGTAAATGAGGTGATGAATGATTTTTGTTTTTTTTTGTTTTGAATAAACGTGATAAATGATAGATTGATTTTTCAATAATCATTTTCTTTCTTGCTAAACAAGTCTCTATGAGATATTGTGAAGAATATAATATGATGATTTTTTAAAATAAAATTACCTACTATATATAATTAATTAGTGTAAATTACCTACTATAATTGGCAAGAACATTACTTTTAAAGATAAAGATGTTTTTGTTTTGACAGAATGACTATGCAAATACTACAACTTTATTGCATTGTCTAGAAATGGGATCTTTTGCATACTCACCATCATCTGAATATATTACACTCACATGGCAATAGAGAAAATATTCAAAGTGGAAGAAGAATCATAAATGCTAGGATTGCATCTTCAAAGATACATATGGTTTATGGATTTGGGCACAAATAGGGTGATGAAGAAAACGAGGTTTAAACCAACAATAGAAGTAATATTTCAAGAAAAATGTGGGAGCTTTATAGCTATCTATGTGTATGATTTCAATTTGAAAATGGTATATAGTGTGACCCATTAAAGATATGTAAGTACTTACCACTCAATGACACTTTGAATATGACTTTGAATATGATAAGGACATGTGAGATTATAATGTGGCAATTGGTATATATGGGTAACCATAAACAGCAAGGCTTGGTCTCCAGATGTCCATTATTTAGGAACGGGAAAGATCACTATTTAAAGCAAATGTAGATGTGGAAACCTATAACATGATGCATTGTTGAGCAATTTTTTATATCGATTCTAACTCGTTTTTGTGATAGATGAGCTATGCCAATTTGATTAAATATAAACCATTAAAATTTATAAATGTAAAATAAAATATTTTCAGGTGATTAGCCATTATTTCAAAAATTAATTTTTAAGATTGATATTTTTGAGATAAAGTAAAATGGTTTTATTTTTTATTTTTAATCATATCTTGTACATAATATAGATTGGAAGCAAATAATTATTTAAAGGATAAAATGGGAAGGAGATAAAACTAGATCCTTGTATTCTCATTTTTGATAAAAAAAAATAAAAATCACTCCTATTATATATAAAGTTTGCATTTTTTTTTTATACATAATATATAGATTTAAGGGTTTATCTACTCAATGTCAAAAGTGAAATAAGAATTGAACAACTAACCAAATGTAGTTCATTTTAAATTAGATTGAGTGTATGTTTGGTTTTACAGCAACAAAAACTGATTTTAAATGAATTTATTCTATAAAAAATAATTTTGATTAGAAATAAATTGAATGTAAATTGATTTGTGTTTGACCACATTCATGTAAAAATTAGGTGATCAATAAATATATATTTGAGATAAATAAATGAAAAATTATAGGTTTGAATACATTCTCACATATTGCAATATTCTTATCAATTGAATTACAAGGGACAAAATTAACTAAATTAATTTAATAAATAAGAACATTTACTCATATGTTTACAAAAACTAAGTTGAGCACGTGAAAGTTGGTGAGGAAAGGCAAGCGAAAGTGAAGTGATTAGTCAAAAGGACGATAATAAAGTTAACTAAAAAGGAAGATTTATGTCAAAGAAAGACATATACACATTATAGGCATATAAAATACCTACTAATTAAAGTGAAAAGGCAAGAATCAGTCCTCATGAGTCCTGACAGAGTGTACAAAGTCAATGTCCTTAACTTGGAATTTTCCTACTTGTACTTCAATTTTAAAGTATACCATATTCCCTAATCCCCATGAAATAAAATTCGAAATATTAATAATAAGTTTTACTAATATCAAGTCATCATATAATTTTTTTTTTGAAGAAGCTAAAATGAATTATATTAACACAAACTAAATGGTCTTCCTAGCACTAGGTGTATTAAGGAAGAAACACTGAAGCTCAAACAATATTTGTACAATAATTACAAGTCACCAAAAGATAAAACAGAAAAAATAACTATTAACCAATGTCTAATATCGCAAACGGACTAAGCCACCAACCATGGTAGTTGGAGGAAAGACTAACATATTTCCCTTTCAACCACATAAAAGTCGACGACTTTATTTTGTCCGCCACTTGCAATATAGAGGAGTTTTTGTTATTGAAAATCCTCTTATTTCTTTCTTTCCATATTTCTCACACTATTGCACACCAAATAACCTGAAGGATGAACCGCCTTGATTTGGCAGCTCCCCCCATATAATTAAACTGATTAAAAAGACTTGATGCATCATAAGGCATAATAGTAGCAACATTTATCCACCTGTGAATATGGTTCCAAACTGATCCAAAAACATTATAATGTAAAAATAAGTGAGAAGATGTTTCCACCTCCCCACAACCTCCAACGCACAACTAATCATCAACACCAACCACATTACGACGGTAAAGGTTGTCCTTAGTAGGCAACCTATCACGTAACAAGCGCCAAACAAACAACACCACCTTCAAGGGGACTTCCTTGAGCCACAAATGATACATAGACACCTCAACGTCGACAGTAGCATTAACAGTCAAAAAATTATAGGCATTTCGAACAGTATAAACAGAAGATGTTTCCAACCGCCAAAGTATTCTATCGACCCTGTCAACCTGCAAAGTGACGTAAAAACCTAAGTTCCCCTGCTAGCTCCTCTTCCTACGCAAACAACTTACGCCTCCAACTCCACGCCGCCCCCTCCACCCCCCACCCTAACAAATGCATGTCAAACACCGACACACTCTTCACCACCGACAACTCATATAATCTATTA
>Ga0315913_1001911_pt1 | contig 23822 bp, 7 predicted proteins | sample MpolsnodulesMG_FD_207736 | JGI IMG/M metagenome (GOLD analysis project Ga0315913, IMG submission 207736) | Medicago polymorpha root nodule microbial communities from Los Angeles, California, United States - small nodules | ecosystem: Host-associated > Plants > Roots > Nodule | place: USA...
CTCTAACATCTTACTGCATGATTCCTTTTTTTGGCAATATTACATTACAGCTTGCAAGTCATTAACACCACAAATGGAAAATAACAGACACACTTTATAAAGAAAAGATGATAAGAAACATATTTTACATGTAAGCGGAAATTGTTGCAAGCTGTAATTCTCTCTAACAAAGATGCTTTCAAGACTGCTTGCAAGTCATTTTAAAACATGCATCATCTTTCATCCATAAAAGGGAGATAATAGCAGCTCTTTTAGTGCAGAATTAGATTTTTAGTAGAGAATAAGAATAGTGTTATGTGGTTTTTGTTTTTTTGTAATGTTTGAAAATGCTTCATGTTGTGCTCAATACTTGTATCAATATTCCATGTTACACATGCTTTATTTATTTTTTTTGAGAGAATGTTACACATGCTTATTATGCAGTAATTTGAAAAACTGTTCTGCTTTTTGTTCCATCTTTTGTTCTTTTTCTTAATGTTTTTAAAATGTTTGGCTTCTTCTTTTGCTGGTATATATTCTGGTAATGAATAGATGAATGCTAAGTTGATAGTTACTACTTACTTGATTAATCTCTTATTAGCTTTGAGCTTTGTAGATTTTAAATGACTTGCTTACTATGACAAGCACATGGTGTTATTTATTCAAAAAAAAGAAAAAGAAATGCCTTTTGCTTCTAACATCTCAATTTGTTTCTGCCATATACTTGTTGGAGTATGACTTTGTGATACTGAAATCTTCCCAGGAGCTATCTGATTTTGTCAAACTCGCCGTGAATCTAAACACAGACATAATTGGTCTAAATGCTTTGAAATTTCATTTGATTTTTCAGTTTTACCTCTTTTCTCTTTGGTGAATGAGAGGACACATCAGTTGCGATTAAAATGTACAGCTATATTTTAAAATGAATGCATTCCTGAATTTGTTAATTCAAGACATACTCATGTATTCTAAGATTTTCAATTTGTTACACAATATGTTCGTTTTTTGTTTGAATGACAAATGTAAGTAGTTAGTTGTTAAATTAATTTTACAGACAATGTTCATTAAACTTTTTTGTTAATATAATTTGCTAATTCATCACCTACTTTTACTTTTTTTTTCCTTCATGAATTAACATTGTGACACCAATTTGATTTTTACAGTTGTTGAAGATCGTCGAAGATTTTTAAGCGATGATCAGAAATGCAAATATCAATAAAAGCCTTGGAGCATCAAAGGAGGTGAGTGTACAATAATATTTTAGGGTCTTCTCGCAGTATTACACAATTGTATTTTGATACATGAGTATTCAAACAAGTTATGATTACAAAAACTGAAACCAAAATGAAAGAATACATAAAAAAAACTAGAAAGTAGGGAAAAAACCAAAATACAATAATGGTGAAAATGACAAGTAGAAGAGAGATCCCTCTTTAACTTCTTCATGCATGAGTCCTTTTTTTCGACAATAAGCAGTGCAAGTTAACTTGTGGAGGAAGTAAGCCTATATGATTTATATGCACTTTTAATTTTTTTTTTTTTTTTGGGTACAAATATGCACTTTTAATTTTTTATATATATTTACTGATTCTTGTTCTTCTTCCACTCAATTGGTAAGGATAATGCATAATATATGCAAGGTCTGGAGCTCGAACTCCGAACACCACAAAAAAAAATAAGGTTCAGGCCTCCTCGTGCTTTGCATTTTAATTTTTCTTGCTTTGATAAATAAAAAGTAAAATTAAATTTCAAATTAATTTTGCATACAACTATCCAACACGGGATATAGATTTTTTTTCTTCTTATTAGGACATATTATATTTTTCATGTTTTTTATTTTGAGAAAATATATATTATTCTTGTTGTTAAGCCAATTTCATGTCATTTTAATATCATATAAATTGTCATCGTGAGCTTAACTCAGTTGGTAGAGACAATGCATAATATAAGCAAGGTCTAAGGTTCAAACCCCGACCACCACCAAAGAAATATCATATAAATTAAAATGATGACACAATTCAGTTAGCAGCTGCAAGAACAATATTGTGTAAGGGTTGGAGTTCGAACACTGAACTCCTTTCACATTTTTAAATCATTAATTATTTGTAGCTCATATACTAAAGAGGGAAACATAAGCGAGATGTTCATAACCAATCCACACACTTTCCTCCCATATCATCTTACGTGTGTTGCACACATGGAAACATCTATTTAGATAAATCAAAACGCAAAATTAAATCATCAAGTGTAAGCCGATAAACAATGTCAATGAATTTAAAATATACTATCAACAAACATTATTTATAAACGATGTCGTTTATTTATAGAGATAAAATTGTTGATGGTGTATTATGAAGACATAACATTGTTTATTTTCTTATACTTGATGATTTCTCTACTCCGATTTTGCATTTTGATTTATCTAAGGTAGAATTTCCATGATGTGTAGCCTCTTCCAAATGATATGGGTAGAATGTGTCATGGATGAGAGTTATCGATAACACACTTTACATTCTTCTCCCCCATCGACAAAACTACTTTGATATATGGAAAACAAAAAAGGTTTTAGTGTTCTACCAAAACCTTTTGCAGATCTTCACGCCAAGCAATCTTTAGCACTGAAATGAGGTGCCAAGCAAACTAAATTTTTTGATGTCAAAATCACTTTTATTTTAATTCATAACAAAAAGATCTTTTATAAAAAAATCGGAATCTATTTTGTGTTTATTTATCATAATAAAAATAATTTTAAAAAAACAATTTAGAGCCCATTTATTTTTTGAGAAAAAAATCAATTCTTTTTAAAAAACAATCACTCTTAAGAGCATTGCAAGTGTTTATTACAGTTTTTTTTTTTTTAAAAAAACTCAGAATCTAAAAAAAATATATCTTAATACAAGTTTAAATGAGAACTGGATAAGACATAAGAGTAGTTTATCGCAAAATAGATTTTTTTAGAGGAGAGAGAAAATAAGTGTAAAAGATTGAGGTAGCTTTATAAAAAAAAATCTCTATTATATAGTTGTATCAAAATAAACTTTTTTTTATTTTTTATGGAAAAGTGATTTTTATTACAATAAATAAACACAAAATAGATTCTGATTTTTTTTATACAAACTCTAAAAAAGAATCTCTAAATTGTATTCAATGTCAAAACCACTTTTATTTTAATTTGTAACAAACGGACAAATAGCTTATTTGGATACTATATAAGAGATTTTTTGTTATAAATTACCTCAATCTTTTGACTCTTGTTTTGTCTCTTCTCTAAAAAACAAATATTTTTGAAAAACTATGTTTAACAACTTCTCATTTAAAACATTTTTTTGATTCTTTTTATATTATGATTTTTATAAAAATCTGTAATAAACACATGCAAACTCTTAAAAGTAATTTTTTTAAGTCCTCGTGAGCTTAACTCAGTTGGTAGGGACAATGCATAATATATGCAAGGTCCGGGGTTCCACAAAAATGATTTTTTCCTTAAAAAAACTATAACATGCTCTTAATTTAGGTTTTGGAAAAACAAGATCTTACTATATTTTAATTGTTAATATAAGAAAATTACTAGATTTTAGCAAGATTTATCCTAGACTAATTGTTTGAGTTGCAAGATTTATTCTAGACTAGACTAGATTCTTAAGTGTGCACTGCACGCAATATACAAGTCACAGTACAAAACCCTACATTTATTGTATTTTGGTCGAACAACAACAAAACCCTATAGTTACCTTCTCTTTCTACGATACAACCCTTGTTGATTTTTTATCTGTAGTCAGAGAGATGAGTTTCTTAAACTCCATAAAGCAGGCAGCTAACAACTTTGTTACTAAAGTGGAAGACTTGTTTTCATTGCATGATGTTGCAGAAAAGAAAAAGAAGTCAGAAAGTCTCCTATCGGGTGATAAATATATATGGGGGGATTGTCCATTCAAGAATTGTTCAGTTTCGTTGCTGAATGATGAGATTAAAATTGTGACCAATGCCGAGTGTCCATCTTGTTACCGGTTATTCTGCGCACAATGCAAGATTCCATGGCATGGAGGACATAACTGTCAAAGATTCCAACAAAGAGAAAATAGACTTTTAAAGAAGAGAAAATCATTCTTTAAAGAACGCGACGATGAAAAGAAGAGGGAGAAGAAAGTCACTTTGATCGCTAATCAACCAAATCAAAACTCCATAAAACAAGCAGCTAACAAAATTGTTGCCAAAGTGGAAGACTTGTTTTCGTTACATGATGATAAAGAAAAGAAAGAGAACCCGAAAATTCTCTTCTTGGGTAATAAAGATATGCAGGTGAATTGTCCATTCAAGAATTGTTCAGTTTCGTTGTTAAATGATGAGATTAAAATTCTGACCAATGCCGAGTGTCCATCTTGTCACAAATTATTCTGCGCACAGTGTAAGGTTCCATGGCATGGAGGACATAACTATCAACGATTACAACAAAGTGAAAATAGATCTTCAAAGAAGAGAAAATCTCCCTTTGAAGACCGCGATGATGAAAAGAAGAAGAAGAAGAAGAAGAAGAAGAAGAAGAAGGAGAAAGTCACATTCGCCATTGATCAACCAAATCAAAACTCAGTGAAAGTGAAGTGTAATGAATTCCAACAAAAAAATTTGAAAGGGATTCTCAAATGTTCGGTAACAAGTAATGAGAAAGAGTTGAAGAAAGAAACCATTGAGACCAGCTATGAATGTTCTTCACTACCTCCAAAATCCATTTGTGGTTTATGCTCTAATTTCATGCAAGACTCTGATATTGTTAGAGGAAGTGCCATATGCAATCACCCCTTTTGTGGCAATTGTATATCTAAGCATGTGGATGACCAACTAAGCCACAATATAAAGAAAGTTTATAGTCCAAATCCAGGCTGTTGCGTGGAGCTGAAGCCACAACATTTGCAACACATTTTGCCTAAAGAAGTTATTGGTCGATGGGAATATGAGTCTTACATTGCTTGGTGGAATTGTGGATAAGGTAGTGTTGTATTGAGATCTCACGGTCCAAATTTCAAGTTGAATAGTGATTTACCGTCTTTTATATATTGAGGTCTTTTTAATGTTGATATACAAATCCAGTCTCTTAGGTTTTAGTTTTATGATTCTATAATCTATACACATGCTATGAGTATGAATGTGTAATAGAGTTTTCTGCCAATAAACAACCTTTTCTTCTAGCTTCTGATCTAGTTCCTATAAAAATAATTTTTTGTTTTTATTTAAATCATCCGAACTCAACATCGTTAGTGTCCAGACCACCGAACTTCTGTGAAGGGTTGGAGAGAACACTCAAATCATGTAGTAGACTTAGACGTATAGAAAAAATATGCAGTAGTAAATTATTTATTTGAAATAGGTTACAAATACACCTAAAGTCAAGAGCAGTAAATATAACAACAGCAAAGGCTCCTTCAACTACATAATCAGCTTACCAAAAGCTCCAGTATCTTGTCATACAAGAAAACATAATTTACACTTACAGCACCATGATATAATTCGAAAATGCTTCAGAGTCTACTAGAGATTGTTTTTACTACCTATGCACCTAATACATTTTATAAAATGTTCATTCCTTATCAGGATTAGTACTTCACTCCAAGTCGTTTCTTGTATATGGATGGATTTCCAATCACAAAACCAATGCACAGATGGAGGCAATTTTTCTAGTAACATTTAGAACCTGAAGAGTATTGTGTTCTTTTAATGGACCTTTTAATAAGTGTTACCTCTGTTTCTTTGATATATATTAATTGTTTATCTTAATTATCCTAACATTTTAGGACAAAAATAATGACATTGATATGGCCAAACAAAGATTGATAGTGACAATAATGTCTCTCAAATAACAATACAATGGAGTGTGTACATTCACATATACTTCTGATGCAAGCAATTTGGTAACAAGGCAGGAAGATAACACACCAGTTTCGAGTACTGGAAAACTCCAAGAATTTGAGAAGGAAAATTTCAGAACTTATGATAACTCAGAAAATTGCTTGCTTTATTAAAATCAAATCGGTGTATTTAAAGAGTAACTAAATCCCTATAACTTAGCATATTCTGTGTAACAGAAATATGATAAGATGTTGTTTGACTAAATCCCTACTAATGTGCTAACTTAGTAATAAATAAACTAGGAAACAGGAAACCGTAAAACTAAAACTAATAAAAGATAAAATGAATAATATACTAAATACTAAGATTTAATAAGAGTTAAACAAATCCTTTCAGCCAACTGGGCTTTTGTTTCATTCTTTTGGGCCATTCCTTCTTAGTATTTAGTGGCCCATTCCTTATCTCTGGTTCAGCTGTATCTTTCTTGGAGACAAAACAAATGAGATATATTGGCCAAAAAGTTTAATGAGTGCGACTCTGTTACCATAATATATATGGTGTGCTTAATGAACTTGTTATCATCCTCTCCTATGTACTAAATTATTCCTATGAGTCCGTACTAATTGGAATTATCAGAACTTGTTATCATCCTCTTGATAATCAGCAATTGTTTATGAAATATTTGAAGCACTTGCTTAGAACTTGTTAAAGCAATACTATTGAAATTGAAGCATGCATTCTTAAGGAAAATTTTATTAAAAAAAATGAGAGACTACCAATTCTAAGAATGAAGAAAGTAATAAAAAGATTTTCTTTGATGAACAAGGACTACAAAGATTGATAGTAACAAACTAACACAGTCTCTCAAATAACATTACAAGCACAAGGAACCACAGAAAAGCTAAGGCAATTGGTTTAAAACTACAATGGAGCGGTTTGTACATAAGACTATTTCTTGGCTTGTCTTTATATTTGAATTTATCAAAACATAAATTATTGCTGAAACCTAATGTACAAATGAACAAATAAGGAAGATATATTAGCAATAAAAGAATGATAAAGCTTCTATATATCTTCTAAAACATTTAGGTGGAGCTTTCTAGCTTTGCTCTCAGGTCTTTCCTCAATATCTTTCCTGCAGGAGACTTTGGAATTGCATGAACAAAATATACTTTGTGCAGTCTTTTATAAAATACCACCTGTTCACAATAAATACCACATGCCACTTTTAGTCAAATATTGGATCAGTATATATTGGAATGAGAATGAAGGTCGGTTTTGGTCTCTCACAATTTTCCTAACGGCACAAGCCCCTGACATTTTTTATAGTAGGGACAAATTAGTCTTTCTATTATAATTGAACAGAGACTAATTTGTCATCACGATAAAAATGTCAAGGACTAATTTAAGTTTTATTTTTGTCAAAGACTGAATTGGGCCGTAAGAAAATTGTGAGGGACCGTAACACAATTAATGTATATAGCAATGCTTATATTACCTGTTTAGCTATAAACTCCTTTACAATCTCTTCAGTTAGATCATTTCCATTTGACCTTACCACAAAGGCAACAGGAACTTCACCAGCAGCAACATCCTTTTGCCTGTTAAAATATTTGGTTCCATTAGTGATTAATTATTATTTATATATAAACAATGACATTGTCAAGATTTAAATAAACTAATTAAGATACTTACGGGACAACAGCTGCATCTGCAATAGATGGATGACTTACAAGAAGACCTTCAAGTTCAGCAGGGGGCACCTAACATAACAAAATAATAATTAAGCATAAATTTTATTTAATGAGGTAAATTTAAATGTATTCATAAACTAATGAAATACATACTTGGAAGCCTTTGAATTTGATGAGTTCTTTCACTCTGTCAATTATGAAAATCTCATCATTGTCATCTATATAGCCAACATCACCGGTATGAAGCCAACCCTCCTCATCAATAGTAGTTTTTGTTGCATTCTCATCATTCAAATATCCTAAAATATTGAAATGTATAATTTAAAAATAATTAAAAAAAAATGTATAAATTGAAAGAAAAATATTCATAAGGTTATATTGCATTTATATAATATATACCTTTCATGATTTGTTGGCCACGTATGCAAATTTCACCAGGTTGATTATAACCAAGAGAACGACCAGTTTCAGGATCAAGAACTTTGAGCTCTGCATTTCTTACAACAGTGCCACATGAGCCTGAACTTGTTGGGAATGGGTTCTTTGCAAAGCCCAAAGACATGGACAGTACTGGGCCTGCTTCTGTCATACCATAACCCTGAAGACACATGCAATATATTCTCGTTTATATAACAAAAAAATATTTTTTCAGATTCATCTAATAATTGATGAATAATAAAAAAGAAACTATTTGCTTACGTAGAGTAAATATATGTATAATTTAGGTTCACAAATCTAACTAAGTTTTGTGCCAATCCTATTTTTTTTCTTCTTCTTGGGATCTCTCATAACTCTCTTTATTTTATAGGATGTTATTCAACTATAAATTTTGAAGTTGACAACATCACGTGGAGAACAAAAGTACATCTTTATTAATTTGTTCTCTTAGTTTAAATTATTTTATTTGTTAGGTTGCTTATGAAATGGAAAACTGTCTGAAAATGATTTAAATTATTTTAACGGTGAATTTAATGAAAATTCTTTTGTTGGTTGAAGCTGAACAATTTAATGAACATTTCTATGGCCCATATTGGACACCTCGATCACTAGTGTTTATTGGCAACTAGGCAGCAATTGAGACGGTTGAGGCACCAAAACTTTGACCTTACTTGTTAGGTGGTGTTGAAACTAAACAAGATAAACTAACCCAATATTCTATATACACCTAAGGTCACGATGTCAAGTTTGACCCTAAGCAACAATACGAGATACATTATATATTTTTTTTAAGGAACATTATTATATTCTTCTTTGTACACCAAAATTTTGTTAAAGAATCCCAAAGAATAATGGACTTTCGCCATATTATAAAAGTTCAACTACTTCATATCCTAATCAAGCGTGGTTAAAGAAAAACTTAGTAGGCTAGGGCCTAAATCATTTTAACCAAAATATGTTTAAAATCTTATTTAATTACTAAATTTTTCACTTAAAAGAACATTTTTGTCTGTTGAATATGTTGAGGATCATACCAGTAAATGCTTAGAAATAATTGCAAAGATTTTACCAACAAAAGAAGAAGAAATACTGCAAAGTATTTACTCTTCCTTGTCCTTGTAGGTCCAGGTTTAATGTCCTGGTATCTTGCAATCATATTCATCGATGATACGAATATATAAGCATTAATTATATGTCGGTAGTACAGACGAGCTTTTTTGGGACATTGTCTAAATTTTTTAAGTAAACGTTAAAAATAATTAAATGTTTTGTTTGGCAAAGTAAATAGTTTTTTTTAACAAATCAAAATGAATTATAATATTAAACTAAAGGTGAATTCCCCGGTGACCAAAAAAAAAGAAAGATGAATCTCCCGTATAAGATAAAGTAAATAGTTAGTGACGGTTATTCTAAGAAATGTCCTAGTGTTTAGAACATTTGTTAAAAAAATTAAAAATAATAGATTTGCATTAGATTTAACAATATTTTAATTTTTAAAGAGTTAAATTCATCACTTTTCTTCATTTTCTAAAACAATAGTTATATATTTATTTTAACCAGTTAATTATGAAAAATATAATCTTTTATTTACTAGTATAAATAGTAAAGTGCTACTACTTCCTTTCAAATTTTCAATTATATTCAATCATTTCAGAAAAATTAAGAGAAGGGTAAGTATTATTATTCCTCCATTCAGTAGAATACTAGTCCAAATTTGTACTGAAAATATTTATTCAATTCTCTATTTTTTTATTTAAAAAGCCAAAAAAATTGCAAGACAAGGCACACGACATTTTTTCTTTAAAAAGGCAAAATAATTGCAAGACAAGCAAAAACATGCCACAATAATCAACAAATACTACACCATCTCAGTTTAAAGGCATTTAATCCTCTATTAATAAGTAATTACAGGAACCAGCTGAAGTCATTCATCTATAATTTCTTTTCTTTTGTGCTGACATATTATCCATATTAAATTACTATGAAAATACTTAATTGTGCGAAACAATTATAATATTTCATTCTAGCATTCTTTGTTGGTGAAACATTTTTTTGAGGAAGGTAAGATATATATTTTAGCTCATACTATAAAATATTTTCTTATAAACAATTCTTATAAAAACTTAATTCATATTTAGTTCTTTTTTTTTACAAATAATATTAAGTTTTTTTTTTTGAGCAAAAACAAAAGGAACTTAATGTTATTTGTAAAAAAAAATAAGGAACATTAAATTCCTTATTCATTTAATTTTTTAAAAGATTTTAGTTATACATAAAACAAGTCAAATGAAAGGCTAAACATGAATGAAACTTTTGTAGAATTACTTTTGATAAGGTATATTTCATAGAAAATAAAACATTTATTTATTTTTTAAAATTATTTATTATTTTTTCTTAAAAAGTTAAAATTTGTATTGACTTTGATGTAAGCCACGTCAAGAGTTTCTCACAAAAGAGAAAACAGCCACGTCAAGGGTATGGAGACCGAACAAATTAGTTGAGCGGTTAATGTTTCTAATGACTAGAATACCCTTATTAAATTAACTTGGCCAGAGCTGTCCTATTCTCAGTCACATAAAAATTAAATTTGTATAGTCTTGTCACGGTGTAATTCTGTCTCAGATCCTATTTATAAAAGATATTTTAAATCAATAAAAGTTTGATGTATCAAATTTAATTTTTTAACCATTTTATTAGCTTAAATTTAATAAGATAATACTTTTTCTGATCCTATTTATACAAAAAAATTAGGTTTTTAAATATATGTATTTAGTCAAGAATCTAAACCAAATACATAAATCATGTATCTAAAATGTGTTTATTGTAAATAGAATGGGATAGAGGAAAAAAACACTTCTATTTTTAGTTTGATTGAAAAACTTAAAATTGAACTGAAAACACTTAAAGACAAAAACAGAATCAAAGAAAAGAATTTTACCTGTCCCAAAACAGCTTGAGGAATTCTATTATGAAGAGTTTCTTCAAGCTCCTTCCCTAACGGTGCAGCACCAGACAAAACCAACCTTATTGAACTCAGATCAAACTCCGCCACCGCCGGACTCTTTGCCAACGCCAAAACCAACGGCGGAACAACCATCGCCACCGTCACCTTATGTTTCTGTATAAGACCAAGCAAAGCCCCTATCTCAAATTTATGCATCAACAAAACCCCACTTCCTGCTCTCAGTGCACACAATAACACACTGTTGAGAGAAAATATATGAAACAATGGAAGAACACAAAGAAGAACATCTTCTGTTGTTAAATATAGATTTGGATTCTCTCCATCCACTTGTTGTGCCACACTTGTTGTTAAACTCTTGTGTGTTAGAATCACTCCTTTAGGTAATCCTGTTGTTCCAGAAGAAAATGGCAGCGCCACCGCGTCTTCTGGATCGATCTCTACCACCGGAATATCCTCTTCGTTCGACTCAGAAATCACCGAAAAATGTAAACAATTCACAGGTGTTTCATCGGTTGTTATCACCTTAAAGTCAAATTCTACACCAACCTGATCATTTTGATGGAGTTTCTCAACGTACATTGCTTGTGTAATAATGAGTTTTGTTTCAGAAGCTTTTATTTGTTTGAAGATTTCAGCGCTGGTGTAGAAAGGATTGGCGGTGGTTGCGACCGCGCCAATCATGGAAGCAGCGATGAAAGAGAGAACAAATTCAGCTGAGTTTTGTAGAAGAATCATGATTACATCACCTTTCTGGATGCCTAATTTGGACAAACCAGCTGCGATTTTTCGACATTGGAGATAGGTTTCGGCGTAGGTATAGGTTTTTCCGGTGGCAGCAACGATTAGACAAGGCCGATCAGCAAATTCGGATAGGTTTTGGAAGCAGTAGGTATGAAGTGGGAGGTGGTTAGAGATAGGTATATCTGGTAATTTTGATTTAAATATATGAGTAGTTTGGGTAGAAAGAGAATCATCCTCAAAATTATCACAAGGTTTTTGTTTTTGGTTGTTAATTTGTTCAAGTTTAGGTACAGAAACAGAAGTAGATACTTCTGTGGTGGTCTGTTTGGCATCAACAGAAGGAGCTACTGACAACATTGTTTTAACTGATTATGAAGACAAAGCACTTTTAGGAAAGAGAAAAGTGAAGTTGAGAGAATGAGAAATGAAGAGAGGAAAATGTGGTAATATAAGGGAGAGAAAATGGGAAGTGAAGAGATTGGCGGATGAAGAAAGAAAATTCAACGAGGTAAGGTGTTAGGTGGGAGTGATGGATGGTTTTAGTTTGGAAAACGCTAACAAATCCCTTTAAACATAATTTTGTATATAAAATACATTAATAGTAGTATTTTAATTTTTAAATGAATAATTTTATAATTTAAAATGTTTAAAGAGTGTCTAAAATACTCTCGTTAGCAAGACATTTTTTAGTTTAGTTTTTTTTTTCTTTAAAGAAAGGAAGAAGTGAGAAAGAGAGGTAGCCAAGTAATCACGTTCAAAACCATGCGTTCTTCTTCTAGCCATTCTTACTTACCTACCTACCCGGTTTTATGTCTTTTTCTTTCTGCCTGCCAATATTTGTATTTTTATACTAAGTATTATAAATATATGGGTCAGCTCTCAACTTGTATTGTATGATATTTGGTGAGCACTTACTATGTATTAAATATTGGCTGCTGATCCACGTGGGCGGATTCTATGGTCATCAGCTCACTAGAACCCTCCTGGCAAGTTTGGTTTTGAACAAGTAGTGAGTGTATCAAACTCTGGGATGAAAAAGTATTAAAGCAATAGTGTGATCTTGTTGTTCTATGGACTATGGATCAATTATTTGGACTTGATATCAAGTCATATACAAGGTGCATGATTAAAAAAACAATAATGTTCCGCAGTCATTTAGGATTCTTAGATTTGCGACACCTGATTTATCATAGGTAGATTTATGGTTAATTTAGTTAGTTATATGATTAATTCAGATCACATTGAAAATTGTGGGGTTAAATACGTAGTTTAGTTAAAAAAAATTAAGTTAAAATGTAATATCTTAGAACAAAGTTTAAATCTTACCTAACACAAGGAGTATACGGATAGAAATCAACAAACCTCTACGACAATGTACAATAACAAGAGGCGCAACAACAACAACATCACAAAAAGCAAAAAACAAGTGAAAAGCACATCATTGAAATAAGCCTTGTCCACAAAAAAAAAAGATCAAAAGATAGATTCACGCGATGCACTTTCAACCACAAAAAAGATAACAACTTAATTTTGTCGAGTAAATTGAACAGACGACCACTCCTTATCCTTGAATATGCAGAAATTTCTTTTCTTCCACACTATCCAAACACAAAATAACCAACTTAAAACAATAGTTGATCGAACCTTCTTTGAAAATTGCACAAATTGCCAAACTAAATGAGATGGTCTGACAGATGCTGAGAATTCACTGAATAAATGTCTAACCACCGCTGACAAGATACCGTATATGCCTTAAACACTTGCATCCCAAAAAAGCCGATTATCACTTTCCTCGATGTCGCAGCCACCCGTACAAATAATAGAATTTTACTGAAGAACATCACGCTTGAGAAGATTATCCTTAATCAGAAGTCGATTACATAACAATCGTCAAGCAAACATAAATACCTTCAGAGCAGCAACCTTATTCCAAATAATGTTGTGCATGTCCAAACTTTCAGTCTGCACACCCTGTGATAACAACTTGTAAATGACGCGCACTAAATAACCTTTGTAGGGATCAAGATGCCAATCCCATTTGTCTTCCCGATCAGCGTGAAAAAAAAAAATTTATTCAACAACTCATAACACTTCTCCACCTACTCATTTTCCCACGCAAACAGACTCCGTTGCCACAACCAAGTTCGACCCCCAAGACCCAAACCCAATGAACATATTGTTGGAATAAAATGTGTTTAACATTACCACCTTAAGTTTTGATGATAACAAAGTATTAAAAGTTCAATTGGATATGCTAATATTTGTTCAAGTGTGCAGGACCATAGACTAAAATTTATAAGTCCTAAAACAAAGTATTGGGTCTGGAAGAACAAATGAGGGCAATAGAATTTATAAAGGAAGCTTGTTGCGCGTTTGAGTCTGAAGACCATCATAGTATGAAGATTCATCAGAAGTTGACTGCCAGAGTCTGACGTCATCAGAGTCTGAAGTCAAGAAGCTGGAGTTAGTTAAAGTTGGTTATTTGAAAACACAAGTTTATAGAAGGAATGGAAGCCTGGAGCAACGGTTATTTCAGAGGAATTAGAAGGCATTGGATGCTTACCACTGAAGAGTGCAAGAAAAGGACAATAATACAATTGTACAACCACTACTCCACTATCATGTCTGCACATAGTACTGCTACAGCTATGTCTACGCTGATTAATTCTCCAAACAAGGAACGGATTTCAAATTATTCCCTCCTAGGACATTAACCAAATCAAGCTTCAATAACGACTCTTTGATGCGCTGGCAACCTCTCAACGTCTCTTCCACACCTCTATATAAAGGAGTGAAGACTTGAAGATTTACAAAGACTCAACAACGTTTTAAAAGTGCCAAAACTCTGCTAAAATTGTTGTGCATCATAAACTTAGAATTTCTTATCAACTTTCATATCTTAGAAATTCTAGAGTCTTAAGAGTCTGATTTTGATTTGTATTGAGAACACCGTTGATTGTATATCAAGTGTTCAGCCGAAATTTTTTTCTGTGTAATTGTGTTTATTTAGAAGTCTCTTGCTTTTGTGCTCGAGCATAGGAAATCTCTTGCTTGTGTGCTTGAGCATTTGTAATCAAATTCTGATTTTAGTGAACTCTCCTTGGAAGTGCAAGGGGGACAAGATTACTTCTAGATTGTGGAAGAAACCTGTATAATTGTTTTGTGTCTTTCTCTTCTCTTCTCTCTCTCTCTCTCTCTCTCTCTACTTTATTCGCTACATTAGACTCTGAACTCTATCAGACTCTGGACTTTGGACTTAGTTTTAAAAGAAGAAAAAGCTAACACAATTCAACCCCCCTTCTTGTGTTTTTCTCATCTTCACATATATCAACAACTGATAAAAGAACATATATCAGCAACTGATATCATATGATTTTCAGCTAAATCAAACAAACCTCTAAACCTATCACGTAACATACCTCTTTCCAACCACGGATCACATCAAAAGTAAGTTGTAGTCCCATCGTTCACTACCCGCACAAATCTATAATCAAACCAACTACTCATCCTTGTTCCTACACCTCTTTTGATACTCATCGAATCACACCACCAAGAAGACCCCCTCCTCCCTCGATTCCTTAGCTTCCCTCATTCCTCTCCATACCTGCTCACCAACACCTTGTGCCATAAACACCCCTTCTGCAACCTCCAACACCACTTACATAAGAATGCCAACTTAAACTCCCGAATTTTACTAACCCCATTCTTCATTTCTCCTAACCTCGACAAAAATCCACTTTCCATTTTAAATCCATTAGTCGGGATACCATTGACATGCACCGAAATCGTTCTCATACTCACACATTCCAAGAGTCATTTACGTCAGGAAACATGAAATTTCATTTTATCCATTACACCATCTAAGATATGTAAATGACTTTTGTAAAAAAAAAAAAACCAATTGTAAGCCATCCAAGAGTCATCGTAAGTCTTCTCAAAATCGACCAAGAACATTAATAATTTCTTTTTAAATTTGTGAGTTTCGTCCACCACCTCATTGACAACCAAGACGCCATCAAGAATTTGTCTATCATTAATGAACGCTAACTGAATATCTGAGACTAAACTTCCAATAAATTTTTTTAGTCGATTTGGTAAGACTTTAACCAACACTTTATAAACGCAACTAACCAAATAAACAAGTCTAAACTCCAACAATACCTCAGGGTTCTCAACTTTTGAGATTAGAGCTATAAACATACAATTCAAACCTTTCACCAAACTTCCATTCCGGTGGAACTCCGATGACAATAACCTCGTGGAATCAGATTTCAACTCCTCCCAAAAATCCTTAATAATCCTAAAATTAATGCCACACGATATTTTTGTATTTGTCCAACACCTTATATATCCGGTACATGCTATATATACCATTTGGTTTTTTAACTCTCCCTCCCTCCCTCCCAGTCACATTAATAAATTAATAATTTTAGTTATGAGTGACAGATTGTTCCTATAAAAAAACAAATAAATTTCTCCAAAGCCTGGGTACAATAGTTAAAATGGAGGTGTCAATACAAACACCCATGGAGGTACCCCTGTTGTGCTTCTTATACCTCTTTTATTGTCTTTTAAAGTATAACTCGATTTTTTATTTATTTTGTTTTAAGATATGTAAATATAGTTATATTAATCTTTAAACACTCCTGTAAACAAAAACAAAAAATCTTTAAACACTCCATGTATTAATTTTACCTAATGATTATTTTTTTTGGTAACATTACCTAATGATTATTAATATAACAGTTTTTTTTTTTTGAAATATAATATAACAGTTTCTCAGAATTCTTAAAGTTGAGAATTATTTTCATTCCTTAATTCAAAATGTTCGTGGCTATATTTATCATGGTGAATTTAAGGAGCGTACAATAAATTCATTATATAGCACCTAGCTACTTTAACTCCCTGTAAGCTTCCTTAAAAAAAAAAAGAATTCCCTATAAGCTTATTCTAAAAAAAAATAAAAAATTCCTATAAGCATACCACTATTCTATTCCAAAGACTTCAATGGTAGTGAATCAAACATTAGAGTACAGCCTATGACATCAATGTTTGATAATCATTTTGTGTGGTATGAGCTCGACTTAGACGCTTCTTTCTGTATCTCCATGCAACCCGAATTCTATTTGCTGCAAGTGATCTCCAATACGTCGATTCATACCTAAACATAGCATAACAAACAAATCATTACAACAGAGTCATGGTTTTGAAGTATATAGTAGGCATATAAATAACACACTATAGGATTTGCATCATTTATGCACATTGTTACGAGTCCCACATTCGATGAGATAAGATTTGTATCAGATTATTATGAATGGTCTTTATTTAAATGAAGCATGGAGATATATATGCAATATAAAGAAGTTATAGAAAAAATGAAACAACATTCTTCATGAAAGATAATGCAGTTGAATCATAAAAGGATGAAGACATGTTGAAGTATCGACACAGACAACACGGAAATGGAAGGTTGAATAAATAAATAACCTTATAACTCCTTGAACACGAGGGCTCCGCAAGAATCTTGTGAAAAGAGTTGTGACTTCTTCAATGTCTTTAGCGCGGAGTGAAAATGCCTCAACATTGGTTAAGCATCTTACTGTTCTGTCACTAGTCAATCCTTGTCCTTGAAGCTTTACTTTTTTACCTTCTACAAGAGAAACCACATTGGTTAAAAGTGTTGTTTCTCACTTTTTTTATTAAGGTTGCGTTGCTGATCATTGCTAGTTCTTTATGCTATCATTATATCAAGTATAGTTGTACCTTTGCTTTCAAGAGACTGTTCAAGATACCATCTTAGAAGTTCTTCACCACAAGCATCCCCTTCTGATAGTGGAACCGGAATTCCATCTTCTCCGATGCTCTCTAACTTTCCACGCACAATAAACACCATCTTCTGTACGAGACCACCCTGACTCAGAATTCTACTGCCTTTAATGTATGTCGTCTGTATTAGTCTCTCACGAATGGCGTCTAAGATAGGTTCATCCTCATCCATCAGGGAAAAGATTCGAACCTGTAGAAATGTTGGATCAATATAGAAAATTAAATCATCATTATAAATAGCATTCGGACTTGTTTAATATAATTGGCTTTTGATGCGTAACTGTTTTATTTTCATTATGAATATGCACAAAGCTTTGTCTTGAAAATTGTTTTCTCATTCAACTTCTATCGGATTCCAGCAAGTTACATGCAAACATTATAGGTGAGATTTTAAAGTTCACATTACATCTGAACTAGATAAATAAAATCTACTTAAAGAGTATATCATGAACTATTTTTAAATGCTCGAATGCATACTTTTTTAACAAATTTGAAGAGATGGCGTCTTATGTCTTTCTGGAGATCTTCTGGCAAATTTTCCAGAACCATTTTATCAGGAACACCCCTTGTTGCAGCCCAATTATACCGTTCAGCCTGCCGTACTCTCCTGCATGACAGATATAGTATCCATCATTTGTACATTATACGTAATTCATTATTTGATAGATGCGTGTTGGCAATGTTGATGTGATTCGTTAAAAGAATTAGAACGTTTCATACCTCTTAAGATCTTCTGGTAAGCGGCGATGACTCATCCACTGCTCAACATCACGGCCTCTAAGTTGCATTTCTACCCTCCTGTAATTAGGATGGAACAAAATGTATCAAGTTTGTTAAAACCCTAAAGATGAAACACATCAGAAATTTACTAACAAAGTTACATTATTAGTCAAAACTTGCATCTTTAGATAAATTAGTCAATATCAATTTTTGTTATCGCAGAACCAAACACACACGACAAAGCATTGATGTCACTGACAATTAACATGCACATAAAGTAAGAGAACCACGTTCTACCTCCGTCCAAGAGCCTGAAGAAAGTTCTGTATGTTTCCAATGAGAAGCGCATAAAGCAAGAGTCCCAATCCTATGATGGACATTGTAAAGAGAACTTCCCGCACAAAATAGCTTGGTACTTGATTGCCAGCCATAGTACTAATTTGCTGTATTAAAGATCATATGGGTATAATTGTCAAGTAATATCAAACTAGGCTTAAATATTGCATTCGTCCCTGCAAATATGCCTCGTTTAAGTTTTGGTCCCTGTAAAAAAAATATTTGTTTTTGGTCCCTACAAAATTTTTTGTTTTTTAAAATAGTCCCTGACCCCATTTTTGGGATGATTTGTATACGTGGCACATGATGACTGGACCCATTCTGTAGTTTTTGGTCCCTGCAAAATATTTTGTTTTTTAAACAGGTCCCTGCAAAATTTTTTGCTTCTGAAAATAGTCCTTGGAGGGACTATTTTAAAAAACAAAAAATTTTGCAGGGACCAAAAACAAAATTTTTTTTTACAGGAACCAAAACTTAAACGAGGCATATTTGCAGGGACGACTACCATGTTTAAGCCATCAAACTATTCAAGTGTCTTTTAGCGTTAGTTCAAGTTAGCCCTTTACATGATATTAGACAACATTTGATCATGTTTTCCAAAGTTCAATCCATGTCTTCCCCTTTTTTCTAATATTATATGTTAAAATGGTATAAATGTGATTTTCTAAAACAATATAGTTTTGTTAATTGCCTATTTACTTTTATATAAATGTATTTTGGTACAAAAATACGAATCTTCACAGCTCAATATTATAGGACAAATTTTTTATAAATTACAAAATGCATACCTGGAATCCCCAAAACAATGCATACACATATTTGCTGATCACCCTAGTTTCTATCGTAAGTGGTACAACATTGGCATAGATTCCATAAGAAAAAACACCAGACGAGGAATTCAAACAATCATTGGAACCCTTATCATTCCTCCATGTAGCATTAGAATTACAATCAATCAATTCCATGCAATCCAGTTAGATTAGCATTACGGCAGGCTTCACGCAAACATTGGTTAACCCTCTGCAAGAAGCTCAAAACATTGGTTAGCATTATAAGCTATTTTCATAAGCTATCATGGAGAGCTCATGGAAAACAAGCTCAAAACAACTTATGGACATGCATAAGTTGTTTCCATAAGGTTGCCCAAACAGTCTCGCAAGTGGTTATATCAATATATAAGCTCAAATAAGTCTATCCAAATAGACAATATATAACATTATAAATCAGAAGCATTCAAGTGAAGCCTTTCATTAAGTGAAGATGCAGGGTTATTATTTTTTCAATGCAAGGTGAGAATTTAAAGCAAAAAGTGAAATTTTAATGAGGAAGAAAAATTATATTTTCTTAAAATGAAGCTTCAAATGTCATTTTTACTCACCTGTAGGCCAAAGAGGTACCAGCATGAACCAACAACATGGCCGGATAGCATAAAAATGAGAAGATTTATAATGAAATTTGCCCAGGCTGACTCGAATATGAATCCGGTTGGTGACTGACCAATTAGCAGAGGCAAAAATCTGAATAATCTGGGAATATATTGTACAAGGATCCCTAGACGTAGAAGATTCTTCGCATAATTTGCTCCTGATGACCCCAAGGAATTTGGTAGGATAAACATAATCATTATCTGCAAATATTTCACAACATACATCGTAAACTCAATAGTCTTTCACACAGGTTAAAACCCACTTTCTTCCGTGTCAAATACATATCGTCAAGCACTTGTTCAATTCCAAATACTATTTATTAATTGCACAAAAGTATTGAAATATAATCGCATGTGTCCGTGTCAACAAACAATATGGAGAGATAGGAAGATATATACCTCAGGAATAGGTGATACAACAAATAAGTCCAAGAAAAAGTAGCTCTTAAAGTAATTAATAGCTATTTTCTTGGGATGGTCAACTAAATCCCCAGCACCAACAACCCTTGACTCAGGAGAAACATAAGCCAACCTAAACTGCAAAAAAAAAAAAAAAAACTTATCTTTAGACCATGAAATCACAATAAACTAGACATAAAACTCGACAACTATGTTTAAGATTCAAGACACATGCACTTTTTTCTTTCCTTAAGTAAACAGGCCAGTCCAGGGGGGTTGCCACCAAAGTAAGGGCTTTAGGCCCCAAAGTTTTTTAGGCCTGTATTAGACCTTATTTTTTGTTTTTTGAAAATATTTTCGTTCATCAAATTTTATAAAAATGTTCACTCGATACTCAAGTGGTATCTAAACGATAGTCATAGTTCATGTTGCAAATTCGATTTCAATACTAGCTATTTTATTGGTTATTTGAACATTAAATTCTTTTTTAATTTATATTTGTATCATTTCAATATTATTTTGTTATTTTAAAATCTCTAACAATTGATAAATAATTTCTATATTAAATATTATTTTCAAAGCCTGAACGCGCGCGCACACACACGCGCACACACATATCCACACACGTGCGTGCTCAAGCACACATACACACACGCATACATATATTAAAAAGGTCAAACACTAATGGCGTTGACCATAGCGAAAGATGATATATTCTCACAATGTGACAAACCAAAGTTTGATTTCTAGCGGACAAAATACTCATATTTAGTGTCTGACACACATCATATAGAATTATTTTCAATTGACTAAACTTATGGAAAAAATTTCTTAATTTTGTCTTATTCCCTCTAAACACACTTAGAAAAACCTCTATTAAAATTTCGCTTTAGGCCTGAAAATGCATTGGACTGGCCCTGTAAGTAAAGAGAGAGTAATGAAAATTATAAGACCACCCATTAGAAATATTTAAATGGTCTATCATTCTATCAATAGATGGATTAGCAAAAATTAAATCCGAAAATGTGAGTACTGAGAAATTACCTGAAGAAGAATGTTCAAGAGATACACAACATCAAATATGGTTCTAAGTAAAACAAGTGTTGTTGCCATTGTCCAGTTGATTTGAATACATTTATTATCCTACAGAAAACGGATGAATAGTGAAGTTTTTATTTTATTTTTAAGGAAAAAAGTAAAGTAAATTATGTTGGAAGATTTTACACTTAAATAAAATGAAAAGAATCAAACCTTGTGCACATAAAGCAAGAAGAAAAATAAGGGATCAACAAAAATTGCGACCAAGCAAAATATGGCCAAAAATTTGTTCCATTGTTGTACAATTTTTGTGTGAGGATTCATCACTCCAGGAATACATGCAGAGCAGAAAGAAAAAAGTTTTCTTCCATAACCTTTGGCGTCGCCATAAAGAGAATTGTGGAACTGTAAACATTCAAAACATGAAAAATGTATGATTGTTTATGTGAAAGTAACAGCAAACACTAACAAAACGTGCACAACTATATGACGAAAATAGGCGCATTCATCATAATGATTGTCATTGAAAACAATATAAAAGTAAGCTATATATAAGTATGAAAATTATTGGCTACTTAAGAAACACATAAATTCCATCAAATATCTATAAATTATATTTTTAAAAGAAGACAGAATCATCGCGAAGACAATTTCAAAACATAGAAGTCAGTGTTTTCTTAAATCTATGAAGAAACAATAGGTATATTACTTTAGGAAGAAAGATACCTTGGGATCAAATATAGTGGAAGCTCTTGGTTTTCTTTGGTGAGCAACTTTGAAGGAAGTAGGGCAAGTAGTACAATAAGGATCATTACACATTCCTAGTTGTCCAGACTTCAACAAGTGTTCATTTTTATCCATGCCATCAAATGTAGATAACTTTTCTGTGTTGTTCTCCCCTACTTTGTTTCCTGCCACTATTATACTATTCTGAAAAGGATTTCTAGTTGCAGGAGTAGCATATAGTGGACCACTCATTCGGTTAACAGGAGTTTTCCTCGCGGTATGAAGCGGACCGGTATGTCCGACAAGATTCGATATTGAAGCACTTGGTGTGCTCGATATATTTCTTTGGAAGGTAGAATCCTGAGGTTCATCAGATCGTTGTGCACGTGTTTCTGATAGAATTGGAATTTCATCTTTATCAAAATGATTCATGTTTCCTTGAAGATTTTGAAAAATAGATAAGACATCAACATATTTGTCTCCGTACAATCTCAACAATTTTAAAATAAAATCCAATTCAGCGCAAAACTTTTAAAGTAAAAATATAAATCATAAAGTACATAATTGTGGCTTCACTCAAGTGATTAAATGAGCTCCAGTTAAAGACAGATAATTTAGGAGAACCCGAGTTTGAATCTTGACTGGAATAATCATTGAACAAGTTTTACCTACCTCCCCAAACCCCAAAATTCTTAGGGACAAGAGGGTTAAGAACAAAAATATATATGAAAAGTCAAAGACCGTATGCTAGTGACAAATCCAAATGGAACTCAATGCATCACAAGAAAGATATCTGTTCTTATATGGCGAGCAGTCAAATCTAGAATGATGTGTTTGACTTTACATAGAAAAATATCTGATGACATAAAAAGATATACAAGTGGAATTTTTATTAAGATGGAATAATGAATACCCTTAACTTAAATATTTTGAAACATGGAAGAAAACCAAACGTGTCATTTAACTTTCATTGACCTAAACTAACCATTCTATTGTTGAAATGCAAGTAACATTCAAGTATCCACTCTCTATAGTTTTTAAAGGAAAAGTTAGTTAGTAAATTTTAACACACACATCTATGCCCTTTTTTATGCCACTGAATTTGAACCATCCTCTACAAAGCATCACTACTTATCAGGGACGGACCCAGAAGTTTTGAGTAGTGAGGGCAATACATGTATGCACGCACGCACCCACCCACACAAACAAAGACACGCATGCGCGCGCACACGCTACTTTAATTTTGAAAATATATATACACATCATAATTATTTTTTTAAAAAAAATATAATTCATAATTGTTCTCTTGCGATTTCGCGTTCGATTCTTAATAATATTCATTGTGGAGAAAACTCTTTCAACAGTTATAGTTGTAACATATATATATAGAGAGAGAAAACTCTAAAAGCAAATATATCAATGAGTACACAACATATTTTCTTGTCTCCACTAACGTTATAGAAAGATTTATGTATATAAAAATAAGAAAATCCTAACAAACACCTTTAGGACATTCTTTAAGCAATCAAAAGTGGTAACTTTTGCTTAAAAAATTGTGTACTTATTACTAAGTCTTTTCAAACAAAATTTATTTTTATGAAATCCTTAAATAACACTTACATGATTATATATGATACTGACCAAAATATATATAATATTATATATATATATATATATATATATATATATA
>Ga0315913_1001914_pt1 | contig 23813 bp, 10 predicted proteins | sample MpolsnodulesMG_FD_207736 | JGI IMG/M metagenome (GOLD analysis project Ga0315913, IMG submission 207736) | Medicago polymorpha root nodule microbial communities from Los Angeles, California, United States - small nodules | ecosystem: Host-associated > Plants > Roots > Nodule | place: USA...
TATCCGCTGCACATAGACTCTGAACTCACTCAGACTCTGAACCTGAGGACAGTTATCTAGAACATAAAAGAAGAAGTTTCCAAAAACACAATTCAACCCCCCCTTCTTGTGGTTTTTCTCACCTTCAAATAAAACACTCAATAGTACAAGTTAAATACCAAGGAATTAATCAAAGTCCATTAATTCCTTAATCATCAAGGTTTATTATCTTTAAAATTAATTAGGGATTTTTCCTCAACAGTCATAAGTCGGTTGGATCTGTTTCAATCGAATGAGAAGTGCCCTTAGATGTTGACAAGGTTTCCAAAAGGGTAGTTTATCGTATTACCTTATACGGATGATTCTGATAGACGAGATTCACATTCCAATTTCATTTTCAGTCTTATTAGGTCATATCCAACGGTCCGATCGATTTTATTTGATATTGTGAGTCAGTTGGGTCCATTTCAATCAAACGATAAGTGTCCTTTCGTGTTGACTAGTTTTCTAAAAGGGTAGTTTCTCGTATTGACTTATACGGAAGATCTCAATAGTCGGAATTCGAGTTCCTATTTCATTTACAGTCTAATTAGATCATAACCAAAGATCCTATTGATTTTATTTGATATTGCGAGCATGTTGGGTCTGTTTCAAATTAAGAAGAAGTGTCCTTTCATGTTGAGTAAGTTTTGGAAGGGGTAGTTTGTCGAATTGATTTATACGAAAGATTCTCATAGATGAAATTCAAGATCTTGTTTCATTCTTAATACAATTTGGTCATATCCAATGGTCCAATTGACTTTATTTGATACTCTAAGTCGGATTGGTTTGTTTTAATTCGAGTTCCTTTTTGTTTCTTTTCCTCTTGGTTTAGTTAATACATTTTGAGACCTTAACACATAGTTGAGGCTCCTTTTTGGTTAAAAAAAAATCAAATATGTTAATAGTCAAAGTTGATGATTGACATGTGTGAAGTGGTTGGCAACGACATGTATTTAGTAACATAAAGAGTATATTGCTTGTGTCAATGAAATATAAGAGTAATTCAATCATTTCATATGCATAATGGTCGTTTTGCAAAATTTAATTTAATTTTTTTTTAATTTTTTTTAAAATTAATTATGGATAATATGGTCATCACAATTGTAACAAATTTTCACGGATAACTATGAAATTAGTTAATTTGTTAAAAAAGTTACGGATAATGGTCATCACAAGTCTAACAAATTTTCACGATTAACTATTGTATCAAATCAATTGTAAATATTTAATAGAAATATTATATTGATGTTGATAATTTTCATTAAATATCTTTAAGCATTTGACAATATTAACAATGTAATTATTTTCATATGATTAAATCTTAACTATATTTCTAGTTTTATTAATTAAATCTTAACAATCCCTACCAAAAAATAAAATTAAATTAAATCTTAACAATATTAATGGTATACACTTTTTTTAAGATTGAACTTTTTATTTTTATTATCCTTTTTTTTTAATCACAAAGGAAATTTTATTAATTCATCAGGTCATAAAAATACACCTCACTTATATTTCTAGGTAATTGGGACAAATTATGAGCAACATTATTGCCCATTCTTGGATTGAATCTAAAAAGACAGGAGTCAAGGGAAAGCTTCAGATGTTGAATTTCTTTGACCATGCAACCCAGATAGCTTCGATCTTCATCCTCCTGATTCTTCACCATACCTATCACTTTTTCGTTGTCACTTTCAAAGATCACTCGCCTGAAATCGTAGTCAATCGTGCAAAAGCCTCACCAGATCCAGACTTCGTGAAAGCCAACAGTGGCAGCTGAGGCACTCTCTGGTATGGTCATGGTACCTAGAAATAGAAAGAGGTTTGTTCAAGATGATCATAACATAGCCCTGCTTCTGCAATTGCTTGATCCAGAAGAGGGAAATTCAGGTAACAAAAAGTTCTTAATCTCTATCTTAATGTCATTGACAAGTTGCAATAGTGCAAGGAAAAAGATTGTTAGCTCTGGTTATGCCAAAAACATAGACAAACTAGCAGAGGCTGAAGTATCTTGTGATGCTAAAAAACTTGTCAAGAAACTATCCACAAACAGGTTCCGCAGTATGTTGAATGGAATCTGGCACTCATGAATGTAATTCATCAATTATTTTTCTCTTTTTTTTTAAACTGTATATTTACTTTAGTGTCTTACAAGTTTTGCTAATTTGTTTATCCCTATTCAATATGCTTTCTGTTTAATTTCATTGGCCTTGCCTATGATAGCAGTAGCACACACCATTATGTTGATTGTAATCAGAGTTAGTGATGATACCATAAAAGCTTTGTTGTAGATTTTCATGAAGATACTCTCTGCCATTGCTGTGAGAATATTAGCTATGGTAGATTGTACCTAAGAAGGAAAAAATTATAATATATTATACCAAAAGAAACAAAAAAAGAAAAGAACTTAATTACTGGTTACAGTTATTTTTCTACCTACCTAACTCATTTTTGTTTGGAAGTGTTGCAACAATATTTTATAGTGTATGCATTTGTAAATAGTGTGTGGTACCACATGGGGGAAGACATACATCTATATCAATACTTGGTAAGCATGTGAGTGGTGTCAACATTGCTTTTCTATATCCAGCATTTTATATTACAAAGCAGAAAGTGATAGATGAAGTTTCCATCTGTATTGTTTTTGTCTCTTTGTAAAGTTTTGTACTTTGTTATAGCTACTTCCTAGCTGTTCATTCATCAAGATTGTAAACATGACGTTTGTCCACATGCTTGTTGCTCGTGAACTTTTTAAGATAAGAGCACCGAATGATCATTAATCATACATCATTATATAATTTACAATTTTACATTACCCTTATGTTTGTTTTCTCTGGTTTTTTTTAAGTACTTTGCTTAAAATAATTTGTGGCGTGAATTGTGAAAGTACAAGTTCCTAAATATGGGAAATCAATTTTCTTTGTTGTGAGAGTGCGATGATGTCAAGGTGTTGGTTCTCGTGTGTTCATGTTGCGTGTATGCAACCAATGCTATGTGAGAGCAGAATAGGAAACATGTGAATATTCAAATCAATTAGGCTGTTCTAGCCTTCTAGGAGAGAGACTTTTGCTAGCTGGGGCATGGAATGCTCGGGAAACTCGTGTCATGAAACAGTTTCCAAGTTTCCCAAGTCAATGAAGTCTTGAGATATGCTCATACTCATACTCATTGTTCAACCAATGTTCTAAGAACTGGACTTGAACTAGTTACACCGAGTTATGATTCAATTTATTCAACCATAATTCAGCTCAACCTGATTTGGTTTGGTTCTGCAGGAGTGAACCAGGCCGATTTTCGGTTTAAATATCTTTAGGGAAATGACTTCCCTTGAAAACCATAACAATTGAGCACATAGAAAAAAGTCTTCGGTTGCACCAAGCCACCAAACATAAGTTAAAAAAGTTAAAATGCTAACCACACAAATAGTTTTTGAAAGAGACTACACAAATAGTTAAAAAAAGTTAATTAATTTTTATTAAATTCATATAATTTACAAGGATTTTTCTACAAAATTTTTTAAAAAATTAATAGGCATAGATCTAAATTGCGTTCCCCTATTTTGGCAAGAATGCAATTTGATCCCCCTATTTTTAATTCTCCATTTCAGAATTTTGGACCAACCCATGATTTTGATCATCCAATTTGATGAAATGAAAATTAATGGTCCAACTGCCGAGAGTATTTTAAGGTTTGAAAATGAATCTTGACCAAACATGCAAGATCAAAAGTAGATGAATTGAAAATTGTAATGATTCGAACGACTTGGAGTGAACAAATTATTGTTACGTCATCAAATTTGATATCAAAATCATGGGTTGGTCAAAGTTTTAGAAATTGCGGACAAAAATTGCGCAATTAAAAATAGGATGATTGATATCGCGGTTTTGTTAAAATAAAAGGGACTAAAACTACATTTAAATATTTTTTATATTAATAAAGTTATAAAATGTGGTGTCCATAAATTATTTTAAAATTCTGTCATTTTATTATGGTTGTTTTTTACGGTACTATTTTATTATGAGTTGAGTGGACTTCTTTTGGTAATTATTAGTTGAATGGAATTTGAATAAGAAGGCAAATTTTATGTATTTTTTTTAAAAGAGATTGTGACATTGTTGTATTTATAAAGTAAAACTATCAAATGGAAAGAGCCAAGATAGTGATTATATTTTGTTAGTGGAATTATGCCTTGAAACCAAATTATCAATACAACAAGATAACGCAAAAAAAAACGCACACAAATAGTAGTATACTAGAAACAAAACCAGAAATTGAACAAAAACAAAAAACAATGAAACGGTAATGCAATTTTTTTTTGAATGGCAAAATATATTATATATATAACGGGAATAAATCTCAAGTATTACACCAAAAAGAGAAAAATAAAAACACCAAAAACCCTAAAGAAAAGGCAAGTTCTATGGTACACCCAATATATTTGAGTGTACCGGTACACTCATTCTTTAAATTAATAATTAAATGAGTTGTTTTTTTTGAAGAAAAATATATTTTTTTATCACTTATAATTATAATAATTAAATCTTATTCATCAAAAGTGTCAACGAACTAATTTTTATTTTTTTTTTGAATTTTTATCACTCACAATTAAGAACATTGATTATTTTTTACGATAATATGTAAAAAAATTACAATAATTTTTATAAACAATGAAATGATGTTTTTTCTTATAAAATGATGTTCTATAAAATATAAATATTGACAAATAGCTATTTATTACACAAAAAATGATCATTTATTTATAAAATTATGAATGAAGAGTACCGGTACACCTCACTATCTGAGTGTACCGTAGAAGTTCCCCAAAGAAAAACCACTAACATCCTCAAAATGCCGAATCCCCTAAAAACAACTCCTCGAAGAACCAACACCGCCAACAATGATCAATTAGGCCCCTGATGGAGATTTTGCTTCAATCGTTCAGCTTCGACCACCACTCAAGTTCCGGTCTATCGGAGGAGACATCACAACAGCCTAAAAGGACCTGAGTCACAAACAAAACTCCCGACACAAGTCAAAAAGGCACCCCTCAACTCACGAACCACCAGAGCAGACACTAAACCTATCCAAAAACTCAACCCACCAATAACCTGATGCCAAAATCCAAAGATAGAGAAAAGCGGAACAGACGGTAATGCAATTAAATCAGAGATATGAGAACAAGATGAAAACATAATTTATGTTCTTTCTTTAAAAACAAAATATGTGGTTGAACCTTAAAGACAGGAAGACACACTTAAATATCAAAGTCAATACAACAGAGCTCCCTTGATCCCTTGCTTCCCACTGTTAAGATACAACTACAAAAATCCCAAAACTCCTTTCAATATCTATTTTCACACCAGGTATATATAATGTCTTCTATATTTGATAGTTATTGAAGTGTAGACCCTCGAACACTGTTGTGGCAAGTGTACATTAAGTTAGAAGTCATATTGTTTGGAAAAGTAAGAGTTTAACAAGAGGGTTTATAAAGCCAATGTCTTAAAGTTTTAGCTAAAATAATTGTATATCCAAGGGTGTATTTGTTTCAAGCTATTAGGAATAACATTTTTACCTATGTGTTTGGTAAAAATTTAGATTTTCTAAGAATGTTTTAAAAATTATTTAATTAAAAAAAAAGGAATAACAATAAAATAAACAAGTTGAGTCTATTTCCATGGGAATGTTAGATTCTCATCCTTTAAGTATGTAAATAACAATAGAATAAATCATGTGCGAATAACATTCCTGAGAATATAACATTCATGAGAACAAATTTTTAAAACTTAAAATAAACATGAGAATGTTGCATTTCCAAATTTCCAGAAATCATATTACAAACCTTGAAACAAACACACTCTAATTTTTATAGATGAAAAGATAAACTATTTTTTCAAGTAATATCATTTTAAAAATATTGTTTGACACAACTTCCTATGTTAAGAAGAAGGGAAGAAAAAAATAAGCCTGGACAAACACACTCTTAAGAAAGAAGAATGTTTAACTACAGGGGATGTATTAAAAAGTGTGGGTGCGTATAGTAACTCTCTCCTTTCAGGCTTTGACCCAACAAATATAAACTTCGGTCCACTAGTGAAATATGAAACCTTTGGCAAATGCTCTTTAGCACCTAAAAAAAGACAGAAGAACAATACTCAATTGTCATGCATGCACTTTTTAATTCAGTTAAATAAATTTTAAATCAATTTAAACGATTTAAAAAAGTGTTTGAACGACAATTAACTATTGTTCGACGTGTTTTAGGTGCTTGTGAGTAATCGCTAACCGCCTAAACAACAAACCACAAAAACCACTACAGACAATACTATAGACTTTTTCTAGGTTCCAAAATAATTTTTATTAGTGTTTTCTATTCAGTTTGAGCTTTGAGGTACATTTATTAAAAAAATAAAAAATACTTTGAGGTATGGATTAAAATTAACTTTTTATGTGATTTTGAGTTTTTTTTTATTAAGTAGTCTATCAGTTAATCTAGGATTCAAATCAAAACCCTACATACTAAATGTACCTGTCGACTGAACTATTTTACGAACATTTTCTTTACTCCATCATAAAAACAGTTAAACGATATATTAAACTTATTTTCACTAAATTTTATTTCTGTGGGTTACCCACTAAATTCTATTTATTTCCTTACTATTCTTGCCACTATCTTACAATAATCAATATCACCTTTTTTTGACAAAGAATCAATATCACTTGATTAGTCTTTTACAAGTCAGGTGATAGTGGCAAGAATACATGGATGCTACTAAAATTCATGCGTCGTATTCTGGTTTTAAATTTTAAGTGTTCTTTAAGTTGAGTACTTCCATCTGTACCAAAAAAAATTAGTGCTTCCATATTTATTTTGTCACATTTGAGTTTGCCTACTCATACTCAAAACTCCATCAATTATCTGATGATATCATGACCATAGTTTTGTTTTATTTTAAAAATAATGTCCATAGATTTTTCCATCGTGTTGAAACTGCACTTTCTTGTGGAGCTGGCAGGGGTCCCTATGATGTCGCCTAATCTGATGATACAGAAGGGGGTCACTTTGACCAAAAACACCAAGAACACTGAAAACTCGATCACCCTTTCTGAAACAATACCAGCAGTGGTATAAACGATCGTACTTCTTGTAAATACACATATGTATCATGGTCGTCACTTCTTTATTCAGTCTATGTCAAGCATTGTACATAACCTATTTTTATCCTTAATCAGTATGAGTAGGTTTCTTATTTGTAGGAGAAAGAGGAAAAATAAGATTTAACTATCTAAGATTTTATTTTATTCTCTATTTTATTTTCTCTCTTATTTGATTATGTCATTATTAATTGTATCTGACGAAATAACATGTTATTTAATGGCAAGCAAAACTCAATTCTTCATGTGGTTGATAAAATAAAGTCACTCGCTTTCATGTGGTTGAAGGAGAAACACCCTACGCTCCCCTTAAATTTACATGCATAGTGGCTTAGTCCATTCACCATTTTGGGCATCGGTTGAATGTTGTTTCTGTTTCTGTTTTCACTATTTTGTGCTTGTAAATATTGGTCGGATTATGTTGGTTCCACCCTGGTATTCCTTGTGCTAGGGGGTTCTTTTGATATGGTAATATAATTCATTTTAACCTCTTCAAAAAAAAAATTATATCTGACGAAACAACTATTATTATTATATTGTGGTTCGATTTCCGTCGTGAGCGTGAACACCTCTTGATGGATGATTTTTAACTATATGTGAGTGTGTATTAAACTTTAAGACTTACTCTTATTCTTGTAAGCCGTTAGAGATCAATTCATCTAAATTTCTCATTGTAAAGGAAATAAAGTGGCCTAAGTGGGAAAATATTATTCCATTACTTTCTAGTTTCTTAATTATAACTCAACTATATATAAATCATGAATGTAATACCAACATGGATTGTGATTTGAGTCCACTTTGAATAAATACGAGTATTTAAACATATTTAAACAATGTTTATTGTTAGTCATTTTGGTTCTCAAATGATGCATAAAATTACATTTGTGACGTGTTTGTAATTTTACTGCATTCAATGATTATATGACACCGTCTCACAAATTTAGAGGGGGTAAATAATTGTTTAATTTTTTCCTTCGTTGATCATTGCCATTTTCAGCAATATGTGCATGCAAGGATGCATGCGTGTTATACTTGTTTACGTATTCTTTTTATGAAAACTTGTTTATGTATTTTCAAATTAGACATATGTTTTTCCGTTTCGTAATATATTAATATATGTCTCTGATGTCAATTTTAGGTGGACTATATTTACCTTATTCAAAAAAAATATCATTTGATGTTGCTTATTTATCGTCAATTGAAGCTCAGAGAGAGAGAGAGGAAAGAAAAAAAAAATGGTATTCACCTTACTCTCTGAAGGAAGGAAATAAGGCGACACACCATGCTTGATATTTTGCTTAGTCATTCGTATAAATCGTTAATGAATAGATTTGTATATGTCTATCCATTGAGATAAGGATGTGAGATTTAATGTCAATGTAGATGGTCTATGGTCTAGATAGTTTACGTCATTATAATTTGAAGTAAGATTTGATTTCATCCATTTTCATGGAAGTACTACCAATGTTTATCTTTGCTAAAAAAATGAAAACGTGTGTACGCGAAAGAGAGACAACACCACTCTCTACTTGCTGGTTTCATTAGTTTTGTTGCCAATTTGATTTGATAACGAATCATGCCCATACTCTTCAAAATTCTTGTTCTAGTTCTATTCTAATGTAAATCACCACCATCGTTTAGTGACTATTCATCCTTCATATAAATGACCCGAATCTCTTTGCCACTTTGGTTTGTTAGTTATTTGTTTAGCTTATACCGAGTTAAGTCAGAAGACGATGAACTTATAAATAGACTAAAACATGTCATACCAGTCTTTCAAATGTCATAAGTTTTATACATATGTTAGCCTTGTTCTTTGACTTTTAAATTTTCAGTCTTACAAGACCTAACTATTTCCACTCTTACATGTGGCTAGAAAAATCGAGTACGTTCTTTTGAAAAACAAGGAAAGTATCCTTTTTTTGGTGGTGCAAAAAGAAAAGTTTCTATCTAATCTACTAAAGTGGGATAAATTCATTGTAAATGAAAAATAATTAAAAATTTTAATCACTAAAAAAACTTAGTAATTCATAATCATTGAATTTTTCAATTCAATAATCATGTCTTTCAGATGAATAGCTTTTTGTGTTGAAAAGAAACAATCTATTTTTTTATCGTTTATTGTTTTCTTTTGTGCTCTTTTACACTCTACATATCTTTGGTTTTTAGAGTTAAACTTGATTTTAGATATGTAAAATTGATTTTGATATGTTTGTTATTCTTCAGTAAAATTAATTTTATCTTTGTTAATGATTTTAACTTGTGATTTGAACTTTTGTTTCTAGAATTTAATTTCACACTCAAATTCACTTTCAAATAATCGCATGTGTTTCAAATTGGGTTAAGGTCCAATCATAAGATTAAAAGTTCGAAAAAACGTTTAATTCAAATATGAACCACCAAGGCTCATATAAAAGTGCTGAACATAGAAAAAGAACCCGCAACAAATTTGAACATTTCAATCACAATCAATCGGTGATTCGAATAGTACATTGTGTAAGGCGTAACTGCCAAACTACATCTCATTCACCTTGGAACACAAATGAGAATCCATCACATTTTACTTATTTAGTGGTTTCCTTTAAACCCCGAAGTTATTTTACCTTTAACTCATTTTTATCCATCATCAGTTTTACAAAGTTTTACACAAATTCATTTATTCACTCAAAATAATTTTTTTATGGCAGAATCAATCACATGCCTAACATCACATTGCTAGTGTGGAACTGGGAAGCTTCACCTTGCTTTTCTTTTCAAATGCGATGCAATTGCAACAAGTTCAGATTGAAAAGCTTTGGTTCAACCCAAAAAAGAAGCCAAGTGGGTCCATCCTGGGCTCCAATATGTGGAGTGGACCTAATAGACACATTTATTTGTTCCTTTCATGATGATGCTGCTGACAGAAGAAAAACACTGCTTTTGTGCTCTTTAGTTCACAGTTCACGCGGTTGTTGGGGGAAAGGGATTTTTTGTTTTCAATTGGGGTGTGGGATTGAGAGTAAGGGAATGTTCAAATTTTATATAATTTTTTTAAACAATTCTTATTTTTAACAGTATACAAAATTTATTTTTGTTTGTCCCCTAACAAAAGTTTATTTTTGTTTGTAGATATTTGCTAATTTTGATAAATGTGTTTATTTTTAGTTTAGTTTATACTTCCTCCATCCTACAATAGATGATCTATTTAAAAATGTGCACTATTGACCTAACATACTTTGACCCTATATTTATACTAATATACAAATATAAATAACATCATATAAGATATCATTGGTTTCGTCTCGATGAATATTTTTAAAATATCAAATTTTTATAATTTTTTGTAAGAGATTAATAAAGTTATTTAAGATCAAAATTGTGCATTGGTATGTGTGACAAAGTCAACTGTATCACTTAATATGAAACAGAGGCCAGGCCGTATACATTTTTTGATATATGCATCTAATAACGGGTAATACATCATTTAACGGGTCCTGCTAACTGGTGCTCCCGGGGCACTGGTTAAGCATACCATAAAAGAAAATTGTTTTTGATTTTAATATAAATTAATTACACAATTTCAATGCATTAACTACTATACAATTTCCTTTTTCATATCCTTAACCAGTGCCCGGAGGCACCGGTTAGCATTTCCCGTATTTAATAAATATGATAAATAATGTGGTTGTTGCTAATTAAATGATGTTACAACTCATCATTAGATTATTTTTGTTGAGAAAATCAGTTCATCGTTAGATGTATTGATATTTTTTGGTTGATTACAATCACAAATATAAATTACTATATACACATGAGGAATGATATATGAACATCATTTTTGTACAACCAACAACTTCTTTGCTATTTTTTAATATTTTTTTAATGATTTCAATTTGTGTGCTCCTCACAATCTTAAAGGATGTTGCATTAGTTGTTTAATTTTGGTTGTACCAATAACATTGTTCTATACACATATAGAAATCTACATAATTTAAATATTTTAATAAAAAAACTGATTATCCTCTTTCTACATTTTTTTTTTTTAACAAACTAACATGAGATATAATATTAACAACAATGATTCACCCCGCATAAGGTGTGGAAGAGGCAAACCACCCAAGAGTATTTATAAGATCAAATGTGGCCAAAACATTTTTCCATTTGTGTGGATGTGTTTAAACAACTTAGATTTGTAAAATAAATTTACACCAACAATAATGTAGGTACATTGAACTTTTATTTTTTTTGTCAAGTAGCTTATACCGGTTATTCTCACACATATTCTTTAAACTTCTCTCTAGCTCCTACCTCTTTAATAAGTCAACCCTAATTTTCTCCCTTTATGTTCTCTCTTCCACTTTCTTCACGGAGTAGGTGGTTTGGGTTAATTATTGACCTGTAATCATCTATCTTCGTCTTTTTATCTCTCATTTCAATTTAAATAAGTGATTTTCACACGGATCTATGTTTTTTTCTTTGTGATTTTGTCGTCTTAGTGTGACATTGTATTATTCTTCTTCTTGTGCGGCATTGTTTGATTTCTCGTCTTCTTGCAGTATTCATTTGATTTTTATTGAAAGATCGTTATTCAATTAATGATTTAGATGTCAACGTTGTAGATTCAAAAGCACAAGTATTTCAGTCACTTTAATTTTGTCATATTATTTGTAAACATTTTGATGTATACAATATATTAACTTGGATGTTGGGAATTTGTTTGCATATTTATGTTTTACATTTTTAGCAATGTTGAATGGTGTACTCTATCAATTTGAATGAATATTATACCGTTTTTGTAAAAAAAAAAAAAAAAATTTGTCTATTTTTAAGTCCCATTTTATTAGGCACGGAAGTAAGAATATACTAAACATCCCCTAAATGTTTTCTACATAAATATTCTTTCTGTTTGTAAGTCCCATTTTGTTAGAAACTTTTTGTTCCTTGCTTTTTATTGTTTTCAAAAGTATTAGCTTTTTCTATTTAAAAAATATATATTAGCTTTTTCAAAATTATCTTAATCTATTTATCATACAGAGAACAATATATTGTTAACTAAGGGTACAATAAATACTGTGTCATATTATGTGTCTTAATTTGTGATTTGTGTTATTATTAGGAAAATTATAGCATATATTTTTACTGCAAAACAATATATCAAAATTAAAGCATCAATGTATTTAATTTATTATTGCCAACCACATACTTATTTTTTTGACAAACCCAACCACATACTTATAAATAGGTATAACATGAAAATAATTTAAAATAAATGGAGTATTTCAAATGATACGTGTAATAGGAGACTGATAGAATGCTATAAAAAAAACTGTGTTTATAATACACATGCAAACTTTTATTAGTTTAAATCAATTTGCTTGCTTCAAAAAAGAAATCAACTTGGTAGACCTTGTCAACCAATTGATTTCAAGCATTACTGCATGTGAAAGTGCCGGTTTGAAAGATGATAGGTTGCTTTCTGTCGACCGGTGGGCCTGGATGAAAGGAGCTATATTAATTGGTTTCATGGAACATTTTTTAAAAATATATTATCAAGTGTCTCATAGGGAAAAAAGAATGTTATCAAGTGTCAATATTTACGTATTGTATTACTATAATTTAGATTATGATGATATCTATGGACTAAGGTTGTTTTTTAGCAAATGGTCTATGGTTTTGAAATGAAATATATACAAAAGATAATTTTTTATGTTAGGTCAATATTTGATGGTCTAAAGGTTTCTTTTACAATAAAATTTCTTTTACTAATTTCTGCGAGGGATACGTTATCTCCACTTGCAACTTGTAAGTTACGTAATCAAGAAAATATGTACATGGAACTCCTTTAGTCAATTTTGAACTCTAGATGAAAGGCAAACTTATCATAAATCATAAATAAGCAACAATTGGTGACTTGACTTTAGGAACAACAGGATTTATGAATATGTTGGGCACACACTCTTTTCCATTAATTCTTATAAGTGAGAACTCTGCAGTCCAATATGGTGGATCGATCGTATTAGTCAATATTGAGTTAAGAGTTATGGACCATCATTCATTCTCAGTTTAATTTTCGAATTGTGTGTGGGTTCAGTTGAAGTTTCTATTTCAAAGGTAAAAGAATCTTAGGGTTGGTCCAATGCAAATTTAGCTGTCCCCGTTGGTATGGGACCCTACACTAACCTTTGTACATTTATATTTATATGCCTCCCAACAATATTATGCAGAGTAAATGCCTAATAATATTTCGACTGAAAAATACAGCTATATATAGTTGACTGTGGTGTCAACGCCCATGTTGTACACATTACCTAGTTAATATCATTATGGTATAAGATCTTAATTAATGTATTTCGGATGAACCCTCCCTGTTAAAGATGGTACTGAAAGAGAGGTGTATAGTTTTTCCGTTTATGTCATTGATTATGTTGACAGCTTGGATATTGTATCCTGAAAGAGAGGAATAGTGTGTACTTATAATATTAAGACACAAATTGACATTTTGTTATGGGGAAGTAGTGGTTCACATTTTTAAATGTAAAGACTTGTATTAACAAATTAGGGTGTATACATCATCATGGGTTTTGTCTAATTATGATGTGTATTGAGATTAATTAAATAGACAAGCAACATACTTTCGCATTTTAATGTGAAAATGATTAGGATTTTTCTTTAAAAAAAATGTGAAAATGATTAGGATTTTGTAGTCTAGGGTGTAATAATCAAACCAATAATTTCTGAACCTCAAAATTCAATTCAAATCAATCCAAGTGGTTTATTTGTCCTGATGTTTGGGTTAAAGTCTACACATTCCAAATCAAATAAATCTAATCTTCAGGGCTATTGAGTTAATGTAGTTTCTTCCACAGTTACAAGATCTTCAGAGTAAGTTTCTTCTACTTCGATTATGCAAGGGTATTGCCAAACTTTTCTTTGGCCTAAGGACGTGCCAACCGATTCACATGGAGTAGGCGACTATGTTGTTTGATAAAGAGGTGTGTGGAGCGGTTGAGGATATTGTGGTTTGTGGAGGTTCATTCTTTCAGGACCTTCAATGGAGGTTGGCTTCTTTACCTATTAGGTTTGGGGGGCTGGGTTTATACTCAGCAGTAGAGGCTTCCTCGTACACTTTTGTGGCTTCTAGGGCGCACTCTTGGTTGCTACAAAATCATACTTTGAGAGACAATGGGATATGTGGTATCGACTCGAATTTTGATAATGCTTTGAATCGCGGTACGATTCTAGATTTTGACGTTAGCAGTTTTACTTGCAAGGACATCGTCCTCCTAAAGCACAACATGTTTTGACGAGTGCTCTTTTTAGTAAAATTGTTCAAGATATGGAAGTTAAGTTTGACATGACCACCAGACAGAAGACAGTTTTAGGATGTTTGCAAGCAGCACATGCTCGAGATTTTCTTCTAGCTATCCCGATTGATGGGTTAGGTCAGCATATGTCACCATTGGAGTACCGTACTATATTTCGATATCGTCTTATGATTCCACTATTTCTTATTGATGAGGTGTACTCTGTTTGTCGTAAGGCGTGTCTGGATACTTTTGGGGAGCATGTCGTTCATTGTAAGGAGCTTCCCGGCTTTAAGTACACACATGACTTTGTTAGGGATGTACTTTTTGATATATTCAAGCGAGCGGGAGTATCAATGAAGAAGGAGGTGTCTGTGAACTTTCTGACTAACCCACTAGATAGAAAATCGACACTTAGGCATGCAGATGTTATGGTGTGCGGATGGGTAGGAGGAAAACATGCACGTGTGGACTTGACTGAGGTTTCACCACTTGTAGGGGTCGGGGCTTTTATGGTAGGACAGACAACCCTAAAAGCAGCGTCAAGCAAAGTGGCCAAACATGAGAAAGCGTGTTATGACAATCAACATGCTTTTATACCATTTGCTTTTGACACTTTCGGCTTCCTAACATCAAAGGTTGTTGACCTTTTACATAGAGTCTAAAGGGTTACGCACAGCAATGTTATGTCTCATAGTTCCATGAATATATATTGTGTTTACAATAATTGATTTTGCAATCCAAAAAAGTCTAGCGGCGAGCTTGATGCTCTCTTAAAGAAAAAACCATTGTTTCTTATTCAAATATGTTCTATTGTTTCTTATTCTTTGATATCATTATAAAAATGTCTTCTTTTTTTTTTCAATACGATTGCCTGATTAGGACTAGCCGATATCAAACAGGAAGAAACTGACATGTAGAAATTACAAACAAAAAATATATTAAAAGGAAGGAAGTATAAAGATTACTCTGACCCAAAAAATAATATATTTTACTTAACACATTGAAGACATAAAATTGGCCGAATGCATCAATCTTTATCTTTATATAATACAAAAGCTTACTTCTATGGGCAATAGTACATGTGGCGTCTCATGTTTCTTCTAGCATTTAATGTTCCTTACACAAAAATTGCTACAATGTATTTTACCTTTGATCAAGAAAGTTGCCCTAATTACGTTTTGGTTATATTACATTCATTTCTTTTATTTAAAATGAAATAAGTATATAACCATATGTATTAACGTTTAAATCGAACCATATTGATTTATCATTGTAAACTGAATTATTATAAAGATTAGAACAAAAACAAAACACCACTTTTACATGTGATCAGACCAAACTAAAGTTTTTTTTTTCCTTTTCCACTCTAATTTCGACTCTAATTACCGATCAATTTTACATATTAGTTAGCCGATGTTTTTTTAATTACTCAAAAATTAACTTAATTATTGTATTATCTTTGTGAATTTTTTTAATGTCCGAAAATAACATTATACGTATATAGGAAAAATTGTTTTTAAGTTGTAAACGAAAGTGACAAATAAATTAGTTTCTTTTTCGACTAAATTTTCACAAAGATGAATAACCTACATATCTTAAAAGAAATGATTTTCTAATTTTTCTTGGAGAAACATAGATGAATATCATGTACAGATACACTATTTTTAATCAGAAAAAAATAGCAATTAGTGGTGCCATTTATTTTAGCAATTACACTCTTTGGACTCTAATGTTTTGTGAAGGAGGACTCTAATGTTTTTTGTTTTGACCATTTTTTTTATTTTTATTTCCAATTTGTGTACACCATCATAGTATTGCCGTAATCAAGTCATAATTAATTTGGTCAAATGATCAATATAGTAACTTCTTTTTTATTTTATTTCCGTTATTTTGTGCACCATTATGGTATTGCCGCACTCAAGGCATAATTAAGTTGGTCAAATGAGTGGAAATAGTAACTTCTTTTTTATGGTTTGTAATATGAGGTTGTAGTGCCATTTTTTTTGAGAGAGAGAGAGAGGTTGTAGTACCATGTATAAAAGGAATTTGTATTCTTGATTGGAAATAGTTATTTGATACGAGGTTGTAGTATAATGTATAAAAGGAAATAGTTAATTAATAGTAGTTAATTTGCAATCAAATGTTACATTAATGTATTAACATATACATGTCCATTCGTTTTTATATTATTGATGTATTATTTTGTTGGCCGATCCAATAGTTGTATGACAAGTGTCGATTTTTACTTTGGCGGCCAATCAGATTGCAACATACATTTTATTTTTTGTTTTTTTTCTTTTAGTTGCTTCACATAATAATTAATTTATTAGTTACTGCCTATAAAAATTCCATGTTACATTTGATCATTTCATCTGCCTTTTTCTTTCTTTTTCACATATTGTTGTTGGTATTAACAAAAGGAAGTGTTGCAATGACTCCGAGATCATCCGATAACATCTCTGAGATCAACCCGGAAGGAATCATGGACCATAAAAGGCGCTAATTAATTTAATATTATTTAGCACTTCAATTTGTTAAAAAAAATTGTTTAGTGCTTAAAAGAAGGTCACATATTATTCATCGTAAAAAAGTTAAAACAATTGTGATAAGAATGAATATTTTTTCCAAAGGAAGTGATAAGAATGAACTTTTTTTTAGGATATAAGAATGAATTTAATTACTTTTAATTTACTCATATACTTTCTTAAAATGTTGTCATTACTTATGCATTTTTATATTTATTTTGCAATGATATAAAAATTATACTTAATTTTTATATCTTTACATTAATAGTGGTGATTTGTAAAAAATAAAATAAAAAATAGCAGTGGTGATTTGCTTGAATTGTTTTTTTATAAATATCGGTTCCTATTTTACCATACTTCACATCACTTCTTTGACATTAAGTCAAAGAATTCAAAGTTCTTTCAAAACTTTCTATTTTTTTCGTGTTTCAACAATTTATTTATTTATTTTTTATATTTCTTATTTTTTTCAAAGGCTCCAAAACCAAAAATTGGCTTAATTTACGAGATTAATTCGTTGAGAGAATCATGGAGTGTGGTTTGTATTGTTCACCTTTGGTTTGTTCTTGATGTATCAAACTTCAAGCTTCCATTCTCACTAGACACGATGATGACAGATGCATTTTTATGCTTTTTTAATATTATATTTTATTATTATAGTTAATTTTTAATTATAAATAAAATAACTATATTTATTTATTTCTTTTTGATTGATCAATATACATAAATTTTCAAACATTGAGTTTGATTTGTGTAATTTGATTGTGTCAGTTTGATTTTATCATTTGTTACATTTTATTTTGAAAAATGTGATGAAAATGCTTATAAAAGAAAAGAGGTTATAAAAAGAATGATTTGAATTAAACTTAATTATGATGGGTGTGTTCATTCTCAGATTGTTTCTCTTAGTGAAATTTGATTCTTTTAATGACGAGCTATGGGTACTCAAATCCAAACTGAGCTATGGGTACTCAAATTCTACGGATTGTTTCACTAATGATGAGTTATGGGTACTCAAATCCAGACCAATTTAAAATAAAACCATAGGTGTGATAAAAAAACAGAAAACGACACAAAGTCTACAAAACGATCTAAACTGCATGTAATTTTAATTTTAAATCGATGGATTGTTGCCTCAACACTAATTCAAAACACACAAAAAAGCCTATTGACGAGCCACTTTTTTTTTCTTACATAAAAATGTATGTTGTAAATTTGACTATGTTTGTGCGTTCAATTTTCAATTGAAGTAGAATTTTCATTTATTTTTTTACCTTCTTTTTCTCTTGATTATTTTTCCTTTTTGCTTTACACTTGCACAATATATTAGAGAGAGAGATATGTAAGTCACAATTGACACATTAACATATCTCATTTAAATTGAGACTATCTGCGTCTGTGATTTGGTGACATAACCAAATAAGGTGAGACGAAAAAACAATATAGTAAAAATTGTGGGTTAATAGTAGTTTCATACATGGCACATCAACATACATCATCACTCTGTAACTGTGTGACTTTATGTGTCTATGATCTGGTGAGATAGTTAAATAAGGCCAGCGACACAATATGGTAGAAAATATAGGTTAGTAGTGGTTTCATAAAGAGATGTTTTTGTTCCTTTCTTTCACGAGAAGAGAGAAAACAAATTAGAAAAAGAAAGAAGATGGAAAAGGAATTTGAGCATGAAAGAAATGATAAGGGAAAAAACTAATAAGTGTGTTTTACCAACATATATTTTATAAAAAAATGTCACATCAATTTAAAATGTCTAATAAACATGTATTTTATAAACTCATTAGGACGCATCAATATTTTTTCATTGTCACATCCCACCAAATAACAAAAGCGTAGAAATTTTGTCAAAATAAAAGTTGGTTAAATTTAAAATAATAAAGGTCGAATAAAAAACTACATGAAAGCGAATGACATTTAAAAATTAAAATTTAAAATAAAAATATAAACAAATGACAAACAAACAAATCATCATAATGTTGAAACTTTTGTGGGACCCTGCATTGGGATGTATCATCACATTAGACTAAGAACAATCACCCAAGTGAGATTGATATCACATCTCCCCTCAAAGTCTTAAGACATTAGGTATATGTGTCATCTCACTTATATGTTTCTTCAACGTTTACTCTCTATGTACATGATCTACCAACAAGACCCACTCCCGCTCCCCCACAATGTTGAATCGGGATATGATACCATCATTGGACCTTTTGCGGAAGCCAATATTGGTGTAGATCAACACATTAAACAAAGAGAAACCACACAAGTGATAACCTCACATCTTCATCCAAAATTTTAAGGCTTAAGCATATGAATTTTTCACTTGTTTGTTAATGGACTTTCACTCTTTCATTCAATGTTCGTCTTTAATTGACACTGGATACATAACAATATTATTTCTCTCAGATATAGCGAAATTCTAACCCGTGCTTGACACGAGTGTCCAAACTAGTATTCTATAAATTTTAACCCATAGTGTCTTCCATTTTTATCAATAAACGATGAGTACGTCTGACTTGCAGAAGAAAAAAAAAAGAGAGATTGGACAACCTAACTTCAGTTTTATTGCAAACTAAGGGTTTCAACCTTAAACCTGTTAACTAAAAACATAATCTAATTTTTGTCATAAATTAGATCTTCAAGTTCATTTGTTGAGATGATATAGTTTAGGGTCAACATCATCTATCATGTCTCTACGGTCAACGACCATTAAGAAATTAATAGTTAGCAACGTAAGAAATGAGAAATAAGAAATTGCATTCGTTTGCGTTTAATATTATTTTTCCTCAACTACATCAAATTCAAAACACCGTTCCCTGGAAAAAGTCTCATGATGTGACTATATTTAGTGAGTCCAACCTCACTGTATTCCTTCGTTTTGTGCTTAATTTTTCTGGCTTTTTATGACTCTACTTGACGTTGTGATAATTAATTTAGCTCATCTACATGCTGAAAATTTGGAAATGGACTGAATGCAGTCGGTTTGGGTGCAGTCAAGCTATAGTCGGTTGCTCCAAATCGTCCCATCAAAATTATAGACAATTTAGATTTTAGTGCAATTTTAGTTTTTGATCCATTAAAAATTAATTAAATAAAGGTTAAAATCTAATGAAAAATGTTATAATGAAATATAATATTTTTTTATAAAATGTTAAAATAAGTTTTTATAGTGTTCTATATTATTGTGATTGTCCGGGGATTGTTATTATTTTAATAAGATTTAACTAATTTTTTAATTGAGAATCTAAATAATATTATAAAAATTATAAAATAGTTTAAATAAAATAAGGGTAAAAATAGAGAGGAAAAAATCTCAAAACGGTGTATCCCCTTTAGATAATTTACGGAATAATTTTTAATTTTATAATCTAAGCTTGGTCTAGCTAGCTCAAGTTAAGTGAGAAAACTTATGTGCTCTATATAAATAAGAGTAATGTTAGCATCATTATAAAATACTCGTTTTTTTATTCGATGATATAGATGTAGGTTACACGGTTTTAGGAGCAAGTCTCGCATAAAATGATAAGATTTATATGTATTTCATTCAATAAAAAAGTAAAGTTAAAAGAGTGTTGTTAGTATTTTAAGGATAACAAGAGGAAAAAGCTAAGGAAAAGTATGGGAAAAAAAATGCCACAAGGACATAAAGGTTTCAAAACGAAGGAAGCTTAAAGAGAAATTTGCCTTTTAATTCAGAAAGATGCTGTTGGAATAACAATGGACAAGTAGGAAGCCTGTAAGAAAGCATTATCCAATTCGTTCATCTTTCCCTACATATTGGGATCGATTTCTTTTTCTTTTCAACTTTTGTTTTGTTCTCATTATTTCTAGGATTCTTCGGAAGAGAATTTAATTTATTTTACCTATAGTGATTCTTGTTACTTTTCACTTTTGTTAAAGCACCTAAAAAATGTCCTCATAGTGATTCATCCCATCTACGAGTTCAATTTCTGTTAAAACGGTTACGAGACCAGTAGGACGACTCAACATGTACTAAGGCTCAAGACAATTTTTTAATGAGCCATTGAAATTAATAATAATAATAATAATAATAATAATAATATTTTCATGGCTGATGACTTAGTCCGTTCACCATATTGGACATAGGCTAATAGTTTCTTCCCAGTTGTATTTCTTTTCTTGCTTTTGCTTCCCCTTGTAACTATTGTTCAGACCTTACTGTATTTCCTTGGTACACCTTGTGCCGGGAATAACGCTTTTATGTAGTAATATATTTCATTTTAGCCTCTTTAAAAAAAATAAAATAATAATAATAATAGTAGTAGTAATAATAATCCCTTAAAAAAATAGTAATAGTAATAATATAAAAATATGACAACTATAAAGTACTTGATCGTTCATCTTTTTGTTTTTGTTTCAAGTGACCTAAACCTTAAGAAACTAACAAGAAAGGTGGGGCTAAACCCCATGAATTCCCAAATTAATGGCATCCAAAAGAGAAGAAGGAGTATTATAATAAATGGTTAATTAAGTAAATGACGTCTATAAATATTCAGGGACAAAATTGCTAACGGAATTTTTTTACAATGACAAAAAATGTTGATGAAAAATTTTACACCGGATTAAAATGTGGATGGAAATTTTTACAATGACTAAAAAGTACGATATTTTTGTTGTAGAGACTTAAAACCAAATTCCGACTATTTATAAAGTTTGTTTACTTAATTAATCTTATAAAAAAAGTCATTGTATCCATTGTCTGATTAGCTTCTCTCAGCACAATGAAAAGTGAAGAGTCACCAAAAAGATGAACGTTAACACTATCTTTTCAATCATTTTTCTAACACTCACTTATTTATTGGATATAATCTTATATGATTCTCATCATTTTATGTTTGACTAATTTTCAAAATCTAATACTTGCATTAGGTTTATCCAATGATAGAGTTAATGTTGGAGGAATGTTGAAAAAAAGTGTTCCAAACACGTCTCAATCAAAAAACTTTATACAATTTTAGATATTCCCAATGGTTCTCAATTGCAGATGAGAAGAACACCCTAAATTTGATCTAACTGAGTAGCAAGAAATGAGTCTGATTCGGTTAACACCTTTGTAAACACTTTATCAATCTTTAAGGTAATTCCCATAAGAATGCCCTTAATTCTGCCACTACAACACAACAAGCACAAACATCACTTGTAAAGCCAAACAAAAATTGACCACAACAATACATACAATAGCCATGTTATTGCCAATATTGTTACAAACAACACCACCACTATCTAGCTTAACAAAGTCAACTGAAGAAAGAGTCTACCTTAATTAAGTCACGAGCACAATGTAATTGTAACCATCACACAACCTTTGAACTTGAGAACTCTGATCAACGGACATAACTTGGTGAAAAATTATCAACAAATTTGAATTAAGGGATAAAAAGTTTGAGCTAATTAATTTAAATTTGAATGAAATAGTAAATATTAAACTAACAACTAACTACTGATATTTGTCGTTCAAGACAAAAATGAGGCTACTTCATTTTTATTTTGGAACACCATTTCATTCGTACTTGTACTTGTAGTGAGTACAATATTAGAAACTAGGGTTTAGTCTGTTTTCATGATGCCTTGAGAATGATGTCAAGAGAGGTATTTATAGCCCTTTGTGAGCTTGTTTTCGCGTGACTTAAGCCCCAAGCAAGATGAGCTTTAAGTCTTTTCACAGGCTTCTAGGAAGCTATTGAGGCGGTACCCTAAAAGGGGCGCGCCTAGGCTTCAGGGGCCCTTCGAAAGGGCGTCCTAGCCCTTCTGGAGGGCGTTTGTGCCTTTAGGAATATATTAATGGTCTAGTACTTGTCGAGATTTGTGAGACATCGATTCCAACAACACATGTTAAGGAAGTCCATTTCATTGTGGAATTATATTAGATGACCTGTGATTGTTAATTTTGAATAAAATTTCGATAAAAACTTTATTTTTCTTGAAATTCAATTTTTTTTATATACATTTTTTCTTGAAATTCATTGATCAAATGTAAATGTATATTCTTGGGAAATTTGTTGTCTCCGGCCCAAATCAACAATCTCACGTCATCAAATGAAGTTCCATGTCACTAATGGAATACGACGCATCATAAAAAATAAGATTTGACATGTGAAAAAATAAGTTATGGATAAAAATCTCACGACTTGTGAAAGAGGTGACTAAAATTCCAATTTAAAAAAGGGGAGGGACTAAAATCATGTTTTGATTAAAATAAGAGATCAAATGTACATTTGAGCATAAGCGTTATTAAGAACTATCAACTAAAAACCAATAGAATAATACCTCATCTCATACTAATAACATAACAAATAACAAATAAGTGTTAAAATTTATTCCTTCAAAAAAAGTATTCAAGTTTATATTTCTAGGTGAGTTATGTTTGGTTAGATTTTAAGAAATAAGTATGACATGTGATTCGATTCAAGCAATTTTCACAACAAATGATGTAATAGATCAATATTATTTAGATTTGTTGCTTCTCCCACATCCTTGGGCTTCCCCAACAAACAGTGGCGGATCTTCTTGGGAGCTCATGGTAGCCATGGCTCCCTCCAGATATGATATTAAAACTATATTACACACATATTTAGAAGTTTTGCCTACGTTGCAGTGGAAATTGAAGTCATTTTGCATTATTAGGTCGTAAGTTCAAGCCCTTCTGTCTCCTTTTTCTTCATATATTTATTTTAATTTCACGAAAAATGTCATGTTAGGACTCAAACCGTTGTTCATAAGGTGATATCCAAACACCGTGAACCAACACGCCACATATCAACTTGTGTCTATTTTGTGAAACAACTTA
>Ga0315913_1001915_pt1 | contig 23807 bp, 9 predicted proteins | sample MpolsnodulesMG_FD_207736 | JGI IMG/M metagenome (GOLD analysis project Ga0315913, IMG submission 207736) | Medicago polymorpha root nodule microbial communities from Los Angeles, California, United States - small nodules | ecosystem: Host-associated > Plants > Roots > Nodule | place: USA...
CAGAGGAATCCAAGTAGTTGCTATTTTCTATGATATAAATCACATGTTTTAATTTTACTAGTGTTCTCATTCATGGATTGTTTACCCCCGCCCCATTCCACTCCTTAAAATGTGTTGGTGCATGAGTTAAGGAACCTTGTATAGTCATGACTACTTGTTTCTTTTTAAATGAAGGTATACCAACTTCTTGGCGATATTAAATTAGAGTTCGACGATTCTCATATTAAATATTCGGAAGAATCTTATCACAAGGAGCTTGATTTGGATAGTGCTACAGCAAAAATAAAGTACAATGTAGGTGATGTAGAATTTACCAGAGAGCATTTTGCTTCTAAACCGGACCAAGTGCTAGTGACAAAGTTTTCCACAAGCAAGTCGGGTTCATTATCATTTACAGTATCTTTGGATAGCGAGTTACATCACAATTCGCGGGTAAGCGGCCAAAATCAGATAATAATGGAAGGAAGTTGTCCTGGCAAAAGGATCGCTCCACAAATGAATTCAAGTGGCGAACAAAAAGGAATTCAGTTTTGTGCAATTCTTGATTTGCAGATTAGTAATGACAAAGGTGTTATACATGTTTTAGACGATAAGAAGTTTAGAGTTGAAGGTTCAGATTGGGCTATTTTGCTTCTGACTGCTTCCTCGTCCTTTGATGGTCCATTTACTAATCCTGAAGACTCTAAGAAGGATCCTACTACTGAGTCCTTGAGTAAAATGAAGTATGCAAAAAGCTTTTCATATGATGATATTTATGCACGTCACTTGGATGACTATCAGAATCTATTTCATCGGGTCTCATTGCAACTCTCTAAAAGTTCCAAGACAGTTTTAGGAAAACCTATTTTGGATGAAAAAGTGGTTTCTTGTCAAACTAACATCTCTCAATTGGGAGGTGATTCTGCTGTTCCAACTTCATCGAGAGTCAATTCGTTTCAACATGATGAAGATCCTTCCTTTGTGGAACTTTTGTTTCAATATGGTCGATATCTGCTAATTGCTTGTTCACGTCCTGGAACTCAGGTGGCAAACTTACAGGGTATATGGAACAATAAAGTTGCACCTGCATGGGAGTATGTTTTCCCTTCTCTTTTCATCCTTTCTCTAGCAATGAATATATTTGTAAAAGGAAAGTAAAGAAATTCGATTCAACAGTTTCTACATCATAAGGATTAGAGTTTCTATATGGATAAGGAGTATGAAATAAAGACCTAGAAGTAATTTCTTAAAGAATTTGTGAGATTTTATAATTTCTCTCTTTTTTTTGTCATCCAGTGGGGCTCAGCACTTGAACATAAATCTTCAAATGAATTATTGGCCATCTCTTTCTTGCAACCTACATGAGTGTCAAGAGCCATTATTTGATTACATTTCCTCTTTGTCTGTCACCGGTAGTAAAACTGCAAAGGTATTTTGATTGTTTACTCTTTCCTACAAGTTTTGACATTCTATGTAAGAAAAGGATCATTTATAATTATGCTCGTCAGATATCAGTAACTTGTTAGTAAACATCTTGTTAATCAAGTGTATGTTAGGCGCAAGCCCAAGTAATTATACCCAATTTAGTGTAATTGTGTGTGTTTCAAATAGAAGAATGATAGGAATGGAACTGCAATTGGGTAGTTTATGTTTGGGGTGGGTTGGCAGAGACTAAGCTCTCTAATTCCTAGAGGTTGTGTTAGTTTCCATCAATTATTTATTAGGATTACAGCATTTTGTATCTCTCTTTGGTTCATGAAACCATCTCTGCAGGAAGTTATCCCCAAAGCAGTGTGAATTATATTACCAATATTATTACTATATTCCACCTATCATAACTTTGTACCTCCATGTTGTAAATTTTATATATTTTATGCATAATTTCATTTGATCTGGCTTGCAGGTGAACTATGAAGCAAATGGTTGGGTTGCACATCAAGTTTCTGACTTATGGGCTAAAACATCACCAGATCGAGGTGAGGCCGTTTGGGCTTTATGGCCGATGGGTGGAGCTTGGCTTTGTACCCATCTATGGGAGCATTACAGTTATACAATGGACAAGGTAAGTTCAAGTTTTTTAATAAACTATCTGAGCCTTATATCATTGTCTCAAAATTAATCTTGTAGAAACAACTTTATTGCTAAAGGAGGGTCTATCAAGTTTACCTCGAAGAGCTGAATATTCCATACATGCCAAATTAACCTTCAATTTTCATGGCATTACTATAAGTTGTATTAGAGATGATGGAAATATAACCCCCTTTGAGCAATTTTTGGTTATTATGTTTAACTTGCAAAATGAGATGTCAAACTGGTATTAGTCCAATAAATACCTTGTTTAACTATGATTATTAATAGTATAATTAACTTCATGTTTCATTTTATGAGTATAATGGTCAACTTGTTTACCGCCGTTGTTATCAACAAACCTTCAAGATTATACATATGCAACAGTTAAGGCATACAACTTGTTGAGGGATGAAAATTCTAATATATTATCATGATACATACTATATGCATTATTTTATTTGCAAATAATAGTAATGTACTCATAAATTAGATTTGCTCTATCCTTTGTGCTATTACTCACACACACATACCAGTTATTGGCTCAGTGATAGTTGATTTTTCTTTTATAATAGGAATTTCTTAAAAATAAAGCATATCCTTTGTTGGAAGGATGTACATTATTTTTGTTGGATTGGTTGATCAAAGGCCCTGGTGGATTATTGGAAACTAACCCATCAACTTCACCAGAGCACATGTTCATTGCACCAGATCAAAAGCAAGCTAGTGTGAGCTACTCATCAACCATGGACATTTCAATCATAAGAGAAGTTTTCTCTATAGTCATTTCTGCTGCTGAGGTAAACTCATCTTAGTTCTCAAACCAATACTAGATACTGGTTTCTAGTTATCTATTTTTATCTTGGTCACTGAGTTTGTCAAAAACAGGTTTTGGGAAAACATGATGATGCTATTATCAAAAGAGTAATTGAGTCTCAGTCTAAGCTTCCTCCTACAAAAATTGCTAGGGATGGGTCCATTATGGAATGGGTATGCAATCATATTCAATATTTGCTTTCCTTCTCTTCATCTCTCTTGTGTCAATTCATCCAACTTATGTCATCTAATATCTTGTTCTGATTTTCAATGTTTATTTTTGGACTGTAGAATAGAATGGCAAATGGCAATTCCATGTTAAATTTAACACCTTATTTATTTGACAGGCTGAAGATTTCCAGGACCCAGATGTACATCATCGGCATGTTTCGCATCTGTTTGGCTTGTTCCCAGGGCACACAATAAATCTTGAGAAAACTCCAGATCTTTGTAAAGCTGTGGATTATAGTCTAATTAAAAGAGGTATTTTACGAGAGCTTTAAATACTGAACTTTGTTTTTTTCATGACGTAATAGTTATTTTAGTTATATATATTGTATCGTAATGGAAATATTTCTGTTTGTTTTGAATAGTTAAGTTATTGTATGTGTTAATACCTGTGGTATTGTAGAAGACTATCACAACAATTAAATTGCATTCTCAAATTAGGCTGAAGATATTCAATTATTTTTCAGCTTTAATACTAGAAAATAATTCAACAGAAGCCATCATTCTTACATTGTGTTACAGGAGACGAAGGTCCTGGGTGGTCAACAACTTGGAAAGCTGCATTGTGGGCTCATCTTCACAACAGTGAGCATGCGTATCGCATGATAAAACACTTGATTATCTTGGTGGACCCTGAGCGTGAAAAAGATTTCGAAGGAGGACTTTACAGTAACCTGTTCACAGCACATCCTCCCTTTCAAATTGATGCAAACTTTGGGTAAGTCTCATCTTTAACGGTATTGTTTGTGTATCTTGTTGGTTTCACTTTCATCATATGAAAATTTGAGCTGAAATATGTTCCCTTAGATATCTTGCATGTGATGAAACTAGGCAATTGTACTCATAATTTTGAATTAGTTTCGCTGAGAAAATCATCATTGTTTGGTGTCAGTTTTTCATCAGCAATTGCAGAAATGCTTGTTCAGAGCACAACAAAGGACCTTTACTTACTTCCTGCGTTGCCTCGTGATAAATGGGCAAATGGTTGTGTGAAAGGATTAAAAGCGCGTGGCGGTGTTACAGTCAACATATGTTGGAAAGAAGGAGATTTGCATGAAGTTGGCCTTTGGTCACCAAACCAGAATTCCAAAATGAGACTACATTATAGAGGGAGCATGGTCGTGACAAATTTATCACCAGGCAAAGTTTACTCATATAATAATTGGTTGAAGTGTATTAAAACATACCCCCTTAATTAATGAGGTGAATCTTTAATCTTTTTTGTCTTCAATTTTCCAATAAAGTTTTAAGTAACATGCATTTTTTTTACAATTTTCTATTGGACATAGTTTGCTGGATCATGGTATGTCTTATTGTTTCCTATAATTATTCTCCATGAGTCATTTAGTCTCGGAAGATGTAATTTAATGGAGAAGCATTTTGTTAATGCAATTGTTGTGTTGTTTTGGGTGTGAATATTAGTGTCGTTTGTTACTATTTGTTATTGGACCCATTAATCCAAGAATAAGAAAATTATTAGGAACCAAATGCGAGAAATACTAACTGAAGGAGGGTAGTTGCTCGAGATATCATAATCCTCCATCGTAGATTACCGTATAATTAAGAATTAATGGCTCTGAAGATCATATAATTTGGTTATCAGAGCTTTGATTCAAATCAAGTGTTATCTATATTTTTACATTCTGTTCTTTTATATTGATTTTTTCATTTAAAGTTGGAAAATAAATTGCCAAAACAACAAACAAAAGAAATCATAAAAAAAGGAAAAAGAGTTTTTATTTTTATGTTTATCTTTCGTTTTGTGATTCTATCAAAATTTGAATCTTTCTTGGTTGTTGATCATGGAAACGAAGCAAAGAAAAGAAAGTAGGTGAAAAGGTACACCCCAGACCTAAATAAGACATACTCCCTCCATCTTTAAAATTATAATCGTTTAAGATTTTTGCACGGGTATTAAGAAAATGATTAATTATGTTGATTTCATTGGTAAAATTAATATCAGTTACTAAAATACCCTTATTAATTGTAGTTAGTGGAGTAGTTAAGGTGAATGAAATTTAATAAATAAGGGTATAATAATGAGAAAAAATAATAAATGTTGCATTGGTATTCTTATTTTGAGAAAAAGAAAAAATGTAAAAGAGACAATTATTGTGAGACGAAGGGAGTAAATGATAAAATTCAAAATTTATTTAAAACTTCCAAAAACTCAAATATTCCAAGTACTCTCTTATACAATGATTAATAAAGAGATATGAGGGCAACTAAATAATAAATAAAATAAAAATATCCTAATTAGTTGTTGCTATATCCTATGACAGTCCCAAACAACATAACTCCTTGACCAGTCTCATTAGTTGTTGATTCCAAGCAGGAGTCAGACGAGGAGTGAGGGGAAGCGAAGGATTGTGTATCTTTTGAAGCATGTATCACAAGATTCGGTTGACCCTTTGTTTGTTGCAAATTTGCATTGGCATCTCTAGTTTTTTTGATTGTATATTCTAGAGCTCTTTTAGAGGTGACGTCGACGGTCAGCTCAGGTTCTTTTTCAGCTAAGCGTTTTGAACGTCGAGGAGAAATTTCAAGCTCTTTCTTACTATTAAACTAAAACAAGATTTGAACAAAAAGAAAAATTAGATTTGTAAACCTATTTGCCATATAGAAAAAATAAATATATATTTTATTTGTTGGGGAACCAAAATCATACAAAATACTTGGCTTGAGACAAATCATATTCCAACAGTACAAACAAATCAAGACTACAGAAATGTAAAATATAATATCTATGGCTTTGATAATATAGGCTGAACTACAGCCATAAATATCTACCTTGCGATGGATAATATATGGGTTATTATAAGTAAAAATGCGATGTTTCAATTATGTCATGTACACACTAGATCTAGTAGTGAACAAGACCCAAAGAAAATCACAGACATCATTGATTCAACAATGAGCTATAAAAGGATTATTGTGTTGCTATAAATAAGGATTAATGTTTAGTATTTTGTACCAAATTATTTATCAGGTTAGTATTAAGTTATCGTAGATAATAGTACACTATTACGATATACTATTCTTTGGTCCAAGATTCAAACTTTGTTGAAAGAGGTCAGTGTCTTAGTTATTTCGAGGGGGTTAATCTTTTTTGTTGACCAAAAAATATTCAAAGTTTTTCTTATTTCACTTCTCCTTTTTTTTTTGAACAAACTAAACTATCTCATCCAAATTGGCATCGGAAACATACTCCAAGATCCCAAACCAACACCGTCATGCCAATCCAAGCGACTTATTCTCCTTCTTTTATTTGAAACTCATCACTTCAACACATTCTTTCATGGTTTAATAATATACCTTTTTTCCTATGTTATGATTGAATTTTCAAGTTAAATTGTGGCATGCATGATCCTTTAATCAAGTTGAGAGAAAACATAACTCATACTTTTTTTTTAAACACTTATTATCATATATATGCAGCATGACTACAGCTTCAGTTGTACAACACAAAAATTCCAACAATGCAAATAAACACAACTGAGAAACGAAATAAGCAGAGGAAGAGTAAGAAGAGAAATATAAAAGATACATACATTGTTTGGAGATGTGGTCTTCTCGCAACTCTTATCCTTCTTAGATTTTGCAGCAACTTGGGCTTTTCCCATTTTCAGAAGAATGATGATGATAGTGTCTAGCAAAATTTTAGCTTTGAGATTAATCACATAGCTCAGACATCAACAGTGAAAGTGATATAGAAAAAATCTTTAACCCCACAATATCTATTTATGTGATCTTTTTTCTCAGATTTTTCTACAATTCTCTGAGAACCCTCACGCTGTGAAAAGGGAAAATCTTTAACCCCAAAATTTGGGAGATTTTTTCTTAATTTTTGCTGCAATTTAGGGTGTTTTGTGTAAGCTTTTGTCATTTTTATAATTTTTAAATGTTTGTTTATGATTTTATAATACAGACCTCCTAAATTCAGATTTTTTTTATCATTGTACGTGAATAATCCAGACCTAAGCTTTTGCTTCAATTATCTACTTTTTAACATGGAATACACAAAGAAACTTTTTACGTGAATAAAATTATCATTGTACCATTGTACCACAAAAAAATAAAAACTTTCTTTTATGTGATAATAACTTTTTCCATTTTTTATAACAAAATAACGTTTTTATTGATATACCACATATATGGCCAATGATAATTGAATTAAAGATGGCGAAAAAAACATTGAGCAATGTAGCAATTCAGCTACGACGGTGATTTCTACTCATTGACTATCTAACGTTTTCCTTATACTAAACATTACAGAAAAGAAAAAAAACATCGCAACAAAAACAAAAAGAGAAAAAAAAAATTAAAAGGATGCAGACAAGAACGAACAATAACAGTATTCTTGTAAAAAAAAAAACAATAGTGTTAAAAATAAAAAAAATAAAAAAACCAAGAGATATAATTTTTAAATTAGATGGAAGTTGATTAGTTACCGGATAGCAGAAGACGGTCGACACAGTTGGGAGCTTGAGTGAAAGAAAGGAACTTCTACAAGTAAATTAATGTATCTCTTATTTTTAGGGTTTGGTCTAATTAGATGGAAGTTGATTAGTTACCGGATTGCAGACAGGAAGACGGTCGACAGTTGGGAGCGTGAGTGAAAGAAAGGAACTTCTAACCGTAAGTTAATTGTTGTATCTCTAAATTTTAGGGTTTGGTCTAATGAGCAAAGGGATCAACTTAATTTTATTAGGTTTATCTATTATGGGCCATCTAAAATAAATAATATAATCTTTTATAAAAATTGATGAGGTTTACCTTTAAACTTCTTATAAGCACCCCTTTTAAAAATTTGGTATTCAGTCTGAAAATAGATTAGTCTATTTTATTTTTTTTTAAAGAATTAATCTAAAAATTTAGTATCTGCGCATCTTATCTGTACCATCCAACATTTCTCAATATAAAAATGGGCTCGTAATGTTATTTTTTTTTAACAAGCGAAAATAAATTATATAAGCACCAACACCGTAATTATTGCAGCACAAGGTGTGCCATAACAATCACGAAAAAGAACAAGGTTTAGTTAGAGTTACAAAACAATCAGCCACAACCCAGACATAAAAGCGGGTTCGACCACCAATTATGAGTACCGAAACTAAAGACAGCATTACTAGCTTTCAACCACCACAAAGAGTATGATTTAACTTTATCTAACATATGTGGTAGAGAGTTTTGTTTATTCCTGAATAACACGTGGGCTCGTAATTTCTTTGAATTTTTAGTTCTATTGATTATTTTATTTAGCGGTTGAATGACATGTAATGTTAATATAAAATTATTTTATATTACAACCTATCACAATTCGTCAAGTTATATTTTTATTTTAGAGAAAACAAATTATATAATTGTTTTTGTTTAGAAATTGTAAAACATTGTAGCAATTGATGGACGATGACTTGTGAGAATACAACAATTTTTTTCTGTCAAATAATTTAGTGGCTAAATTTTACCTTTTGAGGTGAATAAGTGAAAAATACGGGGTTCGAACCCCGACCATGTATATATAATACAATGTCTACCAATTTAGATATGTTCATGGGGACGAGGATACAACAATTTTACACTAATAGTACATATACTTTAATCTCAATTCTTTATTATATTTTTTGTTGTTGTTGATAAAGAAAAAGAAATTTTCATCACCGCTAAGCTGAAAAAAGTAGAATAAACTCGATGTGAAAGAAGGACCGTACATTTATTTGGTTGCGACCGATAAAATGTAATTCAAGGTTCATATTAGGAGTATGGAGAATGTAAATGATGTCTTCAAGTACATGTTGCAGGTAAGAAATATTGGTATAGCCACAGTTAATCACATTCACTACCATTTTAGAATCAAATTCAATTCATTTTTTGAAAACATCGAATGAGACTCAATTAACCCATGTTGCAGATTTTAGGAGAACAAGCTGAAGGCCGGAAAATATTAAATTTCTTCTCTTTTTTTTTCTTCATTTCAAGAGACGTGCGACTATGACCACTAACGGCCTATTATTTATGATTTCAAATTTGAATGGTAAATTTTAAAATTTACCATGTAAGAAAAATGATGGAAGATACAAAATAGTATGTGCTTATTTTAAAAAATTTAGTTATTTAATGGGATAAAATGGACAACTAACACCATTTAGTAGTTTTTGTTTTTATCAGATAGTCTAGTGTCTAAAATCCAACCTTTATATATCGTATTGTCCTTATCAACTGAATTATGTTCACGAAGATATCAAATTAATAGTTTAAGTAAACGGTAAAATAAAGAGAAAATTTACTACATTGAAAACTTGTTGTGTGTGTGTGTATTACCTTAAAACATTATGCACCCCTTACCCAGGCTCCTGGAGTTGGTTGTTGTATGTTGCACCCGAATATAAGCTTTTTGAATAAAGTTACTGCAATCACTTTGCTAATCTAAAGGTCCAACAATAGAATTTTCAAATTGAACCTTTTTCTCTTGGTTCATCATATTAAATGAGTCTAATTTTTAAGCTTAGCATGATCTTGAGTTGCAGAGTTCGTGTTAGTTTTCAATTTAACTTTCTTTTGCTCTTCAGATTTTGAAGATATGAGGGTATCTAGGTCTATGAAATTTCTGAAGCCCATGAAAAAGAACTCCAGTTAGAACAGCATGACAAAACAATATAGCTAACCAAAGAAAAGAACAACTTGGAGTCCTTTGTCTATGAGACAAGGAGTAACGTACATACATGTTAAAGATTCTGTTGTTGCTGCAACTGACCATATTATTCAAGATTACAAACCTTGAATGTAGTTTACGTTTTTCATATAAGTAGTACCTTGAATCTATAGGCTCATGAACTTCTTGGTGTAGCAAACCTTATTAGTTTCATTAGACTTCGTTGGGGAATGCCCCACCTTAGTTGCATACCCCTAAAAATAAAATAGGGAAAAACAGTTTTTTTTTTTTTTAATAATTTCCTTTTTTGGTAGTCTTAAGCAGTGCTCCGGAACACCAGTTAGCATGACCCAATAAAATAAACTTAAATGTTGTATCTAATTAAAAAAAGGTTTTGTGTCCAAGCCTTTTTTTATAACTTAAATCAAATTAAACAAGTCCTCTCCATGTGAATTTATGAAGTTCACAAATTTGGCCTCCATTTCTTTAAGCTAGGTCTTGCTCTCTTGATAGTCTTCCTCATTTGGTTTGGCTTCCTCAGTTTTTTTGGCACCTGTCCTTGTCATTAGTCCTTAGTCCTTGAAGTGCCTCACTAGTGTTCTTGCTTCCTGTGTCCTCGTCAATTAGCGATAATAATAAAGATATAAAAACTAGAAAATTCTTCGTAAAAGACAGCAATGAGAAAAAGGTTTGGACATACACAGAATTTTCTTAGACAATTTCACTAACAAAATGTTTAATACGAGGTCTCGCAACATCGAACAATTAGAGGCACGATAGACAATATAAATAATATATGGAAATAGAGAGGAGAGGGAGGAGTACTTATAAAGCTAATAGTGTACTTTGCAAGTATGCTTCATCCTAATTTTGGAGGAGTCAATATAGAATTGATTTTGAAATGTTCATTGCTGTCGAATATAATTGATTTCATCTCTAATTGATTCTAACTCAAAACTATAAAGTCAAATGTTCTATTATTGTGTCAGTTACACATTAATATTTTGGCCGAAGCAAATAAACTTTGACTTATATATCCCATGTCTTAATATTTATGATGAAGATATGGTGTTCAAAACTAGCCTTTGTGATTGCTCTAGGCTCTAGCCCCATGTGTTGATCCAAGGGCGGAGCCACCACCCGGCAACCAAAGGCACTTGTCCGGGTTCAATCGATACTTTCTTTATATTTGGTCCAACTCAATAGCCCACTAACCCACTTAAAAAAGTAGGCAAACTCAATATTTTCACACGCGCGCGCACAAGAATTCTAGGCTCTATAATTTTTGTCCATACTCTATAAAATTTCTGGCTCCGCCACTGGTTGATCGATCCTAGTGTTTAAGGCTCCCCCAGAATTCCCAACCCTAGTATCAAAGTCTAGTTCGGCATGGTGGGGGGAGGAAGAGTGGTTCCTAGTGTTGGATCAAGAACGTGAAGAGTCTAACATTTAAGGGAGAAAATATTGACATGTCATGTGTAAGTTAAAAGTATCATATTGGATGGAAAAATTGGTGTTGAACAACGTATCAATAAGAATACACGTATATCTAATACCATAAGATTTTGGTTGAATATGTAGTGCTCAAAACTCACTTGTGTGTTTACTCTAACCCAATGTGTTGATCCATCCTAGTGTTTATGGCTCCCTCAAAATTTCCAACACTTTTGACTTTAAAATTGATTTTTGCACTCAAATTTATTGTTTAGCTCAATTTTACTTAAGTGCATTTAAACATAAATCATTTTACTTTCAACTCTGTTTAAAAATAGAACTCATTTTACCTAATCAATTCAATCAAAATTAATTTATGTGATCATAAAATCAAACACACTTAATTCTTTACAAATCATACTATTTGTGGGATCACCTTGCTCCACCCGCAGATATTTCTTTTGTTGCACAAACACAAATGATCTATTTCTTACTAGTGGGAGGAGATAAAAACAGCTTAATTCTTAGATTAGTTCAAATGATAAATTAGTGAAATAAGATATAGCAGCCGAGACCAAATTATCAAACTGACCTTTTTGTTTCCTAGCACGGCCTTTTTTTTTAATTTTATATCACGGCATAAAGCGCTTTCACAGTAACATTGAAATGCTTTAATAGGATGAGTATGATTATCAAAGTCAATACTATAATCCCGCAAACAATTTCATAGAATTTAACAGCAGAAAATTAAGAATTCAATATCAGAAAACAATATTTACTACACAATCAAAAGAATGCTTTATATGTCACTATTTGAATGCAACTATTTAAAAACAAGTGACATGCACCGGTCTAATGCACTTACCCATGTCAACTCCTCGTATGCACTCACATTTCTGTTTGTAAAGAGGGCCAGCTGCAGACAAGGACCAAAACAAACTATCAAAATTCATCCTCAAAAGTTAACTTTCATTGTCAGCTGCACTCACATTGATTTAAGTACATTAATTAATATGTTAAAGTAAAAATCTTATAATAACCAAATTCTGGTGGTAAGTTGTCTCCAATTCAACAGGAATGTCTATTAGATTTGCATCAGAGCATCTGGAATCAAAAACATATAAATCATACAACGTTCCCATTATGTGTTGCATCTAAGCATAAAGCATCTTCATCCTTTAATCCAGCTTCTGAGCCCCAGTCTGCATCGAGCAATACAGGATATGTATGTCTGTCATTGACGTTGTTATTTACATTCCTTTCATGTAATCTTGTGTTGGTTAAAATTTGCCACACATATTCACAGACAAAGGATCCCTTGGCCAAATCTTCTAATGTTATTGTGCATAAACATTCTAATAGCTTTGTCAGAGATAGTTGGGGACCAGTAGGCTTTGAATTCCTCAGGTATTTCTCCTCCACACATTTTATAACACCATCCAAATTAGGAATGTCTCAATACAGCATCACAATTTTAACTTCTCCCAAGGGTGAAGATCAAATATTAATATTACCCTCGGGGCTATCTTCTATCTCGTGTGTATTCTGGTACACCTTCGACAGGGGTTCGAAAGTAAGATTTACATTTGAAGCATCAGGTGAACCTGGAGAAAATCAACCAGAAATTAACAAAGCAGCATACATATCAAGAAACTTCAAATTAAGTTCAAATGTTCAGCAACATATGCTTTTCTTGAGGAAATTCTTTAGTCGGACTTCTGTTAACAAGCAGTGGTAGATACACACTCCATAATCCACTTTAACATAATAACATCTATACATACATGACCAATCAACATATTTATAAGCCTTTTCAAAACCGCCTTTAAGAGCACTACTACTATTTAATGTGAAACATGTTATTCCGAAAGCTTCCCGATCTATTTTCCACCGTCAGATTTTTCAACTATATGAAGTGCATGTGCTGAAAAAAGGGGAAAGAGGTGATGTTCATGTTATTTTATACGGTCGTGAATTGGTCGAGATACAAAACGTCACGACATATAGCATTATTCTGTTATTAAATCAACGATTTCATATTTTTAACCAATTATATATATCTAAAACCTTTTTTTTTTTACAGAATATAATATTTATTTTAGAATTATGTTTATATAGTTCGGAGATTAAATTTCCCCGAAAAAAATAGTTCAGAGATTAAATTAAATAAAAAATTTGATAATTAAACGGATGGTTTCTTCGAATAAAAAAAGAAGAAAAAAAAAGTAAAGGAATAGCTCATACGACGTCGTTGGATGAGAATTCGAGGCAAAACCAATATAGTCCACTCGATTGAAAATCTGAAACAAAACCCTCACAAAACCCTAAAAACTCTTTCTTTGTGATTTTCCTATACACATAACAATGGCGTTGCGATCTGGATCTCTATCTCGCTCCTTCATCTCCACGGCCAGGTCTTCCCTTCGTCCGGCGGCTCCTTCTCCCCTTCCTCGCCTCCGTCCTCCGCCGCTCGCCACACCTCGCACTCATCCCCGCCTCTTTTCCATGCCTGCTACCTCTTCCAGGTCCAAACCCTAATTCCCAATTCAAGCTCAACGAAAATGAAATTGATTATTAATTTCATTGATATTGTTGATTCTGAATGTGTTTTTTTTTTTTTTTGGTGCAGGAATTTGGGGCAATTGGGTTGCGTACAATCACTTTTGCCACTGCATAGCACGATGGCTGTAGCGTGTCTCACATCTCACCTTGCCGTCAGCGCACGAGCTTGTAGCGAGCTGTCCAATGGTACCTTCCGTCGTTCTTGTCAAGATCGCTAATATTCTCTTTGTGAGTCTTGTCTGTTCTATAGGATACTGAAAATGTTTTAAGCATGTTGAAAAACCATAATGATTTTCAGACCCCTTCACAATAATGTGTTTTTTTTTTTAAAAAAAAATATTTCTGTTTTTGTGTGTAAGTTTACAAGTATTATAGAGTCTAGAAATCCTTAAATTGTAGGTACAATTAGACATTAAAAATTAGTCAGTTCTGTTTTGTTTCATGTGAAGAGATGGATTGGGTAGAGCTTTGTGAGTCTATCTAGCTTGGTTGATGATTAAGTATTAAGATTTTAATTTTTAGGGAATGGAAAAGATGGGTGATGCGCAAGGACGTCAATCATCCAATGGGGAGAGACGAATGCTGCATTGTATTTGTAGGTTCCTTTTTATTCCTTTGTCAAAATTATGAATTCAATAACATTTTCAATTAAATGTGCGCGTGAGTGTGTGACTGGTTGATGATTGTTAGAGATGATTTGGAGGATTAGTTAGATTTTTCCTAAGAGTAAACCACCAAATTCATCCTTGACTATGTAGGGCGCTCTCAAATTGGTCCTTGAGATTATGAAAATTTAAAAAAGGTTTCTAACTCTGTCAAAATTTACTCATACTAGTCCTTCTTAAGAGTATGTTAGGGACTAAATTGATAGCAAGTTGTTAAAATATATGGATCTAATTAACAGTGTCTAAATATTGGGACCATTACTCATACTAGTCCTTCCTAAGAGTATGTTAGAGACTAAATTGATAGTAAGTTAAAATATATGGATCTAATTAATAGTAACTGTTCAAATATCGGGAGCAACCTGACAATTTAATAGAGTAAGGGACTTTTTGAAATATTTATAATCTAATATATCTATTTGAGAGCACCTACAAAGTCAAGGGTTAATTTGGTGGTTTACAACTCATTTTCCAAACATCAAAACCGAATGTTCATTTTTCATTCTTTTTTACAAAATGCTTTGCATTCAATTTTGTTTCCCTTGGGCATTTCCATTGTATGTGGTATTTTATTGTTAGTGTTGAAGATATTTTCTGAGTAAGCGGTTATTGATATAGTCCTCAGTCCTAAATGAATCAAAACCTAAGATTGTATCCCTAATGATTTTGGCATTGCTAGGTTTTTCATTTTCTTTAACTGTATTTAACCCGTGTTATCAAGTTTCTACACCTTTCTTGAAACGCTATTGTCAATAATTTTTTTTGGTGCATTTTTCAACTAGAAATATAGAGGCTTCCCTCAAAATGTCATGTACATGGGAAACTTTTTGGTACTTTTCATTTTATTCCATGCATAAATTTGTTAACTTTCGCAAAAATAAAATCCCTGCATGTGTCGTCCTTGAAATGGCTGTTTTTCCAGCCCTTTCATCAGTTATTCTAATACTACTAATTGGTAAACTCCATTCCTTTCACAGGTGATCCTGATTCCTGAGGTAAGGTTCTTAATTCCCATTGTTATTATGGTTAAACCTAAAATCAAATGAGAATGACCTTTGACCCAACTCCAAATTCTTTACTTTGACAAATGAGATTTTTGTGGTAGTGAAATTGCTTTCAATACTTCGTACCAAGACAATTTGAAATCTTCAGGAAGTTTGTCATGTTAGTCAAATTCTATAGTCTGTATTTTTAATGTGAAGGATAATTACCACTTCTTCTCGTTCATTTTTTATTTTTAGTTTTCTACTATGAAGCATGGACACTCCTCGGATTAGACACGTGTCCGACACCGACACTTGTAATTACACTAAATTATGTGATTTTTTCAAATTATTAGTTGTGTCGGCGTGTCAGTATCCGTGTCGTGTCCGTGTCCGTTTCCGTGTTTCATAGGTTTTCTATAAGTATTTTTGTCATAAATAAAAATAAAATTTGTATCAGGATTGCTTGCTGCTTAAGGTCTTTGTTTGAAGTAGCTGTTGTGTTATGACAACTAGACCCTTTTTTGGAAATTTCTGTTTTTTTTATGGTTTAAAATTTTTTAATGTAGCAATTGCAATGCATGCTCGTGAGTGGTGAGGGTATAATTTGTGAAAGTAGAATGATCTGATGATAGGTTTAGCAATGTTGTGTAAAATCTTAATGCCATGTAATACCAAGTTTTTTTATGATTTGCTTTGCTGTTGCAGTTACTTGAGCAAGCTGTTGGATTTTCATGGCTGCCTTTAAGAATATAGAGGGCAAATAATTACGGGGAGTATTATCTGGGAAGTAACGGTTGTAAGAATCTTTAATGAGACTCATCTGTTTTGTTTTTTGACTCCGAAACTAATAACCTGTTTTTTATATTCAAACTGTGACATTGTTTGAGATTAGTTATTGATTCTTATTGTATCTGGTTTTTGGTTAATTGTGGTACGTTCATCGGGAAGTATATGGGGATGATATTATTGTTGTTATTCATGAGTTAGGATCCAAATGGAACCCTCCATTTCTCAAAGCCTATCCCCTCCATACAAAAAAAAAAAAAAAAAACTGTTTATTTAAGGTAAGGGATGCATGTTAGAGGTGGAGTCGTGATTGCAACTGAAAATCTCACACATCAGCATATATTTTAACAATTCAATAAATTTTGTGATGTTGTGTATCTTATCTCAAGATTGAATTAACGTCTGGATATGTATAATATCAAAATTCAAGAAAAAAATGGAATTGAAAACAAGGAGCCGTTTATACTACCTCTGTAATGTAAGTTAAGTGGCGTTGATTTTTTTATTTTTTTTATCTCCGACGGATAGCACATGAGATCAAGACTGGGGTCACTTAGCCGGTTTCCCTAGAGGTCACGTGATTGAAAGGTTGCTCTTCAACCTTGGTGAACTAAGTTTGATGCTGGTATCACCAACATACAAGAGGAGCAAGACTGGTGTTACATTGTCTTTTCCTAAGGCAGCTCTGGTTTCTCTTTCAATCCTTTGCCGAGATAAAAACAACTTGGCTAAGGATAAAGATGCGATGCTGAATTCATTTATAGTTCTACCGGGTGGAAACCAAACACTTCTATTTTTCACGGAAGTGAACAAATAAGGCACATTTTTTGGTAAATGTTAATGGAGTTCACTTTGCTTAAAGGAACGTGTTAATGTATAAAGTCATCCTTTAATTATTTAAATGTTAATAAGGTACTTGACATGTGCTCTTACGATGTAAATTAACAATACTCATAAAATAATTAAAGATGCGATAAAAAAATTAAAGCGATGATTTATTTTAGAATCAAAATTAAGTAGTGGAAGATAAATATCAGCTGCAAGTGAACTATCAGTTTATCGTTAAAATAATTAGAGTGACTCATAAAATAATTAACCAGAATTGTGTGTAATCTACTAAATGTAGGGCATAAATTTTTCAATTGACACCAACAGACACAGGGTTCCAACAATGATACTGTTCAATGTGTTGCGGTGTTCAATTTTGTGTCATCATCGAAGCTATGACATGTCTGTTCCTTGAATTCGGTGTTATACAATGCATGACCAAAACACTTTCTATGTCTAGTTTACATTCCACAAAGTTGTGCTCTGATTGGTTTTTGCCTTGTGAGGTGTCCTTTTCCTTTGTCTGTTTCAAAGAAAGCAAATGCTCAGAGAACAACCTTTACATAACATAACAGGGGAATTGTGGAATTTTCCTCCGCTATCGAGGGGAAAACAGTACAAGTGGCTTCATCCAAACCACCGGGTGAGAAAAGAGATGAGTTAGATCATCCACAACAAAGCACCCTTAATTGGGTGTTTAAATGGGTCTCATGTGTCTACATTATTAATTTTACGGTAATACTAAATAAGCATCAATTTTCTCAACCTAGTACCTCAAAAGAAATTATTAAATAGGTCCCACAAATAATTCTATATCATTACATTTCAACAAAATTTATTTAATTTATTAAGATTTATTAAATAGGACCAACTAAAAATGAAGAGAGACAGGGTGCCTCCATAGCCACCCTTCTCCATAGGCACCCATATATTTTACTCCACAATGAGGGTGTCTGTTTAATGTGGTGCTAAATAGGTTAAGCATCAACCATTGTGGATGGTCTAACATAAGATTCATATTATGCCAAACTTTTTTCTAGATAGAGAAGGAAAATTCCTCAAAAAAAAAAGGATAAAGAAGGAAAAGATTATTTTACAATTTTATTAAACTAAAAAAGGTAGGTATTTTAGACCTTGTAAGCCGGTTTATTTGAATAAATATGAAAAATTATTATTATTATTTATAATTTGTTATTATTGCATAGAATGCTAGCATGTGTTTCAAGAATATATTAAGAAACTTAATATATTAATATTATCTTCAAAGTCATGTATTTAATGTTTCAAAAATTCAAAAAAAAGTATTTATGTCGACATAAAATTGGTCCTTTTAAAATATTTAACATGGAACGGACATATTATGTTAGTCTTTCAAAAAGGTCAAACTCAGACACAAAAATAAACTTAAGACAAATTGCATAAGCATAATTCGACCCAACCTATTTTCACCACTAAAATGGATAAACTAAGAGCATTTGGGATCCTTGGTGCATTTTTTTCCACTGTACGTATAAATAAATTGCCAACTTCAAGTTTGAAGAGGAACACCAATATGCTCCAACAAGAAAAGACCCAGCATATGCTCTGGCTCGACAGTGTAAACTATTCTAAAATAGCAACAGACCATGTTATCTATCTCCTTTCCAACTTTTCATCAACATTATTGGATACAATCAGGGTACCATTCTTCCCCACAAAACATCATATCAAAAGCAATGAAAAGCCAATTTAGCCTAACCCTACTTTATGTGTACATATATGCCAAAGCTCACAAGTCAGATCCTACTTTCACTATCAAGTGGAGTATAAAAGGTTAAAAATGAACTAATTAATTCAGATTCCAATAACCAAAGTGGATAAACATGAAGACTCCATCATATCTATCCTACTCAAAAAGTATAGCAGGTATAGATTTGTGAAATGAGGTAAGAAGCATGTATTGGCAGGCAGTTCAAATAAGTTGTGATTCGATTTTGACAGTGGATGAAAAGATTTAGTATTGTCAACTATATATTTTGGTGGCTATTCCAAAGTTAGCCAAGAAAGGTTAGGACTTTGTAAGGAGAAAAGAGGAAAAAGGGCAAAAGATTATAGTGGGGAATCATAAGCTTCAAAGGGGGCTAACAGTGAAGATGACCTAAGCATTGTTCCCTACAGAACCAAGCATCACTAGGTGGGGTTACTAATTGGGATGACATAAAATAAACATCCTATCTAACTTCCATTACACTCTGATACACTTAGTTTTTTCTTCTTTTGAAATAACCTTAAAAAGGATTCCATTAAGTCTTTTCTTATCTACTCAACTTTCCTGGACATTAGAATTACTCATCTGAGTTTAGGAAGAAATGATGATCGAGGGAGATCAAACAAGTCTTACAACAGCAGCCATAGAACAACCAGGTGAAGTGATTGACAGAGATAAGAACATCGATGATGGAAGCGAAAATGACAGTCCCAAAGAGTGGTTAAATCTGAGCTTAGGAGGCACTTCATTCTCAACAGCTGGAGACCCTGATTCACAATCAAGACCAACCAAAGTTTTTTCATGCAATTTTTGCATGAGAAAGTTCTTTAGTTCACAAGCGTTAGGAGGTCATCAGAATGCTCATAAAAGGGAACGAGGTGCAGCAAGAAGATATCAATCTCAGAGTCAGAGGACGATGGCACTAATGGGCTTGTCCATGAACAATCCAATGCTTCGATCACTTGGTGTCCAAGCCCATTCACTAGTGCACAAGCCATGCAGAAGTGGAACTATGGTGGCGCCGAGCTTTCAAGAAGCATATGCAACAGGGCTCGGAATGGCATGTACAACTTTCATGTCTGAGGATCATACTAATCAGGTTTGGCCAGGCAGCTTTCGTATGGTTCCACAACAGCCCCAGCCACCACAGGAGACACTAAAGCTTGATTTAGACCTCAGACTCTGAGTAAAAAAAATTCCTCCCCTTGGAGTTTTATCTTTATTTTCAGCCTGAAGAGCTTTTTCATTGATCTAAGCAAGAAAAATACTCTCATCAAAAGAAATATAAGCAGGAAAATTACTCAGGTAGGAAACTTACCTGGAAGAGTCAAATAACTCAGTAGAAGCAAATGGTACTGTATAGTTATGATAGGAAATTTAGAGATTTATAATTTCCACCGTCTGTACATGAGTACATGTTAAGCACTATAAAAACCAAATTATAACACCCTAGTTGTCCTTTGTAGTTCCTTGATGCTTCAAGTAATTCCTGATGTGCACTGTTCACTTTTCATGTTACATTGTTACCGACATAGGGATAGGGTTTTTCTTCCTAACCTTAAAAGCTTACTTTCAAACGACATCTTAGCTAACGTAATGTTGAACATTTTGCCTGAAATTTTTCATGTTACATTGTTACCGACATAGGGATAGGGTTTTTCTTCCTAACCTTAAAAGCTTGCTTTCAAACAACATCTTAGCTAACGTAATGTTGAAAATTTTGCCTGAAAGGACTACTGCAAATACGTTACTATTTGAGTTCACAACAATCAATAATTCCTATAATCAGCCAATCTAATCCATTGGATAGAGATCAGATTTGACAAATCGTAAATTCAATACATTTATATATATATATATATAACTGTGTCAAAGCTATTTCCCACCAAGTGAATATTGTGTTTCAAGAAGGGATGATTCCAAGTTGCAATATAGGTAAAACTTCAAATCTAAAAGCAGCAAACTAAGATGGATCTCAATTGAAATTGATAAACAGGATTAGAAGTTTCAGTATTGTGAGCAGATGCTTAAATGCCAGTTTGCAGACAGGTTTTTTGTTTTTTAATTTGCTTCAGTGCTCCAAAGTCAGTACGTTATTTGTATTCAAAATTTAAAGGGCTTACCAATGTCAAATATGCGGACACAAATATTATGTAAGCATTTAAAGAGTATGAGACATTCATGATATGGTAAACATACACCTATGCTTTGTTATCCAATAACAATATAATTGGGTGACAAGTTGATATCTGCCAGAGGCATTTCAGTTGATTAAAAAGCATTTTTCCTGAACAAAATACACTAAAGATACAGGAAAATGAGCCAAACTATTGGATGCTAAGTTTTTCAGTAACACAAACAAACCACCCTTAAATGGTTAGCATGCATTTGTGAAAGTACAAAATAAATTTTGCACGCATCCCTACTTGAGCTTATCTCATAAGAACCAAGGGATAATTTCAACAATCTTGCTATAAGTTACAATAAAATATAAACAAGATAACAATTGATCAGAAACCCTGAAGGGCATTTACAGCCTTATAACTTTAAGAGGAAATTACAAGCTTTAGAGTAGTACGCTTGACAACGGGGAGCTTCTGGCAGATGATGCTTGGATCATTATACGCTGCAGAATCAAAAGGGTGGCCGTTCTGCATCAATCATCAGATGGTCAAACACCATTAGAAAGATGTTTGACATTACATTGTAACTGTAGTTGTAAATAATACCTCTGCTAAAGCAGTACAAAGAGAAATTAAAACAGTAAAAAATTAAAATGAAAACATAGTGAGGAAAAACTAATATAATATGAGTCTATCATAAGGTCACAACCACCTGTAGTTTTCATTAGGCTTGAACATAACACTTTTGAGATAACAGATTGCAAAGGAAATAATGGGCAATAATTTGGAGATCTCAGGAGAAACAAAACTTCTTTGAAACGAGTATGAGTGTATTCAACATTAAATTTCAATGGGTTAAGATCATGGCATACTTCCAATTAAATTAATGGTAGATACACCCTTATGATATGAGCATAAACTAAAATCATTTGGGAATTAAACTGATGTCACTTTTGTCAAATCTTCCTAATCAAAGACTTGTTCTCAAGAACTTATAATTGTCATTTAATTTAATGTAATACATTTTCAGCTTTAGTTCGGAAAATTTAGTTAGATTAGTGGGCATTAAGCATACCCACTTATTTTTCTGTCAGTGCGAAGTATCTTACCTTTGACTTAGTAGATAAAAAGGAGTGCTATCTTTCATAATCAACTATCTGCTTAGATCATTCTCATGGGTTACTACACTAAAAAGTTTTTGGTCATAAAAAAATTAGTTGTTCAACAAATCCTTCTCTAGACCAACTATTCAAGTAATCAATCACTATGCTAACGAGGTTTTGACAACCAAAAGCCAGATTTTCAAAACAATTCCTATAATAGACAAGCTCAGCATAAACCGCGGTAGAAAAGGATGCACCCACTTTCTTTCTCCCTTTACACGTCCCAATAGTTGACAATGAAACTGTCATTCAGAGTTCATGTGAAGAACATAGCATGTGATACATAGCACAAACTTACCGCAGCCAGAGCTTGAAATGTAGATTCTCTCCAGCAACTCTCCCGAAGTACAACAGGATTTGTGCTTCCAGCAAATATACAGTGCATACGAGTTTCTCTCAGTCGAATCAACACACCGTCAACTCTAAGCTGTATTAGTATCAGAGCAACCAGAAGAAGAAAAAAAATGCAAGTTTAGGCAAAGTGGTGTGAAGCAGGTAAATGTGCTGACACTGACATTAATGTCCAAGTCTGTCGGAAGCAATCCGCATTGCGTAGCTTCACTTAAAAAACTTAATGACGAAATTTACTATTTTAGTATATGAAGAGGGAGTAACTCACCCAGAATTGCAAGAGAAGAAACCAAGAGCTTGGCATGACTCTCTATAAAACCAAAAAGTTACATCATCAGTACTTTGAAATCATAGTAATTTGCATAAACAAAAAATGAACAATCTATCAACAGAAGAAACCAAATCAGTATTTACCACTTTTACAGTAAGAAGTGACACTCCATTGTCAGCGAGTTCATCCTCATATAGCACCACCTGTTCATGATGAGGATTCATTCTAATCAAATGTAAATACCATCAAGGAAGAAAATATAAATAATCTACTGCATGTCAGATACCTCATATAAGTAAACATGAATACATCTCTTATGGTTCTGGAGCATTATTAATGTGTGTGTGTGTGTGTGCGCGTGTGTGTGTTTGCGCGCATGCAGCATGTTTCACACTTTCACTTTCACATTTTTCATGAAAACAAGAAGATTTGTTAACAAAAACAGCTCTGTCACAAGGGGCTTGCTAAATAATCATTTAAGGTACTCACTGCCTACCTCGTCATAGAAAAGTATAGCCTCCTTGGATGCCAATGCAACCAAATCAATTTCTTCCTTGCAGTCTTCCCAATGGAGATTTCCGGTTTCCTCAGAAATCTTTGTCCCATTCTACCACAAAAAATTAAATACCATAAATAACAGCATAGTACAAATATTATTGATCAAAACATGTAGCGTTCGCTAATGCCCTCCTCCAAACAACTGTATGCAGCAAAAACTCTTTCTACAAAAAACATTATCAGGGTAATGACTCAAATAAATGAAAAGGAATGTATACCAGTTCTTTTTCAATCTCAATAGCACCGCTTCCACAATAAGGCGTTGTAAATGTATAGTCGTAATCTAATATCACTTCCTCAAAGGGCTTGCTGCACATTTTTTCCAAGATAACATAAGGCTAATGGCAAGGTCATTTATATCAATTTCAATTGTCGAGGTATATATCACAGTCAATTAACAAATTTAACATTTAATTTTTATAGATAAAAAATTTCCTAAAAAAGTAACACTAATTTGAGCTAAACATTCTAAAACATGAAAATTACAATTTTGCATCAAAATAATCCAAATTCATACCTTCTAAACTTCCATTTAGCCGCAGCAGGAACTTCAACAGGTGGCAAAGCTTCTTGTTTCCAACCACATAAAGC
>Ga0315913_1001919_pt1 | contig 23775 bp, 12 predicted proteins | sample MpolsnodulesMG_FD_207736 | JGI IMG/M metagenome (GOLD analysis project Ga0315913, IMG submission 207736) | Medicago polymorpha root nodule microbial communities from Los Angeles, California, United States - small nodules | ecosystem: Host-associated > Plants > Roots > Nodule | place: USA...
GCAAAAAAAGGTGAAAAAATGGAGGGAAAAAACATAGAGGAATGGAAATATTATAATCTTGTCTTGGTGGTGTTTGGTGGAGAATATAGTAAATAAGATGACCAATTATTTTCATACCACATTGTAGGGATAATTGAAACTCTGGATGAACAAAGAATATAATTATAATATTAATATATTATTCTTATTGACTGTATCTCTTTAATTAATAAAAGAAGGGAATGAAATATATGCATTTTCTTACTGTGATGTTGTCATTGTATTATCGCGTCCTCCTATGTGGTGTGGTCTTTCTATTATGATTTCATTATCTGTTTTTCTTCCAAGTATCAAATGATCATGGTTCATTAATTTTCAATCCTAATTTTAATCTTATGTACACAAACATGTAACTTGCCCACCCGCCTTAGCCTGTGGCCGCTGCATAAATAAAGCGTTGAACTAATTTCAGAATATTTCTTGAACAAACTTCAAAATATTGAACAGTGAAAAGGATGCGATAATATTTCACAAGACCTATATTTTAACAGTTTCTTTATTCAATTTTGCGAAAGAGTTCATTTTGATGTCAATTTTTTATTTATTGATTTGAATGAATTTCCTTGTTCCAGCTGAAATTCACTGGCAGTACATCAGAAGATCATCAATTCGTGAGGGGGATTCCGATTTATGCAATAAGCCAGGTTCTGGACAAGATCATATCTGGTGCAAATGGGACACCTCTTCTCATAAATGGTGTCAAAAGGCCTATGCCACTTCTGAGAATATTAGAAGTTGAACTTTATCCAACATTACTTTCAAAGGCTCGCAGTTTTGGATTAAGTGATGCTTGGATTCAGGTATGATGAATGTTTCTTTATGGTTTGAGTTTTTGCTTTAGAATATTTACTTTTCTTCCATGTGTAATATTTACTTTCAAAGATTCGGCAAAATCCTGAAGATGCCTCTCTTTTATTTATTTTTTTTATAACCATCCCGAAGATGCCTCCAACAGTCTTAGGGATTGTTTCCTCTGAAACAACAGAAAATATTAATATGTATCCTTAATGATCCTAGCTTGCCATTTTAATCGAATGCATCACTGTAACATGCCTCCAATGTAGAAAAATACTTTTCTTCCTTGGATGGTTGATATAAAAGCCCTTTTGGTTCACTATATGAAAATCATTGCTATTCATGATGAATAATTACCTTTGTGGATTGCTTAGATTGCAATTTTCCGTTTTGTTTAGAAAATCACGTGGACTGTCTGAACTATGTTGTCTTTGGATCATCTCTACATTGGTTCCAGATAGGATTTAGGATCCACAGCTCTGCCACTGTTTTGTAATCCAGGGAGGCATTCCTCATTTTCTACGATACCAGTTGGTTTCTATCAATTGGTATCAAAGTTGTTTTAACTTGAGGGAATTTAGGAATTGTGCAAGAATTATTGGCGGGAAGATGGCTGCCGAGTTGATTCCAGGATTTGGTGGAAGGGAAGCCTACTTGTGGCTGGTATAGACGGAGCGATATTTTGAGGGAAGAAGAATGCATGAAGAGATGAAGCTATGGTGGGTTGTTGCATTTGCATTGAGGCTAGAGGCTCTCAGTTGGTGTTCCTGGAAGGTGCGCTGTCCAAATGCTTCCTGGTGGAATTTTTCAAAGGCCATTCTCAAGATATTCCAGCCTGAAGTTTGGGACTGTGTTCAACATTCTAAATTAGAGGAGTCAATAACTTGTGGTATTGAGGGAAGAAGTTCCTAAAGATAATGAGCAACAATTGGGAGGGCTTGGAATCTCGAAAGGAGAGTCAGAAGATAGAAGCAAGAATGAAGTCACGGAAGTGAAGAGCACGAGCAGCCACATGGGAAAAGAAGCATTTTGTTAAATCCTTGGATAATTGGTACCAATAATAATTAATTATACTGAAAAACAACTGAATTTTATTGATAAATCCTTGGAGAATTGCTCTTAAACAGAGATGGAATTCATGCATAGACACTGTTACAGAACAGAATTATTACACACGAAATAGGGAATGTAAAGTCACCTTTCTACCACATTTCGAGAGCTTGGTGCTCTTCCACCCAAATAACCACACTCAATAACTCTTTTATAACCAACTATGCGCTGCCGTCTTTATATTGATTCTTATGAAGGTCCAAAATTAATTATTACATCTCTTGTTAATCTGTTATTTAGTTGTCCTTTCAATAGAATTCTGTTATTTTTAGTTACTCTTAGATTCCGTATCCTTCTTTCACTCGAAAGAACTAGCTTTGGTACTTCCATTATCAAGAGTTTTTATTAATGGTTTTGGGTAAAATTATTGCAGGCGTTTGTCAAGAAAGACCCAATAAGACGACAGGTTTTACGTGTTAAAGGTTGTTTGGCTGGATCAAAGGCTGAGAATCTTTTGGAGCAAGGGGACATGGTTTTAGCAATCAATAAAGAACCTGTCACATGCTTTCATGACATTGAAAATGCTTGCCAAGCCTTAGATAAATCGGATACCAATGATGGCAAGCTTCAGATGACTATTTTTCGGCAGGTATGTTGAAAATATTTGCTTTAGAGTTTGTAGATCTTGCTGAATGAACTTTTGTATTATATATTGAGGCACATCAGTTATAACTTTATGATTGACCTGTGTGGTTGTGTCTAGGGACGAGAGGTTGAACTTCTTGTGGGAACGGATGTTAGGGATGGAAATGGCACAACTCGTACAATTAATTGGTGTGGTTGTATAGTTCAAGATCCACATTCAGCGGTGCGTGCTCTTGGATTTCTTCCTGAAGAGGGTCATGGTGTATATGTGGCAAGGTACGATTTTATCTTTGTGCATGTAAACTTTTAATTCTCAAAAAGCGTAACGTGCTGATTGATTAATAGCAGCATGGTTGGATGTTCATGTTGCAAGTAAATTTGTATGAGGGCTTTCTGTTGTTGTCATTAGCAAGCTCACTTAGACTATGAGTCAGATTGATAAAGTTCTCAAAAAAGCACTTATAGAAAAAGAAATATTAAAAATCATGCAAATACTGAGTTTTTGAAATAATAGCTCTTCGTATAAGTTGAAGTCAGCTCTATCTAATCTTTTTCAATAATTATCTCATTTGACTTCTTGATAAGCATCTATAATCTCATACATAGTTTTTGCTAGGAGAAGAACTGTGAACTTATTTTAATTGAGAAGCTCCTACAAACCTAATTCAAATGTCTTTGGACTTTGAATCCTCTCCTTCCTCTGGAGCCCAAAGGGTGTTAGAGAGAGAGATAGAGAGAATGATGGATGTAAGAGAGAAGTTAAGAGAGGATGGAGAAGATATAGATTATTTAAAATGAGAGAAGCCAGATCCAATCCAAATTAGGCCCTTGTTAAATAGTTGGGCTTAGGCTCAAACCCGGTACCTAATATATAGCTTCGTGGTATAATCATATCATGTTTTTTGTTTCAGTCTTCACTTTTGGAATCCAGAATCACGACATCCCTCACTTCAAAAAATTACTCCCTCCGTTTCAAAATGAGTGTCACTTTAGCCAAAAAAAATTTGTTTCAAAATGAATGTCACTTTCCATTTCCAATGCAAGAATAACTTTTTCTTTTCAATTATACCCTTCAATTAATACTATATACACTACTTTCAAAATATTATTTTTTCTTTAATGAAAAACAAACCAATAGTTGATTAGGATAATTTCGTAAAATAGCATCTCTCTTTCTCTTAATTAATGCATTTCTTAATATGCGTGTAACAACCTTAAACGACATTCATTTTGAAACGGAGGGAGTATAACTTACAATATTATTTTAAATTGTTCCTTTCTGATTGTTTTTATGTTGAATTATGGTGGACAGTAGATAGAAAGATATGTAATCAATTGGAAATGTTTTGTTATCTTTTTATCATGTAAATACTTTTTTAATAAAAAAAATATAGACGTAATACATTTTGTTTATTCTCGAACTTGCACCAGCATTTTGCTTGCATGCTCTTCTGACCAAGTATAAGCTCACAAAATTTGTCAACTCAAATTCACAGGTGGTGTCATGGGAGTCCAGTACATAGATATGGTCTGTATGCTCTTCAGTGGATAGTTGAAATTAATGGAAAACCAACTCCAGATATAGATTCTTTTGTTAATGTGACAAAGGTGCGGTATTTATTATGCATGGATGCAACTTACACTTACATGCAGAGTTTCCTTTCTTCTTTTCCTAGATGGAATATATATGTGTGTGTGTGTGTGTGTGGGTATTATCGGTGGTAATTTTGAATACACTACACTGAATGGCATATGTACATGGGTCCATATGTGGCAAGGGTTCTGTGGTATATGATTGAATCTTTACGCGCTTAACTTAGCTGTGTTACTACTTATTAGCATAAATCATTTATGGAATTTGTTTGTAAGCCTGGTTGATGATCTGACTTGGCTCAAAGTGTTTGAGGACTTTTTCTGCCACAAGCTGTTTTTGAGACTGGGAAATTTGTATGTCATGAAATATTGTAATTGTTCTCATGATTTAATACTTCTACTGTTTCGTGAATGTATTATAATTATTTCACGAATGTTGGCAGGAACTAGAGCATGGAGAATTTGTTCGGGTAAGGACAGTTCACCTCAACGGGAAGCCACGAGTCTTAACATTGAAGCAAGATTTACATTACTGGCCTACATGGGAATTGAGGTTTAATCCAGACACTGGAATTTGGCATCGTAATGTAATCAAGGCATTAAACCGCAGTTCTGTATGATTGAGCAGAGTATAGTATGGATATACATCCCTACGTATGCAGCAGCAAAGGAGCAAACACAAATCTTAAAGTGTCTTCCAGGTTCAGCAAACAAAAATTTAAAGTGTTTCAGACACGATTTGGCTGTGCTGCTTTGCTCTAGATTTGATGCTCTTCGTACAAATATATTCTATTGCATTGCCATGATTGACACATAACAAGTTATGAAGCATTTGATTCAGGCTGGCAATGAGTCATTTGTATTATGTGCAACATTATTTAACCCATTGGTTAATTATATCATATACCGGAAAGCTTCCATAATCACAAAAAAATAAAATAAATATTTACAATTTTTTTTTATCATGCATTAACAAGAAAATTAACTTCTCTTTACCTTTTATTTGGCTTGTGAATATTTTATCGAACCCTTTTGATATTCTCCTCACTTGCTTCATTGCACAACGTAAATGTGATGGAAACTTTGAATGATTAGTATTATTTTGCAAGCTATTGTGTATTTCAGCTGATGTTCTGATTTACTCTTCTTTTCTTGCTGTTTAGCACAGCGCTTAGTCAACGGCGGACGGCCTGAGACTATGGTGTTTTAATAAGCCTTTACTGGTCTTGTAAAATAAAACCTCATGTTCGTCACATACTGGATATAAGTTGAAACGATATGTTAGATTGTCATTATCGTTTCACTTCTCATATTTTAATCTCTTTAAACATGATGTTTTGGTTTTTATCCCTTAAACATGATCTTTCATTTGAGGGGATGTGTCGCATATTCTTTATCCAGCTTCGTCAACTTTAGTACTCGTACCCTAAAAAAAAAAAACTTTAGTTCTCGTGTGTCACTTGCACGTGTTAGGTTAGTTCTAAGCAAGCAAAATACATCCATGGTCTTTTAAGATACTCAATTGCATCAAATGAGTCTTTTAAGTTTATTATGTCCTACAATTATATCTCATTATGTGTACTTCGTCATATTTTTTTAGCACATTTTGTTACAAAAGTACATATATGCCTGTTTTTGTTGCAGGAACAAGGATTAGCATTTATCTTATGTGTCATTTTCGCAGTCTATGTGGACCTTTTGCTCATTTCAGATTTTGGTTAAACAATTTTGGTAAGTATTGAGCATTTATCTTATGTGTCATTTTCGCAGTCTATGTGGACCTTTTGCTCATTTCAGACTTTGGTTAAACAATTTTGGTAAGTATTGAGCATTTATCTTATGTGTCATTTTCGCAGTCTATGTGGACCTTTTGCTCATTTCAGATTTTGGTTAAACAATTTTGGTAAGTATTACACATAAAAGATAAAGAACACGGGAATTGCTCGAAGAGATTTTTGCTTAGTGCGACGAGTACCTCTAGGTTACGTAATTTTTTCGTCTTCTCTCGTGTACTATTTGCCTCAAATCGTTTAACCTAATTCTAAAATGGGCAGGAAGTAAACAAGAGATGAAAAAAAATGGTGCATTTATAAGATATTGCTTAATAAGTCCCTCAAATTGTTTATCTTTTATAAAAGGCTTAATTGCACTTTTTGCCCCCTATGTTTCAAGAAGTTGCGATTTTGGCCCCCTAACTAATTAAAATACAAAACAGCCCCCTATGTATTGGATCTTTGGTAGTTTTGGCCCCTAGACCAATTTTGACTCAGTCAACGCTGACATGACACTTCAAAGCAATGCACATGTGGCGACTTTGAAGTGCCACGTCAGCGTTGACCGAGTCAAAATTGGTCTAGGGGGCCAAAACTGCCAAAGATCCAATACATAGGGGGCTGTTTTGTATTTAAATTAGTTAGGGGGCCAAAATCGCAACTTCTTAAAACATAGGGGGCCAAAAGTGCAATTAAGCCTTTTCTTTATCACTCTCATTATCATTTTTTTAAATTTTTTTACCACTCATTATTTGATTGTTTCATTGAACATCTTTCGTTATGTGACAAATGAATATTTGACTAGGCCTGGTGTTGTCATACCAACATGGTGTGTGACATATAATTGAGTTTTTTTAATCATGTGGTAATATTTAGCAGAAAAACAGGTAACAAAAAAAGAAGTTACTAAAAAAAAGTAATCTTTTATAATAACCAATACTTTTTCAACTAAAATAACCAATACTCTAAGAAATAAATAAATATTTGAATAAGTTCTGATAGGATCCAATGTATTAGACCATCTATAATGGAGGGTTCTTCCCCTATTTAATACCAAATTAAATAAGCACCTCCACTGTAACACCAATTATTTGGGTGCCTATGTCCTCGTGAGCTTAACTCAGTTGGTACGGACAATGCATAATATATGCAAGGTCAGGGGTTCAAACCCCAGCCACCACAAAAAAAAAATTATTTGGGTGCCTATAGAGATCGGTGCTTTTATAGGCATCATCTCTCTCCTATTACATGTGGGTCCCACATACATAATTAATTGTAGATTTTTCCTTATTTAGTTATTATATTATTTTAATTGTAAAAAAATAAATTTAATAATACTTACAAGTGTTATATTTAATCGATCAACTATGAATTTTCAATGAAAGACTATTTTTTACTACATCAAATAATTTATTCATGTTAAAGTTAAAAAAGAAATCAAGTGTATGTAATTTATTATAATTTGATTTTTTTTGAGTTTTAGTTTTTTTTAATTTTTGAATTATTAATAAAATTAAAATAAAATCACTTTTTTTTATAGTTTATAATGAAATTAATTAATTAAATATTTCAAATTTATATAATTATAAATAAATAGATAAATTATTGTTAAAATTTAATGATATATAGTTATTACTAGGACCCATTTAATAATTTATCTCGGGTGCTGGGTTAGAAAGTTTAGGTGCTTATAATATATTAATTATAAAACGAGTGATGTGTATAGTCGGGACCCGTTTAAGCACCCAAACGAGGTGCTGCATTGTTGATGGTCTTAGTGATGATATGATCGCACATATATATTAGAATAAGTTATTAAAAATATAATTGAATAAAAATTTATTAAACAACTATATATTTTAGATTCGTTTGTATATTTTAGATTTTATAATTTTTTTTTGTATATTTTAGTTTTCTCATAGATATCTGGGTTAAATATGTTTTTGGTCCCTATAAATATGTAAACTTTTCGTTTTAGTCCCTCTAAAAGTTGAAGGAAAATTTTAAAGAGAGTAAAACGAAAAGTTGATATATTTATAAGGACTACAAACATATTTAACCCTATATAATTTAAGGCAATATTTATGGTATTTTTCAAGAATCGTAATATTCTTTTGGGTTATTCTATGATGTGGGCAATCCATGGTTAAAGAGTTTTCTTCTATGTTATTCACATATGTCAATAATATTATATGGAAAATGTTAACTTGTGCCCTTAAGACACAAGTTTAGAAGACAAATGTAGAAATAATGGATTGAAATGCGTGCATTAGATTTAATTTTTAATGTTTTAATGAATTGAATGTACAAAGTTTAAGAGAATATTTCTTTATTTGAATTTCTTAACATGTGTTCTAAGGGCACAAGTTAACACTACCCATATTATATTAATAAAATCATCTCTGTTAGAAAAAAGATTATCATTATGTTTTGTTTAATATGGACCCGATTCAAAGGTGGACCCTCATATGTTTCATAAGTTTTAATAAGATATTATTTTTGTTCTTCATTTTTTATTATTTTAAAAAAAATAATTAAAATGGTAAAGGTCGACCATTATACCATATTTGAGTTTTAATAAGATATTATTTTTGTTCTTCATTTTTTACTATTTTACAAAAAAATTATTTAAAATGGTAAAGGTCAACCATTATACCATATCCGAGAGATCCATATTAGACACACTCTTATCATTCAACTGCTTTTTATGATACATTTTATTGTGATGAAGATTTGTGGTATATTGTATTAGAGGTATCAGTTTTAAATCAATATATCTATCAACTAGCTAGGGACGTCAACAAATATCCACAAGATACAAATACTCATATTTTATACGTGGATACAAAAAGGATCATCTTTGATATTTTAGGTCTCTTATGCTAACAATTTCAATTTAGCAAAGTTTCTGCAAGTACATGCAACAGTAGTAGCATAAATACTTAATATTATATATTCTATAAGTGAGATATGCATTAAAAAAATAACTAAATATCAAATTCCCTGCTGCCCCTGGTTCCCTAAAACTTCTTATGTAAAAAAAACTAGAAATGCTAATAACACTTTTTTTTAACACTCTCTTAAACATATACTCTTTTATTGGGTGAAACCAATGCATGTCCCACAACTTTAAATGAGTTTTATTTTTAAAATGTAGGACCCACATTAATTTAACCCAAATAGAGAGCAAGTGTTAGATAGAGTATTCAAAAGAGAGTGTTGCAAGCACTACTAAAAAAATTAATGACGAAAAAATAAATTGTTGCCTTCGAAACAGGATCGTGGAAGTGGATTTGGAGTTTAGCTGTTCCTGAAAAGATTAAATTTTTATATTGGACGGTTTTCCATGTTGTTGTTCCTACGAGGTTATTGCCGCACAACAAAGGTATGCTAAACACTAATAACTGTCTGAAGTGCCTCAATAGTGGTGAAAGTATCATGCACTGTTTTGTGGGGTGTCCATTTGTTAAACATCTTCGGATTTGACAATATTAACTTCTATTTGGGGAATTCTATGGTTACCTGGCTCAGACAAGGCGCGTTTAACGCAAATAATAATTTATTCGTTGCTGCGCTTTGGTGGATTTGGTGCACATGAAATTTTTCGGCTTTATCCACAGATATAGGAGGTCGTTATGTGACATGGCATTAAGAGGGAGTATGGTCGTTGTCCTAAACGTTGATGGCAGTAGTTTTGAAAATCCCAGAATATTTAGCTTTGGTGGCGTTCTTCGTAGGAATGATGACAATTGGCTATATAGGTTTGCTAGAAATGCTGGTGTTTCCACAAATCATACATGTAGAGTTGTTAGCTGTGTATCATGGCTTGATACAGATATGTGATTTGCTACTCTAAATCGACTCTGGTTGTTCAATTAGTTTCAACCATGGTGAATCCTTGGCATCATTATGCGGAAATTATTAGTAATGTGCATGATTTATTGCAATGGAGTTGGCACGTCAAGTTAAAGCATTCTGTGAGGGAGGCAAGTTCGTCCTTTGATTTCATGAATAAATTAGGAGCTGCAAGAACTGAGATTTGGCATGAGTTTTTGGAACCACCAGAGGGCTTGCTTCCACAGCTACATGAGTTTTGTTTCTTTTCTTTTTGTTAGCTTCTCTTCCCGCCCAAAAAAATGGGGTCATGTGCGATCGCACACGCTAAACGTCATCAAGACTTTCATTGGATAGTAATATTATATGTTCTCTCTTCGTATGTGCACAACTATCCATCAATTAAGTATTTGTTAGATTTTGTGATATCTACAAATATTTACAGATATTCACAAATACATTTTTTTACATAAAAAATGAACTTTGTGGAATAATCTATAATTATATATAATTTATTCAAGATCTTTTGACAACACAAAATAATATTAAAATCACTTATATTAATTTTTTTTTAGTTTAATATATTAATATTTTATTATTTTTAATGCACACCAAACAAAGAAGTTTTGTCAATCTAAACCTAATGAACTCTGCAAAAATATGGGAAATAAAAATTGCACTCCAAAACGACGAGCAACATAATATGGTCGCTCTTAGATGATGACATCACAAACAAAAAAAAAAACCAAATATATGTTAAAAAAATCACTTATTTAAATATATTGAGAAGATAAAACGATTACAAGGGGTGATTTAAGACCCAAAATCACCCTTCTCCTAATTTTCTTAATAGAAAATTATTTACCCGTGCTTGGCACGTGCTCCATACTAGTTAAAAAACATTCAAATGTGGAATCATATTGGTAATTATGTACTTGATAAAAAATAATTGGTAATTTGTGTGGAAAAAATTAAATATTTATGATCTTGGTATGTAAGAAAAAAATTAAAATGACAATTTAGACACTGTATTAACTTGATAACATTTGCTCAAAAAAAAAACTTGATAACATGAAATTTATTTATGAGATTATTGATATGCATTTTCGAAGTAAAAAAGTTTTGCATTTAATCATATTTCACTGCGTAAGATAAATACTTATGAGATTTGTTAATATGACATACAAAGTTAGTTCATCATTACTTTTTCTACATTATGAGTTTTTCGCGGCTCTATACAGATTCTAAAATCTGAAATGTTTTAACATATTTTTAGAGGTTTTAATGAGGTGTTTATGCCAGTTGAATTATATATACGCCGAACTGGATAGGGAATGTGAGAAATCAATAATGTGGGAAAAGAAGGAATCAAATTATTTTCATTTCTCTCTTTTATTTGGGCCTTTAGATTGGAACCCATATTTTGTAAGCCCATTAATAGTAAAAAATTCATGATTCCTACTTTTCCCACCCTATTGATTTCTCGCTCGTCAATGCCGTTCGAATTATATCATCCGAATGGCATAAATACCCCATAAAAACCTCCAAAAACATGTTAAAATATTTTGAATTTTAGAATCAAAATAGGGCGTGCGAGAAACTCATAGTGTGGGAAAAGTAATGGCCAAAAATCATTTCATGGAAGAATTTAATTTGGACTTTCGCATCCCTTTAAGTAGTTTTGACTTTCGGGGCTTTAGATCGCATTTCTTTTAAATGAAATTCTTTTTTCTATTTAAGCCTCTCATGCGTTCTACATTTTTTTCAATTTTATCCCATTTGGATTCTAAATCTTGGAGTGTGTTTTAGGAATTTGATTCTTAAATCCGAACTATGCCAATCGACCCAAAATCTTCCTCTCACTCCTTCATTTCCATTTTCAACCTAAAAGAACTCCCAAAATCCCCATAAAATCCAAATTTCACAATGTGTAATTTTTCATATAAGGTTGCTTAAATATATTACATTTTTAATGTTTTCAACAACTACAAAATAGGTTAGTACACATTTGTTCTAATCTTTGTCATTTAATTTGCATTGTTTTCTCTTTGGGACTAATACCGTTTCAAAATGTGTTAAGAGATGCAAGATTGTTAATTTTATATATTTTTATCAATATTTTAGATATGGATAGACACTCAATCACAGTAGGGGTAACATTATGTCGATGACTTTCTTTGATAGGAAGGAGCGCCAAATGAAGCGCAAAGGCGAGAGAGGAGAACTGGCTCATGTGTCAAACCAGAGCATGTGCATGAGGCAAAGCTTGTGCATCATCCATTTAGGTAAAGCAAGAGGTACCTCCATAATAGTCGATGTAGACATATCCTGATGGCCCTTGTGAAATGTCATTCTTGTCACTCTATGTGGACCACATGACCAAACACATATGATAGGGAGATGTACAACACATCCTCCTTATTTATTCTAATTGATCTTATTATTTTACATTACTTGTAATTTATTCTTTGTTTTTTCAGTTCCACGACACACTGAAATGTGTCAACAATGGTAAGACGATCCTCAAGATGAATGCTTCAGAGAAGAGGTGGTTCACGAATGTTATAATTGCTAGTGAACTGGAGGACCTTGCCAATAATGGCTACACCAAATTGACCATGGCTGCTTGTCGACATTTTTTTGATAAGTTGCACTTATAGACATCTGACTACTATCTCCCGGTCGGGGAGATGACAGTGACATTGAACAACATGTCGTGTATGCTACAAATGCCCATCCAAGGTCGTCTGCTGGACCATGTCCCACACTTACCAGACATGAGGGAGTCAAGTTGATGGTGGAGTTGATTGATGTTCACATCATGGCTCATGCACGGTTCAACTTCATGGTGCATCGCACGATAGAGTGATAAGAAGGGTGATGTGTATTGGCTTTTCTTGGTGAGTACATTCATCTTCACGTACAAGAGCATCACAAATGTTGATGTGGTGTGCTTAGAGTATTATGGGGATCCAGAGATGGTGTGCGATTTCTTCTAGGGTACGACTTCCCTAACCTGCTTATATATAGAGTTGAATAATGTCTACATGTATAGAACGAACTAGTTGTATAGTTACATGACACTAGTTCAGGTAAAATAAATACATGATTATTTAATTAATTTTAAAAAATGTTATATTCGATGTTATTTACTAATTAGTATACCTTCTGATCACTAATATAAGCAAAGATTAACATTTTAGATTATAATAATGATCATATGCATGCATGGATATTCCATCACTCTGAGAGTCTTGGTGAATGGAAGTATAAGCCTAAGTATAACGAGGATCAGGACTCGCATGCTAATATATTCATTCTGCTAAGAGTCACCCGATCACAAGCCTATGTTACTTTTTCAGTTTTCTATATTTTTGTTCAAATTTTATTTGATGAATGTCAAAAAGATTTCATCACCAACATGTTTGTGTCGGATGAGTCAATGAGAAAGCCCCAATTTGTTCCTACAACAATGGATGCCATCGAATTCACAAAGAAGGTGAAATAGAATATTGTCATACCAAAAATTGTTTATTTGTCAAATTGATTTCAACCATCGCAGTGAGGTTTCAAAAATGTTTTGCAATCATGTGTATCACCAAGAATTTATTGTTCAATGGCTAAAAAACAGTCACATGTGTCGCTACCCCATGCCTAATTCAACCAGCAAATGATTAGACATTGTTATTGGATCCACATTCAAGTTATTTTTAGAGATATAATATATGTCAACTATTTTGTGATAATTTTTTTTTTTTTTTATCATATTCAAATTATATTTTTAATTTTTCTCTCTGTAGTTTTGATTTTCGTTCTAGTATATATATTTTTTTTTAATATATGATTGTTTTATAAGTTGTCGTAGAAATGATTGTTCAAATATTATTACTCTTATTTTTATCTTGTTTTGATAGGTGGAACCTTTAAGATGTCAATATAATCCAAATGTCTTAATTCTCATGTGATGTGTTTCACTATATTTTTTTTGCCTTAAACAATTATTTTATTTTGTTTGAAAAAAATATATCTTTTTTGGAATTCAAGTTTTGAACTTTAGAACTCTCTTATAATCTTTTCATTATTAACAATATACTAAAATTTACCAAATAAGAATAGGTTAGATGATTATATATTGAGTGTATCCAAATGTACGTCTCTTTTTCAAGCATAAAATAATATCGTAGTTTTCCATTGTGTGAGTCCAAATTTTTATGCTAGACCCACAATTCATTGCTAGATACAATTAAAACATTGATTGTGTAACTAGTGTTTAATTTTCTTTGATGAATTTTGAATTAGTATTATTTTCTCAAAGTCTCACTATTTTTTTAATTAAATTTTACAACTATAAAATACATAAAAAAATGTTATTGTGTTAAATAAAAGGTTCAAAACATTTAAATTTCGAATTGTCAACATTTTATGTGAGATTCGTTGTTAAAATCTTTAAAGAATGAACTTCCAGTCAAACAAGTATTTAAAATAATAATGTGCATTTTATTGATGTATCTTCCAAAATTTCAAGAAAATAAAATAAAAAGTTAGTCTTCTTTGGTGGAGGTTGAAGCTATAGAGGTGGAGGTTGATTCTTCTCTGCCGGTGAATATCCTCAACATCAATAAGAATGAAAGTATCACAGGTAGCTCTTTAGTTGCAAAGATTCATCGTCTTCTTCGGATCGATTGTGAGGTGGTGGTGCGTCACTCTTATCGAGAAACAAATCGGTGTGCAGATGCTTTAATGCTTTAGCTGATCTTGGACGTTCCTTGCATACCAATATTTGTTTTTATGAGTCTTGTCCGACTCGATTTAGTCATTTGGTAAAAGCTGATGCTTTGGGGGTTTCTGTCCCTCGTTTAATCTCGGTGTAGTTTTTTCTCCTTCTGGACTTTTTAGCCCTCTTTGTAATAAAAAAAAAAGTTAGTCTTACCAGTGAAGTATTATAGTTTATATTTATCGAACAATAACTGAAAGAATAGATTCCCTCAACAAAATAAAATTTGTGAAAGAATAATTTTTTTTGTTGGTGTTTGAGGTTCGAACCAAACCTTGCATATATTATGCATTGTTCTTATTAACTGAATTAAATTCAAGTGCACAGAGAATAGATAAATGAACACAAAAGTGTGTTAAAATAAGTTTTTTAATTTTTATTTTTATTTTAGCAAAAGTGTTTTCTTTTTTGACAAGATTTTTTTTGAAAGATTATTTTTTGACAAGTTGTAAAAATAAGTATTCAATAAACGAACCAGATGCAAATTTATAAAAACTTTACAACAATCAGACCATTGTATGATAATTCTCATTCTTATTTGCATGACTTATGATTCCTCCAAACGTATATATACTTACACATCCTTTCTTTGCAACAAAGACAACATAATTAACAAGCATGAAAAAGACAGCATATATAAATACAAATCAGAAACCTAATCAACAAACCCGCCATACTATGTAGAGCTGAAACTATGATGATGATGTTCCTACCCCAAACAAATTGCATTTTATAGGACTTACTTCACACACAAATACAATCAAAATAAAACTAATACTATACAGCGTCTAATAAAACACTAATTAATGAATTAATCAGTTTCATTTCTTACAAAAACAAAATAATCTATGAAATGGAGAACCTTCTCCTTCTAGGCTTTGTCAAATCCACACCAACATCCTCAATATGAGACGTATCTTTAGAACCATTCTTGAACGGATTCAGCTTACCCAATTTTTTCGACACAGACGAAAAGAATGTTGACTTTTTGACATCCTTTCCAGCTCCAGACGACGATGTTGTTCCGCCGTGACCATTCTTTTGCAAATCTGAAACATACATTTTCATTCTAATCAACTCCGTTCGCAACTCCTCGTTCTCTCTCACCAAAGTTACATCTGTTTGTAACTGATTCCTCTCTTCCGTGTCTCGTTCCACTGTTGCCCCGCTTCTTATCTTTAATTGATCGTAATACAATGCATGTAGCACGATCTGCACCGGTAATCGTTTGTTTTGAGACGCGTGAACACGCGCCTCATACGAAAGTTTAAGTGCATCCATCACACTGCACACTTTCTCCTTCTCTAACTCATCAAGGTTGGTGTGCACCTGCAACATCACAAATGATCACATGTTATGTAAAAACTATCGTCATAATATGGTTAGTCATTTCCATCTTATGTATAAGATAAAGTTGTTAAAGAACTTTCTCTTATATTTAAGATCGGAGTGAGTTCAAGGAAACATTTATTTCGTACCTTAAGATAAATATCGACAGCACGGTAAAGATCATCGTCAAGTTTTCGCGCGCCTTTTGGAATGAGAATGGCAATACCGTTGAACTTCGAAATGGTGAGTTCTCCGTAGGAAGCAATCTCGGCGAGGTATGCGTCAACAGTTTTTGCTACACGCTGCATGGCGGCAGAGCAGTTTTCTCCGAACGTGCTACCGGCGTTGAACACCGTGGTGCTTTTCTCCTTCTCGACGAATGCAGAGATGATTCTTCGAATGCTGTCAAGATCTAAAAGCCTCTCGCCGTCGTAGGTGAATGACAGAACTAAGAGATCGTTCACTGTTACGTGTTCAAGAATTTCAGCTATTCTCTTCTCTAGTTCGCGCTTGCACGTGCTAGAGGCGCGTAGGTAGATAGCACAACGGAGAAGACAGCAGAGGAAGTTGATCGGAAAAGCAGCTTTCTCCGATGGAAAGAGAGGGACGATGGATTGTAGAATCTCACGTTGCTCGGATTTTGTTTCTGAATCGGAATCTGTTAAATCAGATGACCGGAATTTTCCTCCACCGCCACTTCCACCACCGGTTTGATCACGTACAAGCTCCCGGAGCGTGCGTTCTGTGTATGCAATCAACGCTCCAGCGAGTGTTAAGTATTTCGCGCCACGTTGTTTCATGGCGGTGATAACTTTTCCGAAGGATTCAACGTCAAGTACGGCGAGTTCCTCCGTCCACCAATTCGGCGGTGATCGGCTAGGGAAGTTTGCTTCATTGCAGACCTTTGAGCTGACGGCGTCAACACAGCGTTTCACGATGTTTAGATCGTCGGCGACGGGGAGAAGCTGACGGCATGACTTTAGAACGACGGCAGCGCCGGAAAGAGTTGTTAACGCGACCTGAGAAAGAAAACCTTCTGTTCTTCCGGCGAGGTTTTCGTCGCAATACTCATCCGTCATCTGAAGGAACACGGCCGCGCAGTGCAACGACGCGACGTTGTTGACGGTTATCTCGAAGTTGACGCCGTAACAGAATTTAGCTGCTTTCTCAAACGCTTCTTGGCCGCCGGGGATGTCTGAGAGGTCTAATCTGGTGAGTTCGGATTCGTTTGATTCCATTATCAGTTTTCTGATGTAGTTGCTCTTTGCCACCAGCATGAACTGTTACATGTTGAGAATTTCATTAGTTAAACTTTCAACTGTTTTCCATTTCACAAGCACAAAACTATGAAGGTCTCGGTAACACCGAAGCTTCTGATTAAAGATGTGTTGGTTCGTTGCTTCTCATTAAAGATGTGTTGGTTTTTTTTTACCATTATATTCAATTATCTCATTTTCTTTTTCAAATTATAATTGGTGTGTCAGTGTCATGTCTGATGTCTGAATCCTCGTAAGTGATTCATATATGAAGGTCAATTAACAACAACAATTGACATGAATAATAGTAGTTTTAATACCTTGTGGAGAGAATAAGTGGCTTCTTCAATTGTAACTATAACATCACTTGGGATTTCTTGAGAGAAAATCCTGAAATAATGCAAGCAACAAATTGAATATAAGATTGTACACTTGAAACTAAAACAACTATGGGTTTGAAAATGAAAGAGAGAAAGAGGAGAGTAGTGATGTTTGTTTACCATTGCCCTGTTCTCTCCATGGCAAGAGAGAGTCTGCTGGGATTAGGATTCTCCATAAGCTTATGTATTTGTTTTTCTTTTGGTCTGAATTTGTTATGTGGTTTGAGAAAAACAGTAGTACTGGTTTATATGGTTATGGTAGATTGTTGTAACAGGTAATGTAGAACCCCAGTGGATTAACTTCATTGTTATGAATTTATGACTTTTGTCTTCATGACATGTAAGTTTGTCACTGTGGTCCAAGACACAAAGTTGATATGTTTCCTTTTCACTTAATAATTGCCGTTATCTTGCTTGTAGTAAAGTGCTTTCTTTTTAACTTTATGTCCCTAATTCCCCTGCTCTAATCTACTAGCAACTTCCACAGTCCACACGTTTTTAGGGAAAGTTTCAATTCAACATCTAGAATAATTGGCTCCATTGGGGGTCTACTGATGTTTACCTTGCCCTTTACGTTTACTCCAATCTTCATTCTATGTTTTTAACCATACGGAATTAGTCTAATGCTTGTTTAGTATAACAGTGAATTTGTAAAATTTACTGTGAACCACCGTGATTTTGTAAAAGTTACGCTCTGACTTTTGCAAAACATGTTTTATGTGATTTTGACAAAATCTTCTATCATTCATACCATACATACACTTAAATGTCTTTAAGAAGATGGTAAATATAAGTTGTCAAGATTTTAACTACGATTCATATAGTTTATGAATGCTTACGAACCCTATATGTAGCTTTTCTTCGTTGGATGTATGAGAGTTTGGAAATGGTCCACTTTGTTTAATATTGTACTTCCTCCAATCTCACTTAGGAGAAAGTATTCATTTTTAAGTTAATTGAATAAATGATGTATGTGATACATGATATAAACCATATATATCATTTATTCAATAAATCTAAAAAGTCAAAATTTACTTATAAATGAGACCAAATGGAGTATATGCCATAGTTATTGGTTTGAAAAATATTTCTAGTAGCAACTAAAATAGTAGATTTGGCATATCAATATGGAACTTCCAAATAAAAGTATAATCTACATATTGTTGAATGTTATAGATATTTCTTTGGTGGTTTGATTAACCTGTTTATACAGTAACAGTTTATAGTTCAGTCAAAAAAGGTAAAAGATGCTTGCACATATATGATATTTTCAGGAGAAATTCTCAAATCATATTAATCCATTTTCGTTTTTATTTGTTTATCATTATCCAACTTGTATAATTATTGTCATTTGATACAAACTCTATTATTATGCTCACTGATTTATCAATTATCATTTTGCATCGTGTATAATAATAGTAATTGATGTGATTTTAGCTTTTTTATCGTTTAACCTAATTAGGAAAAAAGGCACACCATTGATGGAGACAAATAACGACCAAATACATGAGGTCACTTTAACCCTGTATAGTCATGTTCACGAATTCATGGATACATATCACGTCTCTGTAGAAATATCCCTATGAATTTATGCATTCTTTAGACCGAAAAATTAAATTTAGAAGGTGTGACAAAATTTAATTTAAATCATACTCTTTCTTTAGCTTGCTTACCTTATCGTTCTATTCTCCTTTTGTGGTGGGATGTTGTGAGGGTTTGTTTTCATAATGAATAATTAAAGGTCTTTTCTATCATGAGAATATTGATACTTGCTTATCAAAAAACAAAAAAGGCCCTTTTGTGTGTTATCCTTGTAACGCAAAAGAAATTTCCCCCTGAATAAATATGATGATGTATATCTTTCATAAAAAGGAAAAAGAATATAATGTAGAAAATTCTTTTGATGGAATGATGTATCGAAATTGATAAGAAAAGAAAAAGATGCACACCTATTTTCCATCGTTTTAGATTAAAGGTTGTTTTATTTGTGTCATTCTTAATGTTCCTCCTTCCCATAGGAGTCTTTTTCTTCGTTTCGATGTTATAGAGAGTAGGCTCCTCCTATAGTTCCTTAGTATTTTTGTAATTTTATCTCCTTATAAAATTAAAAATGATATTTATATTATACCCTTTCCTTAACAAAATACTACCTCTCTTTCTATATGTATGATCCTTTTGCAAAATTTTAACATTTTTTTTTGGAGCGGTTCAATGTTCCCTCTTGTTAGAGCATCCACAATAAAGACCTCCATTTTTTAGTACTTAAATGAGTCTCACATGTACACATCACTCATTTATAATTTTTTAATAGTAGTATCTAATAAGTACTCAATCCCTCCAACTCAACATCTCACACAAAGTTTTTAAATGAGACCCACAAATCAACTATTAATAACTTTATACCATTACATAACAATTTTTTGATATTAAAAAGGTATGAGCCCCACTTAAGATTGGGGTCTTAAGTGAGACCCTGGGTCTTATAAGACCCTAAAAAATTTCTCCACAATGGGGGTACCTATTAGGTACCAAGTCTTAGACTTTCTTCAAATAACAAGATGCGTTAATTTGCACCAAAATAAAAAGATGTGTTAGTCACATAGAATTTAAAAAAAATCCTTTATTTTCTTACAAAAAAAAATCCTCTATTTTAATAATTGAAATATAATTGTAGGGTGAGAATGTATATCGTTGACAAATTTAATACAAAAACTATTTTTTTAGTTATTGCATATTAGTCTACAAAATCTTACATATAAAGACAAAAATAAGGAGTTATAAGATTGATTTTGTGGTTGGGAAAATATTTAATGAGTAAAGTGAAAAGATTGGTATCAAATTTGATTCATACCTCCAACAAATGTTAATTATCAAATTAACATACGAACATTCTCCCTTTCAAAAGATAGGAAAAATGTAGTATAAGAAAAAGAGATTTGAAAAGTCATTTTTTTTTATAATAGTCTAAATTTTTATATGCATTACCATGCATGCTAATTATAATGTTATTTAATATGATTTAATTTTTTTGGTGTCACAAAATAATTTTATGTCTCAAATTATCGTTATCTTTGTTCACCTTTTTCATAAGAATTTGTCATATTTTTAAAATGATGAATTAAATATAATGAAATTATATAAATTTACTTTTTATTTAGTCATAAAAGAGTACCATTTATGTTTTTATTTCTAATATATACAGAAATGTATAAGTATAAAACTGTTTTTTGTGGCTGAGAAATGTGGCAGCTGTAAGAGAAGTATAGCCAATAAAAATGAGTCAAATTGTCGTTGACTAAGAGTACATGCAATGGATGGAGGATTGTGATGAGACATAAATTAAAGTACATCAACATGAGAGTGGTAAAGTTGGAAAAGGAAGATGCATGGGGCAGTTGTGGGGCTTTTGCTATGTCTCAGCCACTCATTGAGACGAGTGGATATGACGTTTCCAAATGTGACCGCAATGCATACTAGGATATTAGTTTGCCACATCGGCTAAAAATAATTCTATGCCAACACGGATTGACAAAGCCATGTTTCTTGGCTAGTGGTTGATCAATAGGAAGAAAAATGTTTTGTTAACGTGTTGCAGTGTGTATTAAGACAGAAAAATAATAAAGAGATTATATGATATATGTGATATATTAATATTATGATTGAAATAGAGATTAAAAATAAAGAGGTACTGAATGAAGTCAGAGATTAGGAAAAAAGTTATACATTTTAAAATGAAGAGAAAAATAGAGTTACTGAAGAGAAAAATAGAGTTATATAATAGAAAGAAAAAGATAAAATACGATGTTGAATATGTGTATGAAAAAGTGATGTACTCAAATATCATTAGTTTGAGATTAAAGATAAGTACTATAATTGTTGCACCCAATAACACTAACAATGGTAGACAACCAGCACTCACTTCATTAGCTGCTTTATATTACCTTTATTTTTTTTCAAATAAAGGGCGAGCTTTATGTTTGTGTTGTAAACTAATGAAGGTGTCTTGATGTATTAGAGTATGTAAGGCAACTTAGAAGTGTCTCAATGCTAACAAAAAAATGTCAATTGTTCAACTTCATAGATTTATTCATACACACGGATGACCCAATCAATTTCGGTTCGTTCAAAATTTTATTCTATGTTATTTTTGTTGAACCAATAAAGCGCAAGTTATTGTCTCTCATCCATAAATCACCGAGAACCATCGACTTTTAAAAAAATACAACGACATTCGTCATCAAAAAAGTTTTAAATGAATTTTAAGTATGGTTCACCATAGACTACATGTACCAAAGCAATCAACTATGGCTTAAACACCACCTAAAAAAAAATCAACTGTGGCTAAAACAACTCTTTGAAGAGGCTTGTGGAAAAATGAAAAGAAACTACCGATCATAGGATCTATCAGAGTGACACTTGAGTGACATTGAGGCGACAATTTTATGTAATATTGACCAACCACAATGTCACGAATGACTTTCTTCTTCTTCTTCTTCTTCTTCTCCTTCTTCTTCTTCTTCTTCTCTCTCTCACACACACACAACTTTTGTTTTTTTTATACACTTGTGATATTCTGGTTGACCAATATCACATGACATTGACATCCTAATATCATCCTAGTGCTACCGGATCTAACATGCCATCAACACTTTCTCTCATCAAGCATTGTAAGTAAAAGTACCTCTCTCTATATATATTAAAAATAATAAACTATAATTGATTGCAATCAAATTATTTGTTATAATAAAAAAATTATTTATGTCAAACTGCTGTTCTTGAAAAGAGTTCCATAATGATATAAAAGATACGGTATCAAAATATAAAATATATATTATTTGAGAGATATTTTAGAGACATTAATTGTTAAACACCCACAATGTAAAGTATTGTACACATACACATATATCTAAAATATAAAATAAAATGACCAAATTTAAACGGTTAATAAGCTTTATTAAATAATAAATTATTTATGATAACTATTTCAATTCTTGTGCATAACAAACTGAAGGGCTAACACAAAAAAAAAAAAAAAAAATTCTATATAAGAAAGTTAAAATAACGACATAAATGTTATTTCCTCCATCTCATATTAGATGACCTAGTTGACCCCGACACACGTATCAATGCATATGTTTTATCTTTGATATCTTCAATTCTCTACTAAAAAAAAATTATGAAAATTGTATATTTTAAAAATATTCATCGAGACGAATCCAACAACATCAAACATGATATTATAATTTATTCACCTGTTTTTGTCTTTTGGCAGTGTTGTGCTCTTTTAGAACCTTTATTGTACATACTCTTTCGTGATCCCCCTTGCACGCCTTGTGCAGGGTAAATCACCGTATCTAATATATATCATTTTTGTTTGTTAAAAAAATAAAAAATATGGTCAAAATATGTTTAGTCTATAATGTATATTGTCAACTAGGTCATCTATTGAAGAATTGAGAGAGTATATAAAAAAAAAAAATCTCTCCATGCATGACACAAGAAAGAGAAATAATGACATAAATTCAAATATAGAGATAATATTTGAATTTATGAGAAAGAGAAATGATATTTGAGTACTACAATCACTATATGAGAAAGAGAAATGATATTTTAAAAATTATATTATGATAACTTTCTCTTTCATACTCACATTGTATTTTTACTGCTTTGGTTTTTGTGTCAATACTCATAATTTCTTTGTATATTTAAGCTGTCCCTATAAGTTGTCAACAAAATTAGTTTTTCAAATACTCACTCCGTCTCACAATTATTGCATCTTTAACATTTTTTCTTTTTCTCAAAATAATTGTCATTTTACAATACTAATGCAACATTTATTATTTTTTTCCACTATTATACCCTTATTTATTGAATTTCATCTAACTTATCTACTCCACTAACTACAATTAATGAGAGTATTATAGTAAATGTTACTACTTCCGTCCCTAATTATAGGACCCTTTTGCTAAAATTACGGGAATCAAGAAAATGAATATTTATATTAAAGTTGTTTGTAATCACTATTGTTTTTACAATTTTATCCTTACGAGAAAATTAGTTTATGTTTTCCATATGCTATTTATTGTTAATTGAAGAAAAAGATGTATAATAAATAGGGGCATGTATGTAAAGAAATAATTACTGTAGTTGGAAATAACAAATAGGTCTTACAAAAAGGGACAAAAAAAATTCTCAAAACGGTCTTAAAATTAGGGACGGAGGTAATACAAGTTTGACCAATGAAATCAATACAATTAATCATTTTCTTAATAATCGTGCAAAAATCTTAAACAACTAATATTGTGAGA
>Ga0315913_1001920_pt1 | contig 23774 bp, 9 predicted proteins | sample MpolsnodulesMG_FD_207736 | JGI IMG/M metagenome (GOLD analysis project Ga0315913, IMG submission 207736) | Medicago polymorpha root nodule microbial communities from Los Angeles, California, United States - small nodules | ecosystem: Host-associated > Plants > Roots > Nodule | place: USA...
CAGGTGCGGGGCGGGGGTGGGTGGAGGGCGGGTGTAAGCATCCCCCGGCCCTGGCCCCGCCCCCGTATTAAAAATTCAAATTTCCCCCACACCCGCACCCAGTTACATTGGCTTTTCTCCATTAAATTCGGGGCGGGGACGACCAGGTTTGGCGAGGGCGGATTTTGTTGTCATGTCTAATATTAAACAAGTCTTTAAATCGCCGATCCAATCAACCCAATATATATTAAAGACCAAATAAGCATGAGAACATGAGAAACCTACTTCCGAACCTGATTAACCTCCTCCAGGATACTCCCACCATCTCAAAATAATCTTCTCTTTAACATTTTTTCTTTGTCTCAAAATTAAATAATTGTTACTTTAAAATACCAATACAACATTTATTATTTTTTTCCACTACTATACCCTTATTTATTGAATTTCATCAAACTTAACTATTCCACTAACTACAATTAATAATGGTATTTTAGTAAATGATATTACTTTTACCATTAAAATCAACACAATTAATCATTTTCTTAAAAATTGTGCACAAACCTAAATAATTAGTATTATTTGAGACGGAGGGTGAACCATCTTCCAACTTCTTTAATTAAAGGAAGCCCATGGGGAGAGATTTTAGAGGACCAACACATTTTTTGATGGTCACCGAAATTATTAAAGGTCGAAATATTATTTGAATTTACCTGAAATAAAAATTTGAAAAGAAAAATAATATTATAATTTTGGGCTTAACTATAATTTTAATTTTTTTTTTTGACAAAATATAATTTTGGTCTTCACTATAATTTTAATATATGTAACTTGGATTGTATACAATTTTAGTCCCTCTATTTCTTTTACATAATTAGCATATCATCTCTTAAATGTTACTATATAATCAGGGGTGGATCTGGACTGACAATATCAATGGGGCTAATTTTTTTTGTCAATAATTATATCAACAAAAATTACAAAAATATACTCTATGATCCATTTGTTAAAATTGAGTTAAAATTAATCATTACTAATTATTTTATGAACATTTGTTTCCAATACATCAGGTTACTTTGTTACTTGGCACTACTGAAAAGGTTTGACCAACAAACAACGTATCATATTATTACTAAAACCTAAAACAAAAAATAATTAGTAATGTATCAAAAACCTAAAACCTAAAACCTAAAATAAACAGAAAAATATGCAACATGCCTTTGAATTCTACATAACAGTGATGTATCAGTACCACAAAACTTATATGCCTTTGAAACCTAAAACCTATATGCCTTTGAAACCTAAAACAAACAACATATCAATATTCAATATGCAACATTCAAACAGAAAAATAATTCTACAGAACAGTAACCAAAAATCAATATTCAATTTGCTTTGAGTTCTACAGTGTTTTATAAAGCCACAAAGTACAACCCTGAAACAGGAACACAGTTACACATGAAGGAGATGTTGAGGAGATTGGAGAGTGAGGGGAAAACTTGAAAAGAGAAAGAGGAGAAGTGTGCACAACAGAACACAATAACATGGAATGAAGAAGGAATCAATTTCTATGTTGAAAGAGGATGAAGGAATCGTTTTCAATCTCTCAGAGAGGAGAGGAAGGAATCGATTTTGTAAGGAATGAATGAGAGAGCGTAAGCGTAAGAAGAGGGAAGGTCGAAGGAAGAAACATACGCGTTCTGGAAAATAAAACTGATGGAAAGAATAACTAAAATTGAAAGGTATTGGACTGGGCCTGATTGTGGGTGTGTATTATTTATAAGAAAAAAAAACTTGGGCTGGGCTGGTGTGGCTATTGCCACACCCAGCCTTAAACAAATCCACCCCTGTATATAATGCAAACCCCATCCTTTTATACTTCTTCATTAAAAACCCACTTGGTTGGCCTAATTGTATTGGTTTGTGACCTGAGAATATGCTCATCCTCAAAGTCTCAGGTGTTTGATTCTTTACGGTGCTAATTTAAATGAATTAATTTAACTTAAAAAAAATGCTCGACGTGCTCAATTAGATGAAATTTTTAAAATGTTTTTGCTGGTATTGTTCCAGATTTAGATGCTCAAGTAGAATTTGGAGCATTCCAATAATCCTCCTTTTTTTCACTGCAAACTAAATTAATTAAATTGATTTAGACATTAATTTAAATGTATCAAACTTACCTCAAAATTCAAAGGTTTTAAATTCGTGCTTTCTTGAAACTCTAATACGAAGTCATATTTTTTTAATATGTAGATAAAGTGACAAACACAACACAAAACTCACACACTCAATTTTAATGTCTCAAATTCAAATCCAGATAAAGATATTTTATTTAACAATATCGATAAAGCCAATTGAGTCAAGCCTTACAGACTCTAGTACGATATTGTTTGGTGGTGGCTGAGGTTCGAACCCCAATTCTTACATATATTATGCATTGTTCATACAAAATGAGTTAAGCTCACGGGGACTTAGCACGATATCTTATAATAAAAAATGATTTAACTTCAATTTGTTTTTTAAATAAAGGTAAAATGAGAATAATTGTGTGAATTTTGTTGAGAGAAGACGTGGGTCGGATATAAATGAACAAAGCCCAGAGAAAACCCTAACTCGAGTGACAGTTAAAACAAAAGTCGCGGGCCGCAGTGCGTAATCACACTATCCTCACTGTAGTATAAAGACCGTCCGATTAAACGCCACGTCATCAATCCGCTTGAATTCGTGCTTCAACGGCTGAGATCATTGTTTGAGAGTAACTGTAGAAACGAAGGGAAGAAGAGTGTGTTCTTCTCTATTCTCCTAGTGCTCGATTTTCGATCGATTTTTCTCGAACATAGAATTTCAATTATTTCTGAATTTCAAGATGAAGGTTACGGAAGATTCGAAGGACAAAGTTGAGGAGAAAGAGGTTATCGTTTTGAGTGATGAAGATGACGAAGGAGATGATTCCGCGGAGGAAGTAGACGACGGCGATGACGACGGAGACGAGGATGACGACGGTGATGAGAACGATGATGAAGAGGATGACGACGACGATGATGCTCCTGGCGGAGACGACGATGATGAAGACAACGATGAAGAAGCAGGTGCCGGTGAGCGTGGTGGTGACCCTGACGACGACGACGATGATGAGAACGACGATGATGATGAGGAGAACGATGAAGAGGTAACCGACTTATATATATTAGTTTTATATAAACCCTAATTTGTTGAAATTGTTAATCTGAATTCTAGATTGTTCGTTAATTTCATTCATAGGTTTAGCTTTCCTTTAAATTCGTTTTTAATTTTTCAATTTTGAGTCTATTCTGAGTTAGTGTGAGGGTTTTGTTTCAGCTTTTTCATTGACTCTGTTCATGATAATTGTTAAGATCTTGCAACTTTCTCTGTTGAGTTTTACTATATGCGATCTATTTTTCTCATATGTTAAGAACTTGCAACTTTCTATGTGTTTCTTTAGATTTTGTTTTTATTTTTCAATTTTGAGTCTAGTATTCTTAGTAGGTTTTTTTTTTTTTTTTTTTATAGTTTTATTTTATTTACTCTATTCATAAGTATTTGTTAAGACGTGAGAGCTAGCAATTTTCTCAGTAATTAGTAGAATTTCTGATTTAGAATTATGCTGTATGTTCGACACTGATAAAAAAGATAGACGACATTATAGATCTTAAGTTCATCTGAATTTTTTTAATTACTAATTGCATAATACTTTAGTGTATACATATCATTATGAATCGTTCAGTTCTTCAGTCTTAAACCTTTATAATTCCTTCATTTGTATTTTGATTTGCCTGCTTTTTTCTCTATGAACTCAATAACTTGTGACATAAATTGCATCTATTATGTTTCAAATCTGCTACCTGTGTAATTCAATTTTGCTCAAGTCTTTTTTGAATTTGAATTACTCACATCTGTTGTGTCACACAATTGTTGTGTTTCCACTTGCCAATCTCTGCTACCTGTATTATGTATAATTCATTTTCACCTATGAGGATAAAATGTTGTAGGAGGATTTGGGAACAGATTACCTTGTGCGCCCTTTAGGCAATGCTGAAGAGGAAGAGGCATCTAGTGATTTTGAACCTGAAGAAAATGGTGAGGAAGATGAAGGCGCTGATGAAGATGATGATGAGAAGGATGCTGAGGCTCCACCAAAAAGGAAGAGATCAGATAAAGATGATTCAGATGACGATGATGGAGGAGAAGATGATGAGAGACCCTCTAAAAAATAGACTTGTGTCTATTATATGCTCGGGGGCTTAACAAGTCAACCATAGGTCAATCAGATCAATGTATGTTCTTTGAAAACTTTTCAGAGATAGGATGAGTAGGTCCATGGAATTGTTTCGTTCTCTCTTGTAATATTATCGTGCAACATTGTTAGGATTTCTAGTTTCTGTCTGGTTGGTGCATAGTCGATTGTTGGTTGAAACTTCTGCTAGGACAACTTTTACAGACTCAAATTTTATCTTAGTAATTTGTAGGTCAGTTGAACTCATGCATAATATTTCTGACACTCCGAAATTGTTGGTATATTTCTTCTGGTTTTACATATTGATTGGGGCTTCGGGTCTACTGAACTTGTGAATGTCGGATTTGCTGCTCAAAAAGTGAATTCCCCGTTCCATGACTTATTTGTTCTACAACGAATTGTTTGATTTCTATATAACTAGCTGAAGGCCAGAAGTGTGTTGTACTTCTGTTTCTGTAAGTTTTGCCTATAGATTTGGATTGAAGATGGCCTGATGTCTGCCACTGCGCTTGATTTACATTTTACATTGCTCTCCTGCAATCAAAATGTCCTTCATATACGTAAATACAGAAAAGAAAAGGTCTAACTACAGATACTTTAATGCTCTTCATCCATTTTTCTCTTCAGTCTTCACGATTCAATAGAATTTGTATTGGTCTTACTAAATCAATGTGTCCTATTATCAATTTTGTGAAATCTACTTCTAAATCGTGTAGGTCTTGTAAAGAGATTATATAAGATACATTGTTTTGAAAGTACTAAAAATAAGTGTTTTTGGAAGAAGAAAAAAGTGTGTTTTTTTTTTTACCAGATGAAAAACAAAAGTTGTTGATCGACAGTATTCATGTGAAGAATTTGCTGTATCTTATATCAGGAGAGCTGATGATGACTACATAATCGCCTTACCCTCTTAAGTGGACTAACCCAAGTCAAACTTATGGTAGGACTTAGGAGGAAAGCACCACTGACCAACAACAAATCAAAAGTAAATTCGATAATTTATAAATTAGGAAGTAGCTTTTCCCACCTTTTTCAACTCACTTAAACATCAAGTAAATGTACATATAGAGTAAATAAAGTGTTTTTCCGTTTAGATGTGTACTTTCAAGCAAGTACAAGTACATGATCTTTCTATCAGCTGAGAGAATACATTTCCAAACCATGTATGATTTTCTAAAAACTTTTTAGGTGAAAAAGTTGCTCCCAAGATTAGAAACCTATCCCAACTAAAAAGAATTTAACATGCGTATGTAAGTTTAATTTTGAACCGTATGAAGTTTACAGTATTTTAAAATGGGGATGGGGTGGGGATATCTATTACCAAAAAATAAATAAATTGGGGATATCTAAATCCACTTTCAATGTCGGGATAGTTACTCGCCATAAATCATTAGTAAATTTTTAATTTGTTCTTTAAAATATTACTCAGTCTCTAATTTGGTCTATGTACGACTAATTATTTTTTTTAGGGAGTCTATGTACACGACTATTATAAAAATATAATAAATAATTTTTTTTTTTTAAGGAAATAGTTCATAAATTTATTATTAATCCATTAAATTAGTCTCCTTGTTAATTTAAAAATAGAAGATATAACGATATTTAAAAACTAACTTTATGAAATTGAAATAGTTTATAGAGAATAGACAAGTTTTGAGAACAAAATTGATAGTTTATTCAAAATTATCAAGTTTTTCATTTGAAGTCAATTTTTAGTGAAAAATGTTTACTTATGTCCTAAGAACACAAGATATAAAATTATAAATAGAAATATTTTTTTTATAGAAGTTGTGTATTCAATATTTTAAAAATTTTAAATTAATCTTTTCAATACAAAAGTTCATTCTTAATTCATTTTTAACTTCTTAATTTATATCTTAAGACACAACATTAAAATAATTTTTTCGAATACATATATTATTTATCAACCAAAAAGATAACTTTTGTTGAGTCTTTGACATACAAATTTGTTTCATTCAAAATAAAAGTTTCAATCTTTTTTGAGTTATCGTTATATTGGTATGCTAATCTTCAACAAAAACCCATGTGGCAGTGGCATACAAAGTGGGTTACCTTTTTCAACTGAATTTTTATTAAACATATAAATCAGAGATACAAACACCCATTCTATTTTCTTAATCAAAACCCATTTTAATATGACATATGTAAAATTGAAAAGAAGGCAGAACACCCCTTACAAAAATGGAAGAAGATAAATGAGAAATTTGGAGAGGTTAATGGGAAGATTATTAACATTAGTAATAATGTAATGGGGTAGTTGGGTATGGTCCACGCGGGGAATGAACTGTAAACATGTGTCGGTGATGATGATAGATTAATGGAACTCGATCTCCCAGCAGTAATAGTAATCAGATTAGTAAAGTAAAATAATAAAGCTGAGTTCAAATTACAGAAATCAATGCAAGTTGTCGGTTGCAACAACACAAGTCAAAATCCTCTTCACATTTTTTTTAATCAAGTGAATGAGTGAGTGAGTAAGTTCTACTTCACTAACCATTTTGCTTACACAAGATTCTCTTCATTCACATTTCCCAAATCTAGGGTTCACATTTCTTTCTTCTTCACTAGATCTAGCCGTAGATCACCGGTGAATTCAATTCGCGAAATGCATATCCTCAGCCCTGTCACTCCCGGTCAGGTTCGTTTTCAACTTCTTCTCTCAGATCTTGCACTGTTTCGTGTTAATTAACCGCTAATTACTTTGTTCAACGTGTTTGTTCTAATTACTTTGGATTTTGATGCTTTCAGGTTTCGTTCTTGCTCGGGCTCTTTCCGGTAATTATAGCATGGATATATTCCGAGATTTTGGAGTATCGCCAAAATTCTTTAACGTCCAAAGCGTAAGTTTCATCCATCGTCTCAACATTTAAGCTGTTTGAGACTTTATGAGATTATTAACATTCTGTGTATTTTTACTATATCTGCCTCTTTTTAATTGAAAATTTGATAATCTGATCATACTTCTAAATTGAGATATGCAACCAGTGAAGCATTCACACTGTGAATCTAACACGTCCACACCGTTAAATTAATTGAATGTAATCAATCACATGTGTTGGTGTTGGACACTAGACACGCCTTCCGTCACAAGTGTCGGTGGCTCGTTGCTAAAAAGTATGCAACCACAATTGGGGCTGCAATATAATGAATGTTTTTAGAGGTCTCTGCACCGGTTGAATATGATTATGAGCCAATTAAGTGGTGAAGTGTTTTGGGAGAGAGAAATCTTGTTGGATTGTTTATGTTTTATCGAATGTGTAAAGAAGGGAAGGGATTAAGAACTTGTTGCTAGTATTTCTTACGGAAGTTGTTTATATTCATTCTAGTAGGCACTCGGACATCGGTTTAGTTGAAGTGCGCTCTGATGTTGTTAAAGATGAAGAGACAACAGTTTTATTGGAGGGAGGAGCTCTGCAGCCAGTATCCCCAACTCCAAAAGCTCGAAGCTTCACTGCTTCAACATCGATTATTCGGTATTAATTCATGTAGCTCTTCTTTATGCTTGCACAAATTGTTGTTCTATATTTCTGTCTCTGCTTAAATGAAAACTTATGCATGTACCTGGCCATTTATTATTTCTTCAGGTTCTTCTTTTTGGATGAACATTTCCTTCTTGAAAACCGTTTGACACTTAGAGCCATGTAAGTGAACCATTTTATTTATATGACAAGATAGTTAAATGTGTAGATCAAACTACTAACTTCTATTTCCTTCACTCATTCTTTGTTATAGGTCTGAATTCGGTCTTCTTTTGGCCTACTACTATTTATGTGATCGCACGGATTTCTTTGGCTCATCAAAAAAGGTTAATAATTTCACCATGTTACTTCCTTTTTCTCGATACCTGGATCTAATCATGTGATTGAATAGTCAGTTCTGTAAGCAAATATTGCAGCATGACATTATAGTTCAATCCCTCCCAACTGTTGTCTTCATAATGTTTCAACATACTTGTATCTTTTGTATTGTAGCACTTTATATTTCTTTCATTTGGGTAATCATGGATAGACACCCACCTCTAGTACTTGTTGAACTTCTATCATAATACCACCAAATATTGGATATAATTTTTGCTTGATTTATATGGCAAAACAGATCGCACAGTGAAGAAAATAAGAATTGGTTGCGTTATTATAAAAATAAAACATAATTAGATAAAAAGCTGAAGGCAATATAGGTATTAGAAAGAAACATTTCAGTCTTTAATAAAACCTAATTAGATAAAAAACTGAAGCCAGTATAGGCATTAGAAAGAAACATTCCAGTCTTACTGTATTTCCCTGATTTTTCACAATCTCCCCCTATTTTGAAAATCTACATTGATCTCCCCTGAATTTTTGTGGTTTGGAATACTTGGGTGGCCATTTGAAATTAGGAAAAATATCCAAGCGGGTCGGACCATTGTTCTGGAAGAGTTAACTGCCAAAAGATTGAACTCAATTGTTAAGGGGGATAAAAAGAGAAAAAAAAAGACCATTACCCAATGCATTGTAATGTTCATCAACAACAATAACCTAACCTTATCCCACTAATGGGGTCGACTACATGGAACAAACCATGCCGTAATGTTCTATAATATATTATATCTTAATCCAACTCAGTGTAATGCTCACATTGTGTGCCTTATCCATAAAAGCATTAGTATATATTTGAAAAACATGTTTTTCATGTGCCTTTCATGAATTACTGATATGATGTTTTTGCTGACAATCATATGTTTTTGCAGAGTTACAATAGGGATCTATTCATCTTCCTCTATTTTCTCCTCATCATAATTTCAGCAATAACTTCATTTACAATACATCATGACAAGTCACCATTTTCTGGGAAATCCATACTTTACTTAAATAGGCATCAGACTGAAGAATGGAAAGGCTGGATGCAGGTTGGTCACTTTTTCAATTCATATTTCATAGGTAGTCTCTTTGTTATCATCTATGATGGAAATACTTTCAGATCCACATTTACTATAAAGGAAGCACCATTCAGTTTTGGCCAAGAATTTTAGATTTTTTCCATCATATACCCCAATTATTCAACTCTTATGTGACTAACATTCCACATTTCTACCATTTGAAATTGACACATGTATTGTTTTTTTTTTTTAAAAAAACACAGGTATTGTTCTTGATGTACCATTACTTTGCTGCATCTGAAATCTACAATTCAATCCGTTTGTTCATTGCTGCATATGTTTGGATGACTGGATTTGGAAACTTCTCATACTATTATATACGTAAAGATTTTAGCATGGCAAGATTTGCTCAGGTATATCAATTCCTAGAACTATAGCATTGCTATTCACATTTGGTCTGTACTGACTGTAACATCTTCCGTCTTTTTCTGGTTGAACAGATGATGTGGAGGCTTAATTTCTTGGTATTGTTCTGTTGTGTTGTACTTAACAACAGTTACATGTTATACTACATCTGCCCCATGCACACTCTTTTCACTCTTATGGTTTATGGAGCACTCGGTATTCTCAACAAATATAATGAGTTTGGGTCGGTCATTGCTGCAAAAATTGGTGCTTGCTTCTTGGTTGTTATCTTAGTATGGGAGATACCTGGAGTATTTGAATGGGTTTGGAGTCCATTCACTTTCATGCTCGGTTAGTAACATTTTTGATGTTTGGGTGCACACATGAAAGCACAGCAGATCATGCTGACAGGAATATTTCTTTGAACTTGCAGGTTATACTGATCCTGATCCATCTAAATCACATTTTACCCGCTTGCATGAATGGCATTTTCGCTCAGGGCTTGATCGATATATATGGATAATTGGAATGATATATGCTTATTATCATCCAACTGTGAGTTTCTTGTTTTAATATTTGAACAAGCCAAGACAAATCTAACATTCACCTCCATCCTCTCTGTTATTGAGTAATGATTTTGAAGTGGCAGATTATGGCCTGGTTGGGATGATCTTCTAGCTTATAGGAGTTTCTCAATTTAATAAGATTATGAGGAGCCGTTTAAAAAATTCATAGTTTTTGCGTGATTCTCAATATATTTTTCCCTGAAGTGTTTCTTGAGAATCTTATCCAAACAGTCCCTATATTCTATTTCTGCCTCTTTTCCTTTGAGTTCAACATGTTAGTAACTATCATATGATATTATAGGTCGAACGATGGATGGAGAAATTGGAGGAAACAGAAATCAAACGCAGAATATCAATCAAAGCTTCTGTTGTGCTAATATCTTCAGCGGTATAATATTTTAAGTGGTATTGTTATTATACTACTAGTACACCTTCGATTTGTATAATTTTTGTGTCCCTGACTGTATTTTTTTCTTCCAGATGGGTTATTTTTGGTTTGAGTACATATACAAGCTGGACAAGGTTACATACAACAAATACCATCCTTATACCTCATGGATTCCAATAACGTATGCCCATATTTCCTCATGTATTGTTTTTGGGCCTTGAGCTATTCAAAACCTTTCTAGTGATTAATGTGCCATTTATTTATTTAACAGGGTTTACATATGCTTGCGCAATATTACTCAAAGTTTCCGTAGCTATTCGCTGACCCTTTTTGCGTAAGTTGTCTTTGTAGACCACAACTTTTATTACTCTCTCTCTCTCTCTCTCTCTCTCTATGTTCCTTTGCTTTGCACACATTTAAAAATGCACACAGACATGTATTCATCATCAATGAGATAATTTGTACTAGCATTGTTGTAACTTTATTTTGTGAACTAACTTCCTAATGATTCTTTGCTCCTAGATGGCTCGGGAAGGTTACACTGGAGACTTACATATCCCAGATTCATATCTGGTTAAGGTATTCAAAAGTTGATTTCTTGCTTTTAGCTTTTACTGGTGCTTTAATAGATATAATTCATAAATATTTTGATAGAGTTGAGGGGGTGTTTGGTGCCCCCTTAGATGCCTAAGGATATTAGATTCCTAGGCATGAGAGATACCAGGATGTTGGTGCACATAGAATTCACATGTTTGGCATGACATCACATAGATCAATGAATTCATTGATGTGCTTTTTTATTTTTTTTATTTTTTTGTGGTGGTCGGGGTTTGAACCCCGGACCTTACATGTATTATGCATTGTCCCTACCAACGGAACTAAGCTCACAAGGACATTGATGTGCTTTTTTAGTTATGCCTTTCAATGCCATGTTCTGTTGAATTTTTTGTTTCTTTTTTGACATTTAACTTTGAATTCTGTTTCTTTCTTGACATTTAATTTTGAATTTCTAGAAGCACTATTTCCTAATTTGTATGTATAAATATTAGTAAAAAATAATTTCAGTTATACCATATCATAAGATTATTAAATATTCTATTATCATAACAATAAAATTATGCTTTGTTGTACACATGGGGTGAATCAAGAGTTATTGATCAAGACTCAACTTTTCCGTTAATCTTTTTCATGTCAATAGGGGAAAATCCTTAACAAAGACGGGTGCATAGTTACATGCACAAATGGATTTATGTATGCATTCCTGATGCAACTTGTGGTGTAACTTTTTTTCGTTCATCCTAATGAATTCTTTTTTCCCTGTCGTTGGTTGATTTCAGGTCAGGCATTCCAGATGGCCAACCCAAACTGTTGCTTTCCCTGATCCCAGACTACCCAATGTTGAACTTCCTGCTTACTACTTCCATATATGTTGCAGTAAGTAAACACCACTGTTGGGTTTAAATTCTTTATATTGGTTTATTCTGGATTTAACATTCTACTTGCCTGCAGATTTCCTATCGGCTCTTTCAGCTGACCAATACACTGAAAAATGCATTTGTGCCTAGCAAAGATGACAAGCGCCTGATACACAACCTAATTACTGGGACAACAATCTCAGTTGTTTTATATTCATTGTCCTTTCTCTTCCTTACGATACCCCAAGTCTTGGTAAGTTTTATTACACTGACTGGATATGATCTTAGTCAGTTGATTATCCTTGCATCCAGGTCATTTTCTGTTTACTATGTTAAGTTTATGATATGTTTTGCTGACGTACACAGCACAATAAATGAATACATCCCTAAAAAAAACTAATACATGTGTGGGAATCACATAAGACATTGGCATATGGTTTTCGTAGATTCAAAACAACACAATATGGGGGTAACACAATAATAAGGCTGGCAAGAAAGTGACAGGAGCTGGTATTTTAATTACAGAAAAATAGGGACAACCCTAATTATAAAGATAGAAGATTGCTCCTCATGTCCAAAGGCCCCAGTAGTCGCAAATAACAAGATAGATTCCCTCCCTCTTATTTATTTATATCACGGCCTAATCTTCTACTCGCTGTCTGACCAGCCAACAGGGATTACATACCAATACTTCCCACCCCCAAACATTCATTTTGTAGTTTGTATTTTGGTTTATTTTACAACTTTAGTTTGAACTTAAATCAGATTGTTAAATAAACCATATCTGGAGGGTCTGGGGTGCCAATGTGACATTACATAACACTTCATAGTTTCAATTGACCCAAAACGCACCTGGAGGGTCTGATGTTGGGGGAGGTCTGACTGGATGTCTTTCTTTCGGAGCCCCGTTTTTGGATAGAGAATCAAGTCTACCTTTTTTCCACGTGTTCCTTTTCTTCTATTAACCAAGTCCTTCCACAGTTCCACCATACCCGCTGGAAGCATTTTTGTCTTTTACTATTTCTGTTTCCTCAAAGTTGGTTTCTCACATTGCTTGTGATTGTGATACCATGTTCTTTTTCCTCCTCTCTCACTGTGGTTCTGGTTCTTGATCTCCTTCTATCTTCTTGCTCCGATGGTTTTTGTATCCTTTATTGGATCCAAAGATAAGCATCCTTGAGTAATCTTCTAAAAACTTGCAACCTCTTTCCCTAACTCTCCAAGAATGTCATGATCTTGTTATGCATTTTTGCTGAACTTGACAACCCCTGAATCCATGCATGCGCACTACCTACTGCCCTGTGACTGGAGCATTGATGATATTCATCCATGACATGGGACATTCCCTCTAATCCCTTCCTCTTATTTATTTATTTATCTATACAGCGTAGCCCAATCCTCTGCTAGCCAACTAACTAAGAGGTTACCTATAAGAAAAGAAAACTGTATGCATGCATGCCCTATGAATAAGTTGCAACATACAGTAAATGAAATGCAGTGCACTTATGTCCAATAATTTGAAATTTATATTTGCATTATGCATCTATCTGAATACTCATAAATCTGCAGGTTTGAGTCTGTAAGCATGTATATTATATGTTGCAAGCTTGTGCCAGTTTCCATTGTACACTGAAAAAAGCTGTGCAACTGATACAATTGGTTTGTCAAGTGAAGTGGTTTAAAGAAAGATGTAAGTCTTCATACTCCTCCATGACCACCACCTACAAAAAAATCTACTACAGGAAGAAGGAACCCTTTCTAATAGGCTAGTTGCTGCAATTTTAGAAAGTTGGAAGTTGTATAGAGTATAGGTGAGAAGAGGGCAGAGTGGATGGCATGTCTTTTATTAGTTATGTAACCTCATTCTTTTTGTCAGTGTTGTAAAATTATAACGTTTGTAATACCATTTGCCATTGTGTCAGTTAGGAGGGTAAGAGTTGGAGTAAAGGGGAGGAAGGGAAAGATTAGAGAATCCCTCACTTTTTGTGAGTATTCTTGCATGGGATTAGATGAGAATACTTATGAGTATTTTTTTTTGGTTGAGATTATAATAAATAGAATTAATGAATTGGAAAATTGATTCAAAATCATCCAAAACCCTCCTGCAATGCATGTTTTTAGTTTTCCCATATTGGAGGATTTTAGTCCAATGAAGAAAAATAAAATCCCTTCCTTCTCTCTTTTTCTCTAAACGCCCAAATAAAGTAGGGAACTTCTACGGGTACTCTTCCTTCAAATTTTATAAATAAACGATTATTTTTTGTGTAATAAATAGCTCTTTGTCAATATTTATATTTTACAGAACATCATTTTATAAGAAAAAACATCATTTTATTGTTTATAAAAATTATTGTAATTTTTTTACATATTATCGTAAAAAATGATCAATGTTCTCAATTATGAGTGATAAAAATTCAAAAAAAATTAATTTTATTCCGTTGACACTTTTAATGAATAAGATTTAGTTATTATAATTATAAGTGATAAAAAATATATTTTTCTTCAAAAAAAATAACTCATTTAGTTATTAATTTAAAGAATGAGTGTACCGGTACACTCAAATATATTGGATGTACCATAGAATTTGCCAATAAAATATAGTGAATTAAGTAAATATTTTGCGGTTAAAATCCTCTATTCTTTATTACTCTAGAGATCTAACTCTAGTCATATTTACTCCCTCCGACCCTAAATATAAGAGAGATTCTTTTTGAAGATACATTGAATAAATAATGTATTTAGTTTATATTATATGTTTAATAATGATATCATTTTCTTAGGGGAGATTTAGATATCATTATTACGTAGCATATGAACTTATTTTTATGGCGGATAACTGCATGATAATTTTTTGTCGTAAAAAAAACTATATGATAATTTTATTTTGTTGAGATAGTTTTTATTTTTTATTTTTAGGGAACTTTTGAGATAGTTCTATGATGTGAAGTCTTTGCTTTACACATGTTTGTTTTCTCCAAATATTAGTTCCAACAACAATTTAAATGACCCTACTTTTTTGACCTAAATTTAAATTCCCCTGCTAGTAAGAATCATTTGTTTTTAAGACAGTAAGAATCATTTATTGTTTCTAATTTCTTCATTTTAATATATTGAGTGAGTGTATAAGAATAAAAAATAAAATATACTGACATGAAAAGGCCAGATGTATTTTTGTTCCCCTCCATAGCCTTGGATTTAATCGACTGAACCCACAGTATTTAGAAATCAATCAATTAACGAGTTTGATCGTATTAAAAGAGACATGTTAGTATTTGTCTTAAGTTATCATGTTGGCATTTATCTAAAATAATTTGGTAAGAGTTTGTTTAAATCTTATTTTACTTTAATACAACTTAAACTTATAATTAGTTGTATTTATCAACATTATACTAACACAAAATTTACCACATGTATCACCTTGTCTTCAACTTACTTAGCGTCTCCATCGCAAATGCTCCTTTCAATCAGAATTACGGCTCTTGAGGGTGACCCTTGCACTCGTCATACTTGATGCCATGCATAAGAATTTGACACACACACCCCTTCTAAGAAGATTACGTGAACAATTTGGAAAGAGGACAATAAGCAGTTTATTAAGCATATTCTTGTGGAACAAATAAATATTGCTTAGCATATTCTTTTTCCGGTACCCTCTCATTTTACAGAGGTTCCCAATTTTCAATAAACTACAAGCAACAAATCATAAAAAAAATATATACAAGTGCATCACATCAAGCATAATATGATGTGAATAATTATCATAACTAGTTTTTGCACTAATTAATTACAATTTGATTTTCCTTGTCTTCAAGTTTCCCAGCTTGGAACAATGACACTGGAAATGACATGGACAAACCAACCAAAGACTTGAATGTGATGAAGGATCCACCTTTCTTAACTGGCTTGACATAAATCTCCTGCAAGGTGAACCAAACCAAAAAATCTCTAGCCTTAACGCCAGTAAGATTCTTGATCTTGTTTGGCTCCACATAAGCAGTGACCACTGAATCATAGCAAACAAGTATGTTATCAAACCTGCTCTCCATCTTCTTCCCAAGCTTGAGCCAAACAAAACCTATTTCCTTCACGTGCCCACATTCTTCAATGTCCTGTATGGTTAACAATCCATCTGGTAGACCTTTTTCTGCCAGCAAAAGAGAGAACTTCTCCCTGCAAACTTTATCACCATAATACACTTCTGCTCTGGACTTCAATTCTTCTGTTAACAAAGGCATTGCTTGTGCTTTGTGTATTCAAATAAAGGTGTTGGTGTTGGTGGTGTTTATTGGGGGAGCTAGGACATCAAAGCAATGGATAAATTTTGAAGTTTTAGGCACTTTGGCCAAATTGAGCTTTTATAACACCTGAAAATACATACATGGGACCGACCAATTATTGTGTCACTAAATTTTATGTTGGGACCTAACAGTTCAACCTAGGTTCTTCTTTTCTTACCAAACGGTCTAGAGATAAGCTTAAGAGGTGGATGGATTTTAGCTTTTTATCAAGCCTCTTTGTGTGGGAAATGTTTTATAAAAGATCATTTTGATGCCATCTATTTTAGTATTATGTATCGTGAAGCTTGGGAAATTAGAATATATATAATTATAAATAGTTTTTTACAGATGAATTTATAGTTGACAGTGATTTGGACTCTTTAACCAAGTGGTCATCGATTCAATCTCCAACTCTTATATATAAAGAAAACTTAATTAAAAAAAGAGAATTCATCTTTTATTCCTTTTAGAAATCCCAACACAAGTTACATCCAAATAAGCAATGGTGAAAAATCAAATCAATAGCATGTTAGCCTAAAAAAATGTGCGCAGTAAAATTACCATATTTTTTTTAAAAAGACCAAAAATATAACCTATTAAAAGTGAAAATGGATTCTTTAACTTTGAGTTATCTACTTTTAAGTGATTGTTGTTTTTGGATTTTCAAACTGTTGTATTTGGATTTTCAAATTCTATTATCTACCAAAGTTGTTACTAGGTTGAGTCACGACCAGGTCGCTCTCTTTAAGACGTTTCGTGGCACTGCTCAAAATTATGCAAGACAGACTATCAACCACGCCGCCTCAGGATAAAACAAGCTCAGCTACAACTATGCGGTTAACTACTGCACTATAGAAAACCGTTCGAGATTTACACCTTCAAATATGATACTAAGTCTAAGACCACTCTTTAATACTGAAACCACTTTAATATCGTATTGTTACCACTCTGTTATGGAGCTGAGACCACTCAAATATGGTGTTACCACCATTCTAACTTTAATTTCTCCAAAGTATCAATATGGCACTACGACCACTCAAATATGGTGATACCACCATTTCCACTTTTTAATTTCTCCTCAATTAAAGTATTGAAAGAATATTTATATACCGTTAAGATCATTCTTAATTTCGACGGGACATTATTATTTCAAAAAGGGACTATGATCTTAATAGTACTCTTTATTCCGAAGGGACTTATATTATCGAAAGGACTATGTTTTTAAGACCATTCTTAATTTCGAAGGGACATTAAACTGGAAAGGGACTATGGTCTTAAGAACACTCTTAATTTCGAAGGGATTGAAAAAAGGAAATGAAGAGAAGAAAGACTCATCAACACAAGTTAAGAAAAGGAGAAGAGAGAAAGAGTTTCCGACAACTCAATGAAACTCTTTGGTGTGTTTTTTCAAATTGAGTGGAGTCCTCTATTTATATAGGGATTCTGTAACTGTTTTAGCAAAAATTGCAACAACAGTTACTCTAATGGTAAGATTAAGATGGAGTTTATCCATTAATCAGTTTAACAACACTTGTGGATAGGATCAAAAGAAACAAATTTACAAAAGTGGAGGAAACAAACTATTAGATTTGAATGAAGGAAATATAAGAAATTCAATTAAATTCTTATTCTTATCACAATCACCGTAAGCTAAATTTATGGGAAGTGATATTCTCGAATAAAAATAATAATTACTATTATTTTTATCATTATCAAGTATTTAAAATTAAATACTGCAGTTTAAACACTACTAATGTGTGAGTTCTATTTTATGTGGGACCCCACACTCTATTTTTTCAATTCACACAACATTAGATCAAAGTATAATTACTTAGGTATTTAATCATCCAATTTATTTTTCAATATCACACTAATGTTCAACAGGAACTTTAGAGAGAAAAGATGCGAGAGAAAATATAAGATAAGAGAGATAGTGAGAAAAGATAGCTGTCTTTGATGGGTCAGTTTGACAACTTCTTTTTTTTTGTATTGGTATTATTCATTTTTTTGTATTGATATTCTTTTCTTTTTTAAACATGGTTTATTCTCCTTCTTATTCTTTGTTAGAATGGCATCATTATTTTATACCTAGGATTTTAAACCTATTTTTATGTCGGTGAGAAACAGCAAACATTTGTATAGGATACGCAATTTATGGTGCGGTGGGCGGTGGTGGTAAATATTTTTTTTATGAAACGGATTAGTTTTTGAAAAGGTGTATTATACATTATTTTCTTGCTAAAATATTATATATCAGTTTGTATTTTTGCTTGGAGTGTTTTTTTTCTTTCTCCTTCGTAAACTATATGCGCGCATATATATATGTTAAAAAGTTTGCCCTAATTAATCCCGCCTTTTTTTGGTGGATCTGAGTAATTTTTATGAAAAAAAGAGTTTGCAAGGAATCGAACCAAGTATTATATGCTTTCACTTTACAACTATAACTGTTAGGTGGCATTTACCATGGGAATGGTGATTCCTTTCCAACCATGGGAAAGTTGTGTTTTGACCATAGATATATTAATTATTTTATTCAACGGTTGAGATGCTAGACTGGTTACTTGTAAGTAACTTTTTTTCCATGCACAAAAACAAAAATAAAGTAACCCCTCAACCAATTGTTTATTATCTATTTATTAACGGATTTGTTTGTTTATACAATGTAAAAGTGGACTCTAGTGATGAGCCACTGTTATGGAAGCTAATTTGAGTTAATATTTGTTTTTTTAATTGAATTCACCAATTTAAGTTAATATCAATGCAGTTTTTTTTTTTTAATTTTAAGTTTCTTATTTTTACTTTTATAAGAATATGTTTCTTTATTTAAATCAAATATGATTGATAAAAACAATCCTTAAAAAACATTGTTTGATAAAAATAAATAACTTAGCAAAATTACAACAAAAGAAGTCTTAATCGGTATTAAAAAGGGAATTCGGAAACAATAAATGATATATTTGTAATTAAATTATTTTTACAACAAAAAAAGAGAGAAGGAAACAAGTTCTTCAACATTCATGGTCTCAAACCCAGAAAAATCAACTTCTTCATCATCCTCTTATTCTCCATTCACAAAACAAACCAAAAACTAAATGTTCATATACAAACCTAAAACTCAAGATGATGAAGAAGAAAATAACTCTGAATCAAGAACAAAAATGATGAAGAAGCTGATTCAGATTCAAATATTGAATCCGATTTTGTAAAAATTGAAACCCAACATTTAAGAAAATATTAAAAAATGTCCATCATTAAAATTTCTGATTCAACAATTTTTTGCATTTGAGGACCATGACAATACCGCTGCAAAACTCCCCTTTTGATTTCTCTATTTTTTTATTTTTAAAACTCTCCTTAATTATTTGTTTGTTATATATATGTGCAGCTTTTAATTCATGCTTCTCCACAAAAACGTTGTTGGGCTGAAGAGACTTACAGTTGCACCTGTACATTCACCAACATTAATTAAAATATGTTTTAGCCTTTTTGTTTTAAAAATAAATAAATATCATTGACAACCTGATTAACTGCCACGTGGCAGTAAAAAGTGACTTTCCCATGGTGGGAAAATTTTCAAGTGTCCCATGATAAACGCCACCTAACTGTTATGCCACTTCTACTTTTGTTGAAATATTGTTGTTTTCGAAAATGAAATACATGACTAAAACATTTTTTTTAAATCCCCAACTGTCCTAGCGGTTTCCTCTCTCATAGTAGTTATTTTTTATTATTAGTGGTACCTTTATTGATAGTAGTTCTTTTTTCATTTTTTTTGGTGTACACTTACTACGTTTTACAATATTAAAGTTGCATCTTTAAAATTGTAGATAATTTGACTGATCCAAATGATAATTTTATCATTAGAAACTTCACTTTTTCCTGTAATTTTGCCAGCCTCTTTATTTCTCCTATATTATATTACTTGAAGTTGTTTATTCTAACTTTTTATTTGCAAAAATCGCTACAGTAGACTATAACATTACTTTGTTTTGGCAAAGTAATGACTTTGATTCCATTTTCATTTTTGTTGATTTTATATTCATTTTTGTTGATGCAATCTAAATGTTGTTAATTTACTTTTTTGAGATTGTGCGTGTCGATCACTCTCAATTGTCACTTAATTTGATTCTTTTGAGTTTATATGCAACTCTACAAGTAATAATATAGCCAATTTAATATTTTATATATGAAACTCTACAAAACTCGTGCATTGCACGGGTTAGAGTCTAGTAAAATATAAAATGTAAAACATGGTAAGTTAACTCTGAAGCATGGGTACTCCAGAGAAGTTCCGGTACTAAGTACACATTCTTGTTGGATACGCGTACGGTACTCATACTATACGTATCCATTTTTATTTAGTTTATTTGCCGGAGTTGGTGCAGTAAAAAAGGTGAAAAAATAACCAAAATTGTTTTACTTTTATATTGTATTTCAATTCTCTCTTGATTTTGTTGAAAATAGTGGAGGAGATGGACCAATAAAATAAATCTCAGAACCAACATGATAATAGAATTATGGTTAAACACGTTTAAAATATGAATAGTATTATACTATTTTTATTAAAATTGATTTTCTTTTCTAAACATGTTTTTACAACAACAATGATAATAATTCACTTGAAAAATCTTTTTTAAATGTTTTACATCAACGTATCCGTACTTTCACTTTTTAAAATTTACCGTATTACATATCGATACATATGCATAATAGGTAACTAACTCTCAAAACACCTCAAATTAACATAAAGATTATTATAACTTTTGTCAAAAGAAAAAGTAAATTATTATAACTCAACTTAGAATATTGTTATTATTACAGTCCCACATGAAATTTATACTCCTTTATTCCGACACCTCTTGGACATATTGTTTTTTTATTACAACTCAAAATAGTTTATTTATAGTTACCTCTAAGACATTGTTTATTTTATTCATTAAACTCGACATAGTTTATAGTCTTAACCTATAGTAATAGCTACACACTTGGCTATACGACCATATGCTCCCTTAGGAAAGAAGCCACCAGGAACAATTTCATATCGACCATACACTATCCTCAATATTTCCTCTGGAGTCCTTGAATATGAAAGTGAATTTTTGTCACCAGCGAGTACATTTCCTGAAACTTTACCTTCAGCACCTTGTGATGTAGGGACCTCTAGACCCTCATCTTTTATGCCTTTGTTTCCTAACTTATTTCTAAGCATTGATATGCGATTTGTAAACTCTTCAACAGTTATTGGGTATGGTAACACCTTTAACTTTCGACGTTCATATAACAATGTTCGAATAACTGCATCTTGCCCCGACTCTACTGCCAAAAGGCTTGCAACAAGCTGCATATGATAAGAATTTGGCAACTTTAAGTTCACAAAATTTGTGAAATTCATCTAACTTTATCTCAAATATTAGAGATTTTAAAATTTTAATATTAGAAACTATTTTGTGGTATATATCAAATAAAAGCTCCTTCAAGATTATAAAGGATTTGATAAAGTTATATAAGTTAGGCTAATATACCTTCTTGGATGTAGATTCTTGCAATTCAGGAATAGCTCCAACATATCCAGTGAGGCCAACATAAGGAATGATGTAGGACGCAAGCAAATAATTGATGGAATTGGCATAAGGATCGAAAGGTGGGTACAAAGGTTTCTCAAATGCATTGTTCATCACTTGTGCAAATAATTCCTTGCTTATATTTAACAATGGCCTAGGAAACCCTTTTACAGTACTCTTTATGGCCCTGCATGCAAAATCAGGAATATTAATAAAACTCTACTTTGCAAATCAAAATATAAAGTTGTAAAAGATTTTATAGTCCAAATTAACAATGTCACATTCCTATATAAAAAAACGTTAATTAACAATGTCGCACCATTAAATATAATTCTACATCATTAATAAAAATAACATGTGACAAAAAAAAAGCCTCAAACTAATTTTTGAAAATAAAATATTCTAAATTTTGAAATTCGGGGACTTTATAAATATGGAGGAACTAAAACTTTTTCTGTTAAAATAGGAGTTCATAAGTGCATTTAACACAAAATAGAATTAATAATCAAAATTAGCAATGGGAAAAAAAATCTCAAATTTTCTAGTTAATAAACTTAGTGATGAAATTAGAGACTTTTTTATTTTTTTTATCTCTAGAATTCCCTGACCAATTAAAACTTTTCTAGTGTACAGAACCTTATATGTCCAACTTCCTGCAAAGCAAATTGGAAGATAACATCTCTAGTGAAGGTGTCCAAAAGGGCCATTTTGGCTCCTATGGGAGGTGGTCCTCCTTGGGCTAATTCTGGTGCAATAACATCCAATCCATGACCCGTAGCACCAAACAAGAAGAACTCTGCCTCTAAATATTCTAAATTTAGAGGGAACTCCAAAAGATCAACATCAGTTATATTGATGCTAGAAGAATATGATATTGGGATGAGGAGGGAAGTCAGCAAAAAAGCAATGGAAGAAATGTGAATCAACATGTTTTAGGATATATTTCATTTGTGCCTGATGATGCATATATATATATGGAATTTGGTAAGGTACATCCATTTATTTTTTACCTTTTAAAAAAAATCATTTAATTTTTAATCGAATGAGTACTTTAACAAGTTACAATTAAAAAGTGGTTAAATGTATGTTAAGGTACAATGATACATGTTGCTAAAAAATAAGTGGGTGTGAGTTAACGGTTCCAATAGATATTTCACATTTGTTAGAATACACCTACTTGATTTTTAGGAGTGTGTTAGCAATTGATAACCAAAAGCTTGTTAAATACATTTTAAGGCGCATGCTACTAAAATAATCTTTCATAAAAATTAGTAAGTGTATTCTAACAAAGTACTCCCTCGTCCCATAATAACCGATCCTTTTGTGAAAAAATATTGTCGCAAAGTAACTGTCTCATTTCACTTATCAATGCAATATTAATTACTTTTTTCCAATTATAACACTCATTTATACTACTTTCATCACTCTCAATTCAATATATTCTACTTTGCATTTATGATAATGGTAAATGCACTAATACTTAACAAGAGCACTTAAAACCATTTATATCTCTCATTCACTTATGAATTTTTCTTAATATGTGTGAAATGAACAAATGTCTCACTTAATTTGAGATGGAGGGAGTAACATTTAGTTACTATTAGTTCAAAATAATAAACTTGAGTTTATATTCAAAATCAAGTGAATATATGTTGCTAACTTATGCATTCATGATTTTAGATGAGTGCAAATTAATAATCGTATATACATACACACAAAATATTTTTTGATAGTGCTTTCACCAATTCTACATCTCATGTTAGACTCACATTCACACTGGGGACGGGAATAGACCATGCCGGTCTACAGAGGCTTACAACCTAACCTACGGCAGGCTAGGCCAGACTTTTTTCTTAAATAGAGAAGGTCTAGGCTTTTTTTTAAGCCTATTTAGCTTAAAAGGTCAGGCCATATGCCTCTCAAAAAGTCTCTTAAGCCTATTAGGCTGACTTATTTAAGTAATATGAATAATATTATTTATTATTATATTATATTTTGTACTTTGAATTAAAATATAAATTTGTAAACTTTTTCAATAATTTAAGCTTTATTAGT
>Ga0315913_1001925_pt1 | contig 23742 bp, 20 predicted proteins | sample MpolsnodulesMG_FD_207736 | JGI IMG/M metagenome (GOLD analysis project Ga0315913, IMG submission 207736) | Medicago polymorpha root nodule microbial communities from Los Angeles, California, United States - small nodules | ecosystem: Host-associated > Plants > Roots > Nodule | place: USA...
GACACATATGATACAAGTTAAGACCTTATGACAAGTTAAGTAGAAACCTATGACGGATCCTAGTATGCACGACCGTCTAGGCGACAAGCCCACACACGTATAATCAACCGTCAGGTTGTATTGTAGTCACAGGGTAACCATAGGTCTTCCCCGCGGTTACCCATAGCTTAGGATCTAGGTAGAACTCACTGAGGCATTATGTCTCATCCCACTCCTTCTTTGTTCAGGTTCGCAGGTTGTTCGAGGCAAGGGTAAGGAGAAGGCTTTGGACTGATCGTGCTTATGGATTCATGCTTGTGATGTTTAGCTTTTATTATATTATTGTAGCTATATGTATCGTGATGAGACTTGTTGTACTCGTTTCATCAGACTGAACATGCTTAAATAATGTAATATATGACTCTTGTATCTGAATCCCGACTTATGTCGTTTTCTGTATTGTATGATTAATGCATCTAGTATCAGCTTTAACGAACGTATTAAGTATTCTAGACACTTTTAATACGGGCGTTACATTTCATGCATTTGTATAGTTGATGAGTCGTGTCATAATTGAATATGTGACTTGGGGAATTTGTGCATTGATGAAATTTGGTGAGTGTTTTGATTATGTGGATTGGTGTATATGTACACTGGTGGAGTTTGTTGATGACTGTGAATATTTGAACTAGCCTCTAATTGCATGTCTTACTTGCTTGTGCTTATACACTTGGTGGATCTATTTGATGATAATTATTTTGGTAATAGTAATGAGGTGAGAATTGTATGTGTGTGTGTGTGTGTGTGTGTGTGTGTGTGTGTGTGTGTGTTTGTGTGTGTGTGTGTATGATGTGGTGATTCCTTTGATAATAATGATTGCTTGCTTATAACTTTGGATTGAGGAATTTTACTTGTTGAGTTAAGTATGCTAAATGAAGAATAAGGTGAGTAATCCTTTCATTGATTGATGTTGATAAATGATGAGCTTATGTCGATGACTTTATTAGAGATTGAATATGCTTGCTATGCTATGTTAGTTATGTGATAGCTTAAGGTGTATGGAATGGGGGATAATAATCATGTGATGTTAGTATTCTAGGAGGGATGGGTATGTATATATGTTATGCATGAAATCCTTGAATGCTTATGTTTCTTCTATGTTGATTATGATTGATATGAAGCTAACCCCCAATGGTCTGTGGTGGACCGCCTACCTATTTGTATGAATGGATAGACGGCGTGCAAGAGTAGTTGTTGATTGCTTGGATAGCGGGAGCTATCTCCATTATCGGTCTTTGGAGTCTTAGAATTGGATAATTCTTGTTACAAGTACTAATCATACAACTGAACAGAATATCATTGGTACGACATTCATCACATTCCGGACTCTACAAAAATCTACTCAAACATGGTATGTAAAATAAATAAACAATCGTTCATGCTATTCATTATAATTGAAACAGAGAAGCAAAAAAAAAAAAATGAATAGAAACTAAGTAAATAAGAACCTGACAATGATGGTTACTTTCAGTTAAGGGAATAAGTGCACAACAACAATGAAAGGAATTGGAATTGAATTAGTGGAGCCTTTGTCAATCACGACAACATGGAAAATAAATGGCAGCAACTACGTGTATCACTCTTCTTAATTCAAAATTGCAAGTAACAAGGTTCTGAAATTGTACGGTAGCTACAAGGAAAATTGAAAGCCTTAAACGACGATAAGCAATTAAAAATAAGCAGTTTCTAAATAACACAATTTCTCTAAAAATCTTCCCCCGAGCCCGTATACTGATTGTTCCAGGTCTATTTATAGGCCAAAAACTCCAACTGAGGTGCCTCTGGTCGTGTCCCTTGTAGTGGAGGAAATGCAGGAAAATGGGAAAACTACTACTGAACGTGGGGAGACTTTTTCAACTCAACACCATGACGGGCGTCACATGGGCTGACAGTCTGCCGGTCATGGGTCGTGACGGGCGTCATGCCTAGAATTGACTTTCTCATCTAATTTGTTGACTTTCTGGTGACTGTGAGCTTTCTTCCTTTTTTCATTGTTTTTTTCATCATTTTGACGCACATGGACCTTTAAACAACAAATACCTGAAATAGACACACAATACCTGCATAACATTGCAAAAATCTACAAAACCGAGATCAAAACATGTATAAGTCGAGCTAAAATAGTAGTGTATTTTACGTGTTATCATCTCCCATCACCAAAACCACTGAATCATTTGCATTTATTCTCTCTAGAGTCTCCAAACCTCATTGTCCATTTGTTCTTGAGATTAAACATTTTTTCTAAGAATCTTTGTGGTCTTTTGAGTCATAGATTGCTATAGTGCTATAGGGATTGTAAGTTGATTGCTTTGAAGCTAAGGATATTGATTGGGAATCAAGGATCTAAAGTGAATTGAGAAATTTCATTCCACCTCCAAGGGTATTGGGGGGTTCTTTCTAAAGTTCTTGTGTTGAAGGGGATCCAACCACCATACGGAGCATCAAAGAGTTCGAGGGAAGAGCTTCAAGGGTTGCACGGGTGATTGAGGATTTGAAGACATCAAGAAGCACCAATTTCAAATGCTATTTGAGGATTGGGGGGAGTGGTTGCATATGAATTGAATAGCTATGGTAGTTTCAAGGAATTATTGTAATCACATTGTAATCAAACATTCATATTTTAGTGGAAGTCCATGGTGGAGATGTTTTCCATCAAGAAGAGTAGACATGGCCCGAAGTGAGGACGAAAGGGCGAACTAATATAAATCTTGGTGTCGTTTCTCTTCCATGTCCTCTTTAATTTTGATTAATTGTGTATATGCTTGCTTGATGAATTGTTAGAATAGAAATTGAGTGTGATCTAGATTTATCTTGTTAAACTTGCCTTAATTCATTGAATTAGGATTTATCTTACTCCACCTATATCACATTTGGATCCAATCTATTAGCATTTTATCAAATACATATGCATTGTGTTCATTAGTATAATTGTTTACTTGCTCTTAGGTTTGGTTTGAGATTTGTCTTGTTTTGTATCTTGTGTGAGAATTATTAATAATAGATTGTATTAAGTTTTGAATCTCTCAATTCCTAGTGAATCTTATTAATTGAACATAGTCTTATTACTTTTGTCATTGCCATTGATTGAAGCATAGATCCAATTAGTCATCAAATGTTTTCAAAAATCTCTTTTGCTAAAAACTCGATAAACTTTTAAAACACTATTCACCCCCTCTAGTGTGTATTACCTTGCCATATAGACCAACACAAATAAATAGCCAAAAAAGAAAATACGAATCCTGCAAATTGAATAAAATGAAGTTGAAATTTAGGTATCTATTACAAATAAATAAATAAACAAATAAATCAGCGAAGGAATGTGAGGGAAGAAGTAAAGAACCCATAAACTAAAAGGAAAATAAGGCTAAATAAATAGAAAATAAATTAATTAAAAAGTTGAGGGAATGTGAGAGATAAAGTAAAGGACGTAGAAGGAGAAGAGAGTGAGACTTGGAATGATTACATGTGGAATGAGACGAATAAATTTAGTGAGGTTTGTGGGTTTTGATTTAAGATTGAAGAGTTTGAGAATTTTTTCTTCAGTTGAACATTCAAGGCAAAACCCCTTTTTGAGAGTTAGGGGTGGTGTTATTTGGGTTGTTGTTGTTGTTTTTTGAGAAAAATATGCTTATAGCTATTCATTAGCAATCAAATCGTTTCTACAAAGCGGTACATCATTATAAATACAGAAGCTAGGTGAGGAAGTAGCTGCCTGAACTAACTCATGGGCAACTGCATTCACTTGCCCCATAATAAACTCGACACGAGAGTTTGTTAGATTTAAGGGACAAAACTGTATATTGCTATATGTAATACCCTAATTTTAAATATAAATTTATTAATATTATTATTAGATAACATTAGTATTATTGTTATTATTAGTAATGGTTGTTAGATAGTATTAATTTAACTATTCAAATTCATTGGGAGAATAGGTAAGGAGAAAATAATATTTAGGAAGAAAATATAGTTTTTAGAAAGAATAAGAAAGTAGATTGCGAATGGAGGTGAATTAGTAAAATTAGGTAGAGAAGACGTGTAGTTAGTGAGCTAAATAGTGTTTTAATAATTTAAGCAGAGGGGGGTGTGAATAGTAAGACGCTGAAGTTACAACAAGAATAGTAACCAAAATAGAGGTGTGGATAATAACCATGTTAGAAAGATTGAGTGAGAAACAAACTCTTGGTGGTTATAAATAGAGAAGAAGATTAGAGAATTAGGGTTACAACAAAATAGAGAAAATTATAGTGGAGGCAAAAGAAGAAAACTAAGGTTAAGAGGAAAGGAGGCATAAAGAGACGGCCAAAGTGAGATTCAACCGTAGGAATTCATCAATTTCCAAAACATCGAGTTAAAGGGGAGAATCTTTGCACTTTAGGGTATCTTAATCTATAATGGGAGGGTTGTCTTAAATTTTAATATATTTTTTCTATTATGATATGAGTTTTGATGAGAGAATGATGATGAACGAATTGAAATATGAACTTGAAAGATGAGAATTGACGAAAACTAGTTTAATTTTTTTTTAATTGAGTTTTTAGTATTAAAAAGAGTGAATAATCTGATAGGTTAACAAATGATTAGTGATTTAATTATGGGGTAATCATGGAGTGAATATTAGGGTTGAATTTGGCGAGTTTAGGGTCGAAAACGGAGTTAGGAAAGGTCCCCTAAGGTGAAGTCGCAAATTTTTGTAATAGAAAAAAAATAAAAACTGGGACTTTTCTGTTCAGAATTAAGTTTTTTGATGTTTTCATGAAAGTTGTAGATATGAATGTTATCTTTAATTTGGAGTTGGTTTGACCTTATTCCAACATCTATAACTCAATATATGATCAAAATACTACACAGAGGTCAGCAGGGTCGTTAGGGTCGTGCTCTTTTCCGAGGCTTAGGAAAACCAACTTTTTGACTCTTTTCTGTTATGAACTAGGTTTTCATGTAAACATTAAAGTTTTAGACATGGATGTTCGATTTCATGTGGCTTTGGAGCGACTCCAATAGGGCGTCAAAGACTTGAGTTATGATCAAATTACTACACGGGTGTCAGCACGGTCGTGCACTCTGCCTAGGGTTAGGAAAACCAACCTTTGCACCTCTCTATGTATCGAATTGGATTTAGGCACCTTCATGAAGGTTGTATATATGGGTGTTATCTTTCCTTTAGCTTTGGTTTGACCTCATTCAAAAATTCCTATGTTGAGTTATGACTAAAATGTCGCACGTGGGTCATGCTGCATTTTTCATGAGATTTCAGCATAACCCTTTCAATGGACTCCAAAACCACTTTTAAAATTATAAGGAGTTTAGGAGAGCCATTAGAGTGAGAAGCAAAAGTAATGGTCCTAAACTAATAAAAAAAATATTAGGGAGTTCGCTTAGGCTTAATAAAAGGTGATTACCTCAATTTACCAGTGAAACTAAAGTTAGAATCGTAAAGGGATGGATAAGGGGAGGAAAGGGCATTGTTATGAATGGATCTTAGAAAAATAAAGGAGATAATATAAGAACCATAGGTTGAAGAATAAGTCTAACATTATCTATTAAAATCATAGTCTAAACTCCAGCAAGACGAGTGCAAGGTGTTAGTGTTTAAGGTGATAAACGATAATAACGATGAAATAACATGAGAGGGTAGAGTCTTATAACTTAATAAACTTAGTCGCATATGAAGGTAGATATTATAAGAAATAATGACGGAGTAATGAAGACTTCAAATTGAGACCGGAGGATAAGATATGTCGCTAGGATAAGAGGGTAGGAAATGGAGATAAGATTAATGACGAGAGTGAGATCTAAATATGGTGTTGAATTAACAAAGACACAAACTACATGTTTGAGTAAGTGCTATGATATTAATAGACAAAGCTATACTGATGTTGTAATATGATGATATATGATGAATGATGTAATAAATGACGCTTAAGAATGACGATGACATATTTTGTTTAGGACGACGAGTAATGATGAAATGGATTAAGTGGTGAGTAAGAGTTCAAGTAATGGGGAAGGTTGGAGATTATAATAAAAGTGAGGGAAGATATTAAGTTAATTAAGGTTAATAAGATGAGACATTAATAGTGTAGATGGTGTGGTTACACAGTGAGTTAAAACATGAATTGGTTAATATGGTGAACGACAATTATAAGAAGATATATGTAGTGATTGTTTAGAATAGTGGAGGCAGGGACGGATCCAGAAATTTCAACGAGAGGGGTCAAGATCAAATACTATAAATACTTATAAAATATGAATGCATAAACATTAGAAAAATGACATTTTTTTTGACAAAAAAACAATGACATTTATATCAAAAGTTAGAAATTATAAATATTATATTATATACTACTTCCTGTCCTTTTGTCACTATTATAAGCAAATATTCTCATTTTTAGGTTCATTGAATAATTGATGTGTTTTGTTTATAATAATTTCAGATGCATCAATTATTCAATGAATATGATATTTGCTTAAAATAGCGACCAAATGGAGTATATGAAAAAATGAAAATTAATATATAACTATAATAATATATATTAGAAGTCAATGTAGTGTTTCTTTTGCTTTTTTGTTTTTGAAACGAGAGGTTAAGTGTTTTTTTTTGGAACAAAGATTAATATACTATCATACTCCATTAGTTTGTATATGTTTTAAAGATCCATTAGTTTTAAAGATCCATTAGTTTGTATATGTTAGTAGCATACCTTGTCAAGGTTCAGATATACTGTGTGGGGACATTAACATATTTCATGAGGGGTCAATGTATGAAAATTACTCATTATTAATCACAAAAAGAATGAAATTACTCATTATTGGTATCAAAATATATTAATGATGTGGGGTCAACTGCCCCCATTTCTATATGCATATATTCGTGTCTGAGTGGAGGATGATGTAGGTAGATTTCTTAGAATAGTAATGAGCTCAAGATAGTAGTAGACAGAAGAGTGTAGAGCTAGAACGAACAGGTAGAATGATGAAATGGTTTAAGGTAATGAAAATGCTATATGAACAAATAAGATGAAGGTAATCTTAAATAGAAGTAAAGGATGATGTTAGAAAGAATGATAATGGTGAAGTAACGACCTTAGATTAAAATGAAACAAGTTGGTCGATTTAAGAGGGTCTATGATGTTGAGAGAATTCATAGGACGAAATAGAATGGAAATAGAAAGTTATGTGTTAATTAATGAATAATGTATGGGTAATATTAGCGATGAGACAAGATAATGAATCACTAGAGAGATAATGACCTAAGTTAGAATGAATGAAGGATGATGAGAGCGAACTAGGTAATATGGCGCAATGTTATTTTAAATGGGGAGAATAAAGGTGGTAACCGTAACAATAATGATGAGGTAAAAACTTAACTGAGAACGAAGAATGGAGAGCCGTTGTTAGGATGAAGCACTTAGTGCACGGAGAAAGTTAATGATAAGTATATGTTTTAAGGACGATGTTGAGAAATTATGATGTCGAGTAACGATGTAATGACTATGTTGTAAAAGGTTGAATGATGAAGTAATAATCATGTTGTATAATATTGAATAATGACGAATGACGTACTTGTTTTATAATAACAAGTAAAATAACAAAAATAACTATGTCGTGAAGATGATTCGTTTTTGTTGATGTATTTTCTATATGTTGTTAGTGAGTCTTCATGCATCATATCATATTGCTTAAAAATGACGAAGGATGAATTAAGTATGTATGTTCAGTAACACAACTCTAACATATTGCTTTGAATCAACTTCAAAATCAACATTTGGTAGTCGTTATTCATTTGCCCACCACATAGCATGATATAATCCAAGAGCTTCACCGACATCCACTGAACACATCAGAGAGAACCACAATGTTTTGGCGCACACGAGCTGCCCCTCTTTGTCACGAATAGATATTCCAATACCACACCTATTCATAGAGGTCGAAAAAGAGGCATCTATATTGCATTTCACTCTTCCACGCCTAGGTTTCTGCCATCCTGCGGATTGCGGACTGCACTGTAGATGGCAGCGTGACAACATCTGTGTTCACAGTTTGCTGCGCCACTTGTCGTTTTCTGTTGGCAGTCCTATGTCCTTCCATCAAATGCTTTTCTCTTTCAATAATATTGTGATTATTCTCACTCTTCTATTTTCATAATTTAAGATTTCTGCTATTTCATATGATGCATAAAATCGTACCAAACAACTCTGAGTGCGTTGATGGCACATGTTGTAACACAGAAAAAAAAATGATATATGGTGCATCATTAAACCTGTGCAGCAACAGCTCAATAACAGACTATATACCTACAACTCTCCACACGCCTATTGTTGTACAACAGTGGAAGAAAATGTGGTAGCTATCTTTATGTGGATTGTTACACTAAACACACAACGACAGGCATGTAACACCTATACGATTTAGTCTTACGTGCATAGGTAAACATTCCCTACATACTCTCCAAACCATGCTCTTAACTTTCAGAGGCACTTTCGATTTCCATATGCCAATCCAATGACCATTCTTCCTAAGATGAGAGTTATCCACTATGTCTTCCATACACAAACAATACACACTTCTTACCGAATACTACTTGTTCTTCTCAGATTTCCACACCAGCTTATCATCATTACCAAATATGTTGTGTTGTTCCTTCTTTAAAAACGTGTCTCACAAGCTCTTCATTCGAACTTTTAACTCCTTGATGAATCAAGTGGCCAACAGAATAACCTTGCAAAGCCACCAGGTGTGTCAGATTCACTAGAGGGAAGCTAGTGCCATCACTGAGCCAAGGTTCCCCTAAAATAGAAATGTTGTAACCTGATCCTAGCTTCCATCGCGCTCCATGCCTCAGGACCAATTTCGCTCTAAAAATGCTCCGCCAAACAAAACTAGGACCCGAGATAATTGCCATGAGGGAAATACCTTGCCTTGAAAACCTTGGAAACCAGAGTGGCTGGTTCGGTTTGAAACCTCCACCCTTGTTTTCCGAGCATTGCTACATTAAACGTCGCAAGATCTTTGAATCCCATCCCACCATGTCTCTTGTGCACCGATAATTTGTCCCACGCTAACTAGTGGATTCCTCTATTATTTGCACCGTCATGCCCCCAGCAAAAGGTATTCATCATCTTCTCAATTTTGTCTAACAAAGAATTAGGAAGCTGAAAAATTCTCATCACATATGAGGGGATTGACTAAAGGACGAACATGATCATAACCTCCGTTCCTGATCAGGACAAACACTTGCTACTCCAACTATTAATTCTTTGTCAGACTCTGTCTTTAATAAAGCTAAAGTTTGCCTTCTTATTGTGTCCTACCATAGACAGGACCTAAGTACTTACTAGTGCCCATCACTGCTTGTATTCCAAGAATATGAGTTATTTTTTGTTAGAGCTTCTGTTGTACATTTCGTCTATAAAAGATTTCAGATTTAAGGAGACTTATAGCTTGCTCTGAAGCTTCCCCGTACGTGTTCAAAATTCTCTTCATCATTTTCGCTTGACCCTCCTCAGCTTGAAAAAATAAAAAACAATCATATGCCAAAAGCAAATGGGACACCACAATGGCATTCTTATAAACACGAACACCTTCGGGTTATCCTTTAGCTTCATAATCTCTACTTAAAGGTGAGATCCCTTTTGCACAAAGAATGAAGAGAAATGGCGACAAAGGGTCACCCTGCCTTAGACCACGACTCGAGATAATCGGACCTACCATATCTTTGTTAATGATGACTGAATAATACACTGTTTCTATACAAATCATGATCCAATCAACCCACCTATCCGAGAAGCCCATCTTACACATAACATCCTTCAGATAAGAGCAATTCATTCGGTCATAAGCGTTGCTAATGTCTAATTTTAACGCTACACTCCGATCATTACCGATGTTTTGGTTTTCATGCAATGAACCAATTCAATAGCAACAAGTGCATTATCAAGAATTGATCAGCCTGGGACAAAAACTGATTGAGTTTCCGCTATACATTTGTAGAGAATTTTCTTTAACCTGTTTGTAAGAACCTTCGACACTAGCTTATATAGAACATTACACAACGCAATGGGTCTCCAATCCTTCATTGACCTATGTTCATTACCCTTCGGAAAAAGGGCAATGTTAGTTGCATTCAGTGATGGGGAAAATTGACCTTCATTCAGCCATTGACGACGTTCATAGTATATATTCGCGCTACATGTATTCCAAAAATGTTGGTAGAAACCGGGATAGAAACTGTTCGGTCCCAGAAATTTATCCGGCTGCATAGAGAACATTGCATCGTTGAACTCTTCAACCTGTAAAGTAGCAGTGAGTTGTGCATTATCTTCACCACTATTAACATGTTGCATCACATCAATTATAGGGGCTCTCGTACTAGCATTCTCTTCGAACAATTCTTCAAAATAAAGTTAGGCTATATTCCTCATTCCTGCATCATCAGTCACACGGATTCCTTCATCATTTTCAAGGAATGAAATACCATTTACCTTCTTTCTAGAGGTCGCTGCAGCATGAAAGAATTTAGTGTCAAGGTCTCCTTCGCGGTACCAATGAGTTTTAGCTCTTTGTCACCAATACAAATCATCTCAGAAGTTGGGTTGTTCGCCTTCTCAGAGATTCGAAATTAAATTCATTTTCCATCCCAGCATTACCACGTCATTGTGACATCTCTTTCATGCATTCTTCTATATCAACTCCCAACCGATTGCAATGAGTTTTACTCCAATGTGTTAACTCTTCAACACACACGTTCAGTTTTGAGATAACATTATTAGCAGTTTGATTCAACCAACTATTTTGCACCACTTCATTCAAACCTTCTTCTAGACGCCAAGCATTTTCAAATTTGAAAGACTTTCGACCTCTATGTGGACGTTGCACCGGAGTTCTCTCTACTAAAATTGGATACTTATCAGAAGATGGTGCTATTATATTTTCCAACCGAGCATGAGGGAATAGCCACATCCAAGCTTCGTTGGCTAAAGCTCAGTCAAGTTTCTCTTCAACCGCACGCGGGGTGCCTAAGCTTTTGAACCACGAGAAAGGGTATCCCTCCATATGAATATCAATAAGACCAACATCTTTGAAAGCTTGCCGGAAACCACGAATAAGCCAATTTGGCCTCTTCGCACGACCTTTCTTCTCTTGTGCATGCAATATGTCCTTAAAATCTTTGAATATGCACAAAGGGACATTAGTGTTGTGAGCAATATGGCGAAGAAAATTTCAAGAGTCTCTTCTTCTACCACCCTCAAGATAGCCATAGAAACCTGTTAGTAACCAAGAAACATTGTTGTTTTCCTCTATTTTAGCATTAATATGATTTGATAAATAATTCACAATAGTACAGTTGAGTGATTTGTGACAAAATAACACAATACCACCACCTCTTCCTACTCTATCAGGAACAAAGAAATAATCATAACCCAAAAGATAACAAAACTCTTCTATTTTATTTATGTGGACTAGTGTCTCACTAAGGAAAATAGCATCCAAATTATAATCCGCATCAAGAACTTTAGTTTCGAAACTACGCTTAGGTTTCCCAGGCCTTAGCAGTTCCAACTTACAAGACTTATGACTCCCAATGATCTAATTTGCTCATGGAATTGCACCTATAGATTTAGTGTGTTCACAACCGCTGTTTTAGGAATCGTTCCCGATGATATTTTTTGGATAGCCATGCTTGCGTTGTCATACATCCACGATCCTTTGTTTAGCACATGCTCAACATCAAGAGGATGAGCCAACTGGAAAAGGAACTTGTTCTGATCCACCGGTATAACAACCAAACCTTTGCCTGGATTCCACATCTCACCCAGACGTGAGTGCAGATATTTCACACGGATATGTGTGTCAGTCAAAATACGACCAATCAGGCAGCGATCAAGGACCTGCATGTCAGAAGCGTTAGCGTCCACTCTCAGGGTCATACCCTTTTCTCCAATTGTTAGACTTTCAATGTTCAAATTGGCTGCCATCAAAAAAAGAAAAAAAGGAAGGCAAGGACTTTGGTTATGAGAAGATTTGAAGGAGATTTGATTTGCATTAAACTTTGGAATTTAGGTTTCAGTTTGCAATTTTGGTATACAATAATTCACAAATAGTGAACGTAGCCATATATAGGCCAGTAGTGCGTCTAGGTTAGGAAACCTTAGCCAATTGAAGCCAAAATCACTCACAAGGGGTGATGGCCCAGCTGAGACGACGACTTATGACACCATCATTACAATATTTAACTCACCCTTTACTCACACCATTTACTCCATTAAAAATTTGTCTTATTAACTTTAAATAATTCAATAATTTTGCCTCGCGACTATTATTATCCCTAACATTATTCATTACTTAATCCACATCTTCCTATTTTCAATTACATTTCGTCTTATCACTCCCCTCAACATCATTGATCATCTTAATCGGCCACACCCTATTCTTTATCCATTTTAAACCTTCTACATTCTTATCTAACAATTATCTTAGGCTCTGTATTACCTTGAGGAAATTACTTTGGTTATCATCAATTACCTTAAACCACCAGTCTATAACTCCTCTAATAATCATCTTATACTCCTTTAACTAATTTGTGTTTTAGACTCACCATATAACCACACTATTTACACTATTAAAGTCTCATCATATTATCTAGAAGTCCTACCTCAACTGACAAAATGTCGAAATTGTTAGGCCGATACCATGACCGGGGTTCGAACCCCGGTACCTTCACTTGTATGTGTGAGTTTATAATGATTTTGCCATTTCGTCTATGTAAAAAAAAAAAAAAAAAGTCTCATCATATTAACCTTAATTAACTTGATATTTTCCCTCATCATTAATACCATCTCCAACCTTACTCATTTCTTTAACTCACATCTCCTTGTTTTTCATTTACGTTCGTGTTCGTCTTACCGCTTCTTTAACATTAACGTTTATAATAAAAAAAATAACATTAATGATTTTTTTTATGGTGTCCGGGGTTCGAATCCGGACTTTGCATATATTATACATTGTCGTTATCAACTAAGTTAAGCTCACAATGATACATTGATGATTTATTGATATTATAAATCAACATATAACTTGGGAAAAAATTTTCCGAAAGTTTTAAACAATCTCAACCATTAATCTAGATCGGCTTGTCCATAGTAGTAATTGTGCCACACATTTATTGCAGAGAAAACATGCTTCCATCAAAATGGTGTGCAGTGTAATTTTCTTAATGAGTGCCTGTCTGCTACAGAGAATTGGTTTGTAGACAATACAGGTCCCAAAAATTTCACAGTTTATTTGGTTTGTTAAAAACACCAGCCGCCCAGAATAGCCAGCCAAATGAAGCTTTCACTCACACAATCTTTCTCTCTCTAGAATTTATTTTTTCTTAACAAAACAATAAACAATAAACTTCCTACATACAAAAACACTTCCAATTACCACAGCCACACCCTCTCTTCCATTCACACATAGTCACACACACCTCTAATAGATTCTCCCATAAAAACAACAATTACAGTAACATCATCAACATCAACGAAAACAACACAAATATCAAACAATTAAAACCCAACCTCTCCTCACTATTTCATTCCAATCACTCACTCATCTCTTATTTTATATCCTCTCTCTTTTTCTCACCTTTTGAGGAGTTATTATCATATAGTATTAGGGACCAACCTAAACTGTTCAATAGATTGTACTCTTTTCTTCCCTTTCTAGTTGAGTCATTCAAACACAGTAACAGAAACAGGAAGCAACATGTCCCTTGAAGAGACTCTAAGATCTCTCTCCCTTGACTACCTGAATCTCCTCATCAACGGCCAAGCCTTCAGCGACGTCACTTTCCAAGTTGAAGGTCGTTTGGTTCACGCTCATCGCTGCATCTTAGCAGCAAGGAGTCTTTTCTTCAGGAAATTCTTTTGTGGTCCCGACCCACATTCGGGACTAGACCCAATAGGAGGAGGATCCTCTCGTCAACCGACAGTACGACCTGGTGTCATTCCGGTGAACTCAGTCGGCTACGAGGTGTTCCTCCTCCTGTTGCAGTTTCTGTACAGTGGACAAGTTTCTATTGTTCCTCAGAAACATGAGCCTAGACCTAATTGTGGTGAGAGAGGGTGCTGGCATACGCATTGTACCTCAGCCGTTGATCTTGCCCTTGACACCTTAGCTGCCGCTAGATACTTTGGCGTTGAACAGCTTGCATTGCTCACTCAGGTTACTATTTCTTAATTTTTTTATTTTTTTTTATTTTTTATTTTACTTAAAACAAACACACAATATCTTTCTCTGTGTCTGTCTTCTGTTTCTGTGTGTCTCTGATTTGTGTGACCAGTCATATGTTTTCTGGCAAGCGGAGGAAGGGGAAAGGGTGTATGGTTTTTGGAATGTGGAAAGGGTATTTTCTCTTCTATTTTTTATTCTTTTCAACAATTTTTTAGTCAACTTTTATTTTTTTGGGGTTTGTTCCCCTTATTTTAGGTAGTTCTATAATTTTTATGACGAGTGAAATTGTTTGATAAATTTTTATTTTTGATTATATTATGATGGGTGATTTCTAATATAGGGATTTGGATTTTGATACGTTCTCCTCTCTTCCAAGAAATTCCCTCATATCATTACTTTTACTCTTGTGTGTTTATCTTAACAATCTTTGTTTTAAACAAGTTCTCACTTTTACTTGGGATTGAGACTTAAGTTGAGATTATAAAACAAATTGGATTTTTGTACAAAAAACATAAGTATTAGACTTATAATTTGGTGTTTGACGTCCCTTCATTGATTTCATGTACCACATGTTTAGAGTTTCTCGAATTGGTGTGTAACGATGCATAATTTTTTTTCTTTCTAAATTAAGATGACATATTTCCAATCTTGTCTTCCGCAAATGAAGCACACAAAATCTTTCCCAAAGATGATCACTTTCCTCATTTGGTTTTGGCCTCCAAAAGAGAACAAACTAAATCAGAAAAAGAGCAGTGTCTGCTTCTCAAAACTACTAATTTTCAACAAACAAACAACCCCTCAACATTTCTTCTCTCCCTTCTATTTCATTTTTACATTTTAAACCAACAAATCTCACTTTTTTTCCATCAACCCAGTGTTATCAAAATTTGCCAAAAGTCCTCAAAGAAAATTCACAATTTCTCTAGTGTAAGTTAAGACTTTGTGAAAAAACTTTCTCAAATTAAAAACAATATTTAAGCACTTGTTAAGGAAATTAGGAAATTAAAAGTAGTAAGTTGACATTGAAATGAACAATTTTTTTACTTTTTTAAAGTTGAATTCACAGCTTTTCACCATTTTTCAATACAATTTTTCTATTTTTATTCTCTTAATTAATGCCCTAAACGCACTCTTTAGCACTTCCCTTTAAATAAAATGATAATTCTAGGAGTCATAAAGTGATTTGATGACTTGGGGAGAAACATAGGGATTGTAGTGATAACCAAGTCATGAATTAAACTTAACATTGGTCATTTCAAAAACAATAGCAAGTACAATTCTCTCAATACACTTGTTACAAAATTTATTAAAGAAAATATAATTTTTTTAAAAATAAACTAATTTCATTTCATTAAATGCCTCATTCATGTATCCCTTAACATTTGAAATATTTTTAATTTGTACCCAGAGAAAAAACATTTGCCATAAGAAAAATGTATTTAAGGAAGGACAAATCATACTTCAACCCTTACAACATAAAATCTTTATACTTCAAATATACTATAAAAGATTACTCCAATTAGAAAATACGAAGTTAAATTTACGACTTGATCTACCAATATAAAATTATTTGTTAATTTTTTATCTAACTCTCATTGCTTGATTGATTTGCAGAAGCAACTAGTGAGCATGGTAGAGAAAGCCTCAATAGACGATGTGATGAAAGTACTAATAGCTTCAAGAAAGCAAGAAATGCCCCAACTTTGGACAACATGTTCCCACCTTGTTGCCAAGTCTGGTCTCCCACCTGAAATCCTAGCCAAGCACCTCTCCATTGACGTAGTCGCCAAAATCGAAGAACTTCGTCTAAAATCCTCCTTAGCACGCCGCTCCTTAATGCCACTCCACCACCACCATCACCATCATCATAACCACGACTTTGGTGACCTCGAAGACCAGAAGATCCGCCGAATGAGGCGGGCCCTTGACTCCTCGGATGTCGAACTAGTCAAACTCATGGTCATGGGAGAAGGCCTAAACCTCGATGAAGCATTGGCATTACACTATGCAGTTGAGAATTGTAGCCGAGAAGTGGTGAAAGCCCTGCTTGAACTCGGTGCTGCGGATGTTAACTACCAGGCTGGACCCGCCGGAAAAACTTCCCTTCATGTAGCTGCCGAGATGGTGTCGCCGGAGATGGTGGCAGTTTTGCTTGACCACCATGCAGATCCCACAGTTAGAACCGTTGATGGTGTGACATCTTTGGATATACTTAGAACCCTAACCTCTGATTTTCTCTTCAAAGGTGCTGTTCCTGGATTAAACCACATTGAACCAAACAAGTTAAGATTGTGTTTGGAACTCGTTCAATCTGCAGCTCTTGTTCTGTCACGTGAAGAAAACAATGCTAGTAACAATAATAACAACAACAATGCTTCTTCATCAGCAGCACCAATTTACCCTCCAATGAGTGAAGATCATAGCAGCAGTAGCAGTGGCAACAACAACAATAATAACAACAACATTGGTAACCTGAATTTGGATTCAAGATTGGTGTACCTCAACCTTGGTGCTACTCAAATGGGTGGTGATGATGATAATCGACACAACAATAGTCATAGAGAAGCCATGAATCGTCAAGGTGGTCATGGATGTGACCCAACAATGTATCATCACTCTCATGACTTCTAAAAGCCTAGCTAGCTACCTAGCAAAGAGTGGCACAAAATTTTCTATATGAATTAATATAATTGAAGTTATTTTGAATTACTACTGATGATGGAAAATGGTTAAAAAAGAAGACAAGACAAGAGGATGGTTCATGGAAAATGGACAAGAAAGAAGGACATGGATCGATATGGACATCAATACTGTTGGATGGATGGGGCATAAAATTCAATTTTTTTTTTCTTGTTTGTTACTTCAGATTAATAGTAATTTTATTAAACTAAGTCATCTCATTACACTGTTGTTTTTTGGTTTTTGGCTGTCTTGTCTACGTTGGTTTTTTAATATATTTTGGTCTTTAAAATGTTTTGTCAGCATTTGAAATGTGGTTTCATAGGAAATGAGATGATAAATGAGAATAAGAGACAAGAAGAATCTAAATTTTGGCTGTAAAATGAAAGGGTGCATAGAGAAGACACAGGTCAATCTTTTCAAACACCATTTCAGCTGTCAACTCCTTTGTTTTTGTATTTACCTAAGCTAATATATATCATTCCAATTCCAACTTTGTGTGAATGAATACTTTCGGCTTTTGTAATCTAAATTCATGTCCCACTTTCTCCTAACGCAAACTATATTTCATTCTGGATACCATTCTCTATTTGGGAGTGTTTAGGGTTCCTTATTTGGAATTTTCTTTGGTTTGCTTGTACAATGCTTAGTTTTACATTCATTTATGTTCAACATAGTTAAGAGATGATATTCTTTATTTTCTCTTCATACTTTATATAAAAAATAATATAATTATGAATATTTTTTTTCTCTAAGGTCATTTAGGCCAATGGAAAAAATCATTGGCAACTAACTAGTTTTGACCTAAATATAATTTTTTAACAAAAATGACGTGGCTATCGACAAATTGATTGGTTGTCTTGCATGAATACAATTCGAGTGTGACTGTGACCAAATGTGTCATGTTACAACTTACAATATTGGCACTATCTCCTTCCATGTAGTCCTCTTTATTGTCCCCTTGCCTCTTTTAGGCATATTAAAATACTTTACAGCTAAAAGCCTATTAATTTATTAGAAATTGTTTATTTTCTTAATTTATAACTAAATTGATCATAATCAAATCTAGGTCAGGGAAGATTCTTGAGTCTAATAATACTTTTACGTTGGCCATGTACATCTTATTTTATTCTTTTAACTAATTTAAGATGTACATCTTAATTTATTTTTTTAATGGATATACATCTTAGTTGATAACTAGTTTCTCTGGAAGTATTTTGCAACTCAAATTTTTGAAATATTTACCTGTATAAATTTTTGAAATAATACTTGTTGAATGTCTTGTGCATTGCTTGATTTTCATTTGTTATGGTGTTCGTTTAGTTAAGATTGACTTCAACCAATTATAAATTCAACCAATTATAAATTCAATCAGTAATTTAAGTGTCAGCGTTGCATATTTGGAGACATTGATATTCTCGTCACTTTGATTTTATTATATTATTTAGAGACATTTTATCGTTATATACTACTAACTTGGTGTTGTGTGTTTGTTTGCAAATTCATCACTTACGTTTCTAGCGATGCTGAATATGTGGTTGTATTTTATGTACTCTGTCAAATGGATGAATATCAATATATTTTTGTCAGAAAAATATAAGAATATGTTTAGATGGGGGTTTAGGAAAGAAAATAGGAGGATTTATTTTTAATTTTCACAATATAGGCACTATAAAATGTCTTTTTTTTTTAACTAATATAAAATGTCTTTTATTAATCATGATATTTTAACATTTTCAAAATATTAAATATATGTCAAAATATAAACTTAACAATCCAAATCACTCCCCTCCATTCAAGTCTATCCAAATCTCTCTCCTCTTCCATAAAAATAAAAATAAAAAACCCCAAATCTCTCTAAACTCTCCAAAAACCCCTCACAAAAAGGCCCTAAAATAGATGTAACGTTGTTTTTCTTACACCATATGATTTTATTCGACTTAATTTTACTAATGAGTTTTAATGAGAAGGAGATGTTTTAGGCTCATATGTTTATTTTTTTTAGATTTTGGTCCAGTCTCCTAAAGATTTATTTCGCTATTTTTATTTTAATATATGTTTGTTATTCTATTTTGGCTTAATTGCACTTTTCCTCCTATCTTTTGCTAATTATGTGATTTTGTACCTGCTCTTTTTTTTTAGCGATTTTGCACCTCATCGTTTGCTCCCTTTCTAGTTAAATGGACCTTCTTGTGTTTAATTGCACTTTTGCCCCCTATCTTTATGCCAACTGTGCAATTTTGCACCCCCTCTTCTTCTTTTTTTAGCGACTTTGCACCCCATCTTTTACCCCTTTTCCCCTCTTTTAATGATGATTTTGAACAAATCATCATTAAAACACAATTGGCAAAAAATGAGGTCCAAAATCGCTAAAATAAAGAGGGGTTGCAAAATCGCACAATTAGCAAAAGATAGGGGGAAAAGTGCAATTAAGCCTTCTATTTTAAATGATAGATGGTCATTTTGGGTATCAACTTAGTTGAAATATATCAATGTGGTTATTTAACGGTTTCCACTCTATCTTTTGTTTTTAAAAAGAAAATCATAACCAGTTTATAGAAAGTGTAAAATAAAAGAGACGAACACACACATATAAATTAAGAAGAAAAAATTAATTAAATTAACCAAAGGAGCACCACACCACATTTATGGAGTTGCATGATTTAGGGTAAAAGAGAATTACAACGACTCGAATGAAAACAATATAAAAGGTTCTTCAAACCATTGATAACTTCTATTTGATTTTCCTTCCTTCTCAAAATCCTCTTTGCTCCTTTGAAATAATGTTTGGTAAGTGACGACGTAATTTTGCATGTGCACCAAAATGTTATAAGTAATAAAGTAGTAAGTTATCGTCTTCACATGCATTGTTGTTTCTATTAGGAAATTAACTAAACTTATAATTATAGGTTATAAAGTTTATGGGTGTTTGCAAAGTTTGATTGATTACACACATAGATTAGTTTGAGTGATTTCGATGGTTAACGAAAATTAGCTTTCCTTTAATGTCATCTATCTTCATTGTTTGATTAACACAAGCTTCCTACCAACTATGACCTAAGATTTTATAAATGATGTTTATGTGATGTTTCTATCGGATGCTCTTATATTTATGCCTAGACAAGAGTTATGTATGGCTTACTGATAACCGGAAATTTAGTTGGTTATCATGTAGCACTTAACTTCCATAAGGGACAAGAAATCGAGTGATTGTATTGCTTAAGACATCTAATCAGTGACTATTTTAAGATCTTATAGTTGTAGTTTTCTTTAGTGTTATGTAATCGTTTTGAACTTGTAATGCTTGCCATGGATGTTTGATGGTGTAGGTTAAGGAATGGCTCTAAAGATGTGGGAAGTTGCAGCGTGGATGAAGGTTGCTTTACTGAAGATACGGAAAGTTGCAGCACCCTAGATTACTAGTCGGGTCGTACGTAGTACGAACATGTGAGACCAAGTTTAGTCATTGCTTAATGATGAAGAATATGAGTTGTCCCTAATGATTGGAATCATATGAATAATAAAGTAATATGTCAGGGGGTAGGTAGGAGATGATAAGGAAATCACATGTGTAAAATGACCAAAGGGTACAACTTGTAGTGGTTGGCCTTGTACTATAGAAGGAAAACCATGTGTTGGTGCCAAGGGTCCAAAAATTCATTATAGAATTGGAAAGACCAGGTTATGGCTAGGGTTAGCAGCTTTAGTGTTCTCATTCCATCTCATTTTCTCCATAGATGAGCATGGGTGCTAGATTCTAGAGGTTTAAAGTTAGATTACTTGGTGATGCTTTGGCTCACCACTCTCCTTCAAATGATTGTAATTTTGTACTAGCTCGATTTAATCTATCAATTTAGTTTTCTATGTTTTCATTTATCTTTATTTTCATCTTCATCTTTGTAGTTCAGCTCACCATGAGCTAAACCCCTTCTTATAGTTTAGACATGGTGAGGTTGTGATGTTTACTTATTTGCGATATATAAAGCTATAGCGCCGAACTTCTTTCTAATAAACTGATTTAACTCAAAATCTTTAGAAGTAAAATTTGATCACTTTTATTTCTAATATTATAGTTCCCTATCTTTAACCGGTATAGGAGTGGAAAATGTTTGTTAGATATGAATTTGTTCTTAAGCATCGAAAGGTAAAAGGATCAAGAGAGATTGTTTAAACGTTAACTTGAACTTACAAGAGTCTGGAAGCTATAGCTAAGCGCTAAGTTCTTGGTAGGACTCTTTTCAGAAGCCAAGGAGCTTAAGTTCTGAATACTCTTCGTGAGGAAAGGGTAATCACCTAACCTAGCAACTGTTGTGTGTTAATTTTTGCATAATCCTACCCCGAAAGATGTGTCGTTATGACTTTAACACGATGGATAAGGTAACACTCCCTAAGAAAAATTGGTTGCCAGGAAGCCGGAGAGAGATAAAGCTAGGTGAATCTTAGTAGCTTAAGAATCTAATAAACGAATATAGCTCTGAGAGACACATAAGTCGTACCAAGCTATAACTTTGTAAATGGCAATAATGTTTTGTCATAACTGAACCTAGTTTAAACCATACTTTCCATCTTTAGAATTTATAAATCTTTTTAATTGTATCCCCAAACTTAACCTCTTTACTGTTGTGACAAATGATTTACTTTATTTTCTTCCAAATAAGTTTTCTATTGAAAATCTATACGAAGCTATAGCTCCACACAATCCTTGTGGTATCGATATTTTTTTAGACTATAACTTGGATAGTGTATACTTGAACTCGGTCTTTCCACCTTAAAATACTCATAGTGTATACTTGCACTCAGTCTTTCCACCTTAAAATACTCATAGTGTTTTGGGAGACACCACTTACTCAAAAGATGACTGAAAATCTAAACATCATACTTAAAATTTGTAATCAATGTTGATGTACAATCCTCTGTGGTGAGATCCTCTGTACCAAGAATTTGACTCAAGTAATCATCATCGATGTATCAATTATTTATCTCATAGAATGAAAGTTTATTCTGACTTAAGAAAGAGAATAAAACTCCTTAAAGATCACCATTGATGAAATTGGATGACTGAAGTGATGACCTCCAATCTCCAAGATATCTTAGCATTCATTCAGGCATTCAAAGACAAATATTTCTTCAACGGTCATCTACTTTATCTCTATATAAAGAACTAAGTTTGAATGAAGAAAGTTATGACACTTGAAGTGAATAAAATAGTCACAAGGAAGGGTGGTTTGAACTGTGACCCTTTGAAAATTAACCTGTAACTTAAAAAGTAATTCTCAAGTTAAAACTTGGAATGGTTAAGTTAATAACAGACTTCAGAACTTTCTGATGTCTGAGTGCAAGAATAGTTTAACAAAGTAAATGAGTTTGTGTATGTTTGTGTTTGCAGTAAATAAAGAGTATAGGGAAGAGAAAGAACACACACAGAATTATAGTGGTTCACCCAATGTGGGCTAGTCCACTCCTCACAATCTTGTGAGAGTTTCCACTGTGATGCTTGAGATAACTTCTCAAATCCTGCACCATACAATCTTTGTTCACCTGAACAATTACACCACCTGTATTCTCTAAGCCTTAGCAGGCTTGCACCTTGTTGCTAAGTTAACCACTTAGACTTTTACAATCTTTGCTCAAACTAACACTTTAGTACCCCTAAAGCTAGATGAGACTTAGATTACAATTTGTGAGAAGTTTGAATGTTTGAGAATCAAACAAAGAGGGGGAAGAAGAAGAAGTTATCTTTAGGAGAGATAACAAAGAGTATTGATGTGCACTATAAGAAGGTAACAAGAGCCTTCAGTGATTGATCAATTTCAATTGCAAGAGCTTCAAACAAAATCAAGTTGTTTTCTTGTATGTTTTGCAATGGTGCAAGTAATGTTGAGCCTTTGATCTCTATTTATAGAGTTTTTGGGCTCATATAGCCATTGTAAGGTAACCAATGGTGTTATGCCACGTGTCCTGGGCCCTACAGGCTTTTACTTGAAAATCTGGGTGAACATTCTGACCATCAGAATGTTGTTGTGTTCCCAGGATGAACATCAGAATGTTGTTGTGTAATTCATCAGAATGTTGATATTCGTGATGTTCTTCATCTGGGTTCATCAATGATGAATGTCTGATGAGTTTCTGGGTTTGTTCAAGGCGTGACATGAGATTTGTTGGGCTTTATCCACCAAAAAGTAACTTCTCCATATGCATCAAGAGTTGCTGGATAAAGTAGAATAAAGTTGAACCAAATCTGCCTTGGTCATTGTGCAGGAGAGAGAAGATATTGTTGGAACAAAGGGTGTTTCACAAGTCACCTATTGAGTTTTGACAATAACAAGGTATTAAAAATCATCAATTGGATATGCTAAACAATTTGTTCAAGTGTACAGGATCAATAATCAAAAGTACTATTCATAAAGATTCTGATTGAACAAGTTCAAAAGCAAAGGAATGTTATTTGAAGCTAAGAAGCATCTGAAGGAATGCGTCTGAAGAACTGCGTCTGAAGAAACGGGTCTGAAGAAGAGCTCCTGAAGACACGTCATCAGAAGCAAGGTCATCAGAAGCACTGGTCATCAGAAGCATATCTCGCTAGAAGCTACTTCACCAGAGTTGACAAAGGACAACGTACGAAATGTACGGCCACGAACTCTGCAACCACCATCTCTGCAATCCTTGTCTCTACAACAAGACAAAGATAACAGTAACATTGCTGCAGACATTGTTCCTTTTGTAATGGAATGGATTTGAAATTAGTTCTTCATAGGACAACTATCAAATCAGGCAAAAGATCAAGGGTGAAGAATCAAAGCTTCAATT